>Ga0310822_100472_pt1 | contig 19779 bp, 20 predicted proteins | sample P4_ome_2_FD_201313 | JGI IMG/M metagenome (GOLD analysis project Ga0310822, IMG submission 201313) | Sorghum-adapted microbial communities from Joint BioEnergy Institute, Emeryville, California, United States - P4_Day56_Rep2 | ecosystem: Engineered > Bioreactor > SSF (Solid state fermentation) >... | reverse complement strand
ATAAAGGTTGAAAAAGTTAGGTTTGGAGCACCGAGAAGGTTGGATGAAGCTAGGGACTGAGTAGCGGAGCGTAGACAGATCTACGTGAGCAACGGAAGTCCCGGCTGAATCCAAGATTCGACGCCGATTCTGCTTCATTGAACTACTTCGTGATCCGAAGATGACTTTTTGAACTACACTAATATTAAGTGAAGGTGACTGACATGGGGGATCGTACAGAGGAAGAAGCACGGCCGCTCAAGAGCTATGCTGAAGCGGTCGATTGGATCAACGGGCTGTTGCCGTTTGGCATCCGTCCCGGTTTGGAACGGATCGAGCTCATGATGGAAAAGTTAGGCCATCCCGAACGGAGGCTGAAATTTATTCATGTAGCGGGGACGAACGGTAAAGGCTCCTCCTGCGCTTTCCTGACCCGAACACTCCGGGAATGCGGTTATCAAGTGGGGACTTTTACGTCCCCTTATATCACTAAGTTCACAAATCGTTTCCAATATAATGAGGAAGATATCCCTGAGACGGTGCTGCTCGATCTGGCGAACCGGATTGCTCCATTGGTGGCTGAAATTTCCGAGACTGAACTCGGATCCCCAACCATGTTCGAGGTGAGCACAGCGATCGCGATTTTATATTTTGCGGAAGTGTGTTATCCCGATGTGGTAGTATGGGAGACCGGGCTTGGGGGAAGGATGGATGTGACCAATATTGTGACGCCGATCGTCTCTTTGATTACGAACATCGGCATGGATCATATGGACGTCCTTGGCGATACCATCGAGCAAATCGCCCGTGAGAAGGCTGGCATTATCAAGGCGGGAGTGCCCGTAGTCAGCTGTGCCGAACAACCGGAGGCCGTTGCCGTACTGAAGGAAACGGCGGCAGCCAAACATGCTACCCTGTATCTGATGGGGGAACAGTTCCGGTACGAGCGGGTGGCCGTGGATGCCAAGGAGCAGCAGTTGCATTTTCAAGGTCCATTCCGGGAGATGGATTTTACAATTCGCATGCTTGGGGAGCATCAATGCAAGAACGCCGCCGGCGTCATGATGGTGCTGGAAGTGTTGCGGCAGTATATGGCTTTTATCCTCGAGGATGAACAGGTGCAGGACGGTTTCCGTACCGCCTTCTGGGCTGGACGGCTGGAAGTGGTGCGGGAGGAACCTCGCCTTGTATTGGACGGAGCACATAATCCGGAGGGGGCCGCTTCGCTGGCGAAAAGCCTGCCTGAAGCGTTCCAATACCGTAAGCTGCATTTGATGATGGGGATGCTGGCCAACAAGCATCATCAGGGCTACTTGAAGCATATATTACCAATAGTGGATACGCTAATTCTGACCGAGCCCGATTTTCGCCGGAAAATGGACGCGGATGCGTTGTATGAACTCGTGGCCGAACTACAGGGGACAGAAGCGAAAGCGGATTTGGAAATCATCGTGGAACGTGACTGGAGAAAAGCCCTTTCGCTTTTGGAGTCACGGACGGAACGGGAGGATCTTGGGGTAGTCACCGGCACGTTGTATCTGATCTCGGACGTGCGGGCGGCCCTTTTGCATCAAACCGATTCTGAAAAAGGCTGGTGACCATTTTGTTAAATACGACCGAACAACACGTACATTTTATCGGTATCGGCGGATATGGCATGAGCGCCATTGCCCGCGTGATGCTGGAAATGGGGTATACCGTCACGGGATCGGACGTTGCCTCCCAAGAGTTGACGGAGAAGCTCGCCGCGAAGGGAGCGAAAATCTATATCGGCCATACCGCCGAACACGTGCATGGGGCGGATTTGGTCGTTTACTCTACCGCGCTGCCGCAGGATAATGTGGAGCGTTTGGAAGCGCAAGAGCAAGGCATACCGGTGCTGCATCGCTCTCAGATGCTGGCCCGCCTTTTGAATGAGCGTAACGGTGTTGCTGTTGCCGGAGCTCATGGCAAAACGACAACCTCGTCGATGATCGCGCTGGCGATGGAGCTTTGCGGTACCGATCCTACCTACATTATCGGCGGGGAAATTATGGACATGGGCACAAATGCCAAAGCCGGACAAGGAAAATGCGTGGTTGCGGAAGCTGACGAAAGCGACGGTTCCTTCCTGCAGTATTATCCATCACTTGGCGTCGTGACCAACATCGAGGCCGACCATTTGGAAAACTACGGCGGTGACTTCAATCGCCTGAAGGAAGCCTACGTGCAGTTTCTGAATCAGATCAAACCGGACGGCAAGGCGGTCGTATGCGGAGACGACCCAAACGTACGTGAATTGCTTCCTCGGGTACAAAGTCCGACGATTACGTACGGCATCGAAACCAACTGCGACTATACGGCCCGGGAGATTGAGCTGGGGGATCGCTGTGTTACCTTTAAAATGTATCAAGGTGACCGGGAGCTCGGAACAGTGGAATTGTCTGTGCCTGGTCGGCATAATGTTTACAATGCGATGGCGACCGTGATCGTATGCATGGAGGCAGGCATTCCGTTTGATGAAGTTGTCAAAGCGTTGCGCCACTTCCATGGCGCGAAACGCCGTTTCCAGGTGCTTGGAGAGAAGAACGGAATTCTGATTATCGACGATTATGCACACCATCCAACGGAAATCCAAGCGACGATCGCAGCGGCCAAGGCAACCGGCAAGCGAATTATCGCCGTCTTCCAACCGCAGCGGTATACGCGGACCTTTTTCTTGTTGGATGCGTTTAGCCGGGCGTTTGGAGATGCGGATGAGGTGATCATCACCGACATTTATTCACCGGCCGGAGAGAAAGCGATTGAAGGCGTGAGCTCTTCGAAGCTGGTTGAATTGATCAAGCAGAACAGCAATCCAGGTGCCCGTTACTTGCCAACGAAGCAGGATGTGATTGCCGATTTACAGCACCGGCTGAAGCCTGGCGATCTCGTGCTGACGATGGGAGCAGGCGACATTTACAAAGTGGGTTACGAGCTGGCCAAAGGGTTGTCTAACTAAATCCCCAGCTTGACACTTAATATGAACGGTCTTTACCGGGATGAGGTTCCCGGTAAAGACCGTTTTTTCGTTCCTGACCAAATAGAAGCTTCACCCTTGTACAGGCTTGGCATAACCGTTGGATCGCTCTCATATGGATAGGGTAGAAGAATGGACAAGGAGCGTGCGGACCGTGAACAAAGCCAAAATGACATTCCGGTTTGACAGGGATGGCCGGGAAATCCGGCCAGAACGGGAGATTGCGGAGGAGCCAATGCGGAGGACGACACCCCAATATCGCGCGGTAGAAACGGTGGAGGAATGGGGAGATCCCTTCACAGACCATACCGGGATGGGGCTCACTGTTTTCCCGGGCGGTCAAGACCAGAGACGACGCCAAGATCCGACGGTAACCGATCGGGATGATTGGGCAATGGAGAAGGCGGATATGTCTGTTTACTCTACTGCATCTGCGGCTGATAAGGCGTGGGAAGAGATTTATGGCAATGATCCTTGGCAAACAGAGTGGCAGGAAGATGCCCCTCCTATCTATACCCGTCCACACCGAACCTCCTGGTGGAAGGTGGCCGGCTCTTTGACCGGAGCGATTGTTACGGGCGCACTGTTTGGGTATGTCGTGCTATCTTTATTTAATCAGGAGGTCGAGCTCCCTCTTCCGGGAATCAATACGAACACGACGCAGCAGGAGGAAAAGGGAGACACCGCAAGCCAGCCGGCCATGGGGGAGATTGAAGGAGAGGACCCCGCCAAAGAGGACAACGCTCCGCTCATTAGTGTCGCATTGCCGGAACAAACCTACTACTTTTTGCAATATGGCGTGTTTAGCACAGCCCAGGGTGTACAGCTGGCACAAGAAGAGCTGCAGGCGTCCGGCATTGCAGCGGCGCGGGATACGGTCGACGAGAAGCGGGTATATGCCGGGGTTTCCACGGATCGTGAGCAGTCGAAACTGCTGACCGGCCAACTCAAGGCGGCAGGCGTGGAACTGATTTTGCACGAGATTTCGTTGCCGCCAGCGGCCAACGTCCCTTTTGCCGGCGAACGTGAAGCGTTGGAAGGGTTTATGGCGCAAAGTGCAGAGCTGGTTGATCTGCTTAGCACTTCATCCGCTGCGCTATTAACTGAGGCGGACCCGCAACCGCAGCAACATCCGGAATTGGAACAATTGGGTGCCAAGCACCAAGCTTGGACAGAAAGGGCTTCGGCGATCCGCGGCAAATGGTCTACGGAGGGAGCCGCCCTAGCCGGGGAAATGGAGAAAGCGATCAACGGGGCGGTCGAAGCCATGAGCGAATATCAGAAAAACAGGGCGAAAACGCTGCTTTGGGAAGTGCAAAATGAGATGATGCGCTTCATTATGGCCGAGCAGTCACTCGTTCACGCCGGAGCATAAATATACAGCAGGAAAATAGGACCAAGGACAGGGACTGGAAATAGTTTCCCCTGTCCTTTTTGTGTTTGCGCCTGGGGCCATAATAATCTTATAATAGGTTAGTGTCAAAAAATGGCGGGGATGACAGCAAACCGCTGTCGATTCTTATCTATTTTTTACCAACTTATGCATGTAACCATTCAGGACATCAATTCGTTTTCTACAAAGGAGAGTTCCATAATGGATACCGCAAATTTGCGCCGGATTATTCTTGCTTCCACTTCACCTCGCAGGCGTGAATTAGTCGCGTCTCTAGCGATTCCTTTCGAAGTGGTTCCGAGCCATGCCGAGGAATCCTTCGAAGCGTCGTTACCGCCGGAGCAAATCGTGATGGAGCTTGCCGGGCGCAAAGCGGAAGCCGTTTACCGGGAGCTTGATTCTTCGGCAGACCGTAATGCAGTGATCGTTGGAAGCGATACGATCGTGGTCCGAGACCACGAAGTTTTGGGTAAACCGAAGGACACCCAAGAGGCAGCGGATATGCTGCGAAGCCTGCAGGGACGCGCGCATGTGGTGTATACCGGCGTAGCCTGCATTGACGCCTTAACGGGGCGACGCCACGTGGATTACCGGGCGACGACCGTAAGGATGAAGGCATTAACCGAAGCGGAAATTCAAGCCTATGCTCGTAGCGGAGAAGGATTGGACAAGGCTGGAGCGTATGCGATTCAAGGCCTTGGCGCTACGATCGTTACTGGAATTGAAGGATGTTATTTTAATGTTGTGGGCTTGCCGGTTTCGCTGCTTGTGGACATGTTGAAGGATTTCGACATTCAGGTACTGTAAGCAGGGGACTGAGCTTGCCGCGTTTGGCAGGTCATCGGGAAGTGATAAAGCATATCCTTCCGAAACCAAGGACGGGCGGACTCGGAATAACCGGGAGCGGCCTGATACTATTTCGGAAGCGAGGGATAGCGATGGAGCAAGCACAAACTCCCTATATGCTGCGTGATCTTCCTTCTGAGGAGCGGCCAAGGGAACGAATGATCAAATACGGGGCAGGAGCGCTCAGCCATGCGGAATTGCTGGCGATTCTGCTCCGCACGGGAACACATCAGGAATCGGCAGTTCATATGGCCCAGCGATTGCTCGCCGAATTAGGCGGGTTGCGCGGGCTGGTTGATGTCAGCCTGGAAGAGATGACGAGCCTGAAAGGCATCGGACCTGCGAAAGCGGTCCAGCTGAAGGCAGGGATTGAGTTGGGGCAGCGACTGGCCAAATCGCGGCTGCCGGATCAAGCAGTCATCCGCAGTCCGCACGATGCGGCCGAGCTATTGATGGAGCAAATGCGCTATTTGCAGAAAGAGCATTTTGTATGTCTTTTTTTGAATACAAAAAATCATGTTATTGCTCAAGAGACGCTTTCGATCGGAAGCCTGAACGCATCGATTGTACATCCGCGTGAGGTATTTCGGGCTGCGATCAAATGCAGCAGCGCTTCTGTCGTATGTGCCCACAATCATCCCAGCGGGGATCCTACTCCAAGCCCGGAGGATATCCGGATGACGCGGAGGCTTTGTGAGGCGGGGGAAATTATCGGCATCGATGTGCTCGATCACATCGTCATCGGGGACGGCAAGTTCGTCAGTTTGAAAGAGCGGGGCTTAATGTGATATCAGAAGGTTGGATGAAGCTAGGGACTGAGTAGCGGAGCGTACATAGAGGTACGTGAGCAACGGAAGTCCCGGCTGAATTCAAGATTCGCCGTCGAGCTTGCATCGAAGATGAAACACCGTGATCGGAAGATGACTTTTTGAACAACCTCTAATATAATAGGTTAGATACAGAAGGAAAGGAAGAAGCAGCATGTTGGGTGGCTTTACAAAAGACTTGGGTATTGATTTAGGGACGGCAAATACGTTGGTATATACGAGAGGCAAGGGCATTATCGTCCGCGAGCCTTCGGTGGTAGCGATCCATACCGACACGAAAAACATCGTGGCCGTCGGAGAATCGGCCAAGAAGATGATCGGCAGAACCCCCGGCAACATTCGGGCGATCCGTCCGATGAAGGATGGTGTGATCGCGGATTTCGATACAACGGCAACGATGATTAAATATTTTATTGGTCAAGCGCAGAAGAAGCGTTCGTTGTTCCAGCGCCACCCGAACGTCATGGTTTGCGTACCGTCGGGCATCACAGCCGTTGAGCAACGGGCAGTTGAGGACGCGACGAAGCAAGCCGGCGCACGCGAGGCTTATACGATTGAGGAGCCGTTCGCCGCGGCGATTGGTGCGGATTTGCCGGTTTGGGAACCAACCGGCAGCATGGTCGTGGACATCGGCGGCGGGACGACGGAAGTTGCGGTGATCTCGCTGGGCGGGATCGTCACGAGCAAATCCGTCCGCGTAGCAGGCGATGAGATGGATGAGGCTATCATTCAATACATCAAGCGCCAATATAATCTAATGATCGGGGAGCGAACGGCCGAGCAGCTGAAGATGGATATCGGCTCCGCACTTGCTCTGGAGAAGGTCGAAACGATGGAGATTCGCGGTCGCGACCTTGTGACAGGACTGCCGAAGACGATCACGATCACTTCCGATGAGATCTCCGAAGCGCTGAGCGATACAGTTGGTGCGATCGTAGACGCGGTGAAGGTCACCTTGGAGAAATGTCCGCCGGAACTCGCGGCAGACATTATGGACCGGGGGATCGTGCTGACTGGCGGCGGCGCGTTGCTGCGTAATCTGGATAAACTGCTGGCCAGCGAAACCGGCATGCCGGTGATTGTGGCGGAGAATCCACTCGACTGTGTAGCGATCGGTACGGGCCGGGCTTTGGATAATATCCATTTATTCAAATCAAAAAGTAGTTCAGCCCTTCGTTCCAAGCGATAATTCGCACGGAAGAAGGCACCCCTGATATCAAAGCGGCGCCGTCCTGAATTGGACGGCCAATGCCGTTTTTCCAAGAAATCATGTATGGTTGGAGGGTGCGAAAACTGTTTAAGCTGCTTGGCAACAAAAGATTATTTATTTTGTTGATGGGACTTATTTTGTTTATTGCGGTGATGGGGTTTACGCTGGGGCCAAGAACCAACTTGTCCTGGCCGGAGAAATTCGTCAAGGACACGGTTGGCTTCGTGCAATACGTGTTTTACAAGCCCGCTAGCTATGTAGCGGGCTTCTTTGAAGATATTTCGAACCTGCGTGCGCTGCAGGAGGAGAACGAGCAGCTCAAGATTGCTTTAGCTCACTATACACGTGACAAAGCAACGTATAACTGGATCGCTCAAGAAAACGAACGATTGCAGAATAAGCTCGATTTCACGGAAGCGCAAAAAAGGCTCTATGATTACACCTGGAAAATTGCCCAGGTCATCAGTGTGAATGACGATCCCGTCAATCGCACGATCGTGGTTAATTTAGGGGCTCGGGAAGGCGTGAAAGAGGGGATGGCCGTGACCTCCGAGAAAGGGTTGGTTGGCGTGATCAGTCATGTCAGCAACTTTACGTCCACGGTCCGACTTGCCACTTCAATGGATGCCAAGGACCCGAATTCCAACGGCATTGCCGTGACGGCGCAAGGGAAGGAGAACGACGTCTTTGGCATGATCGAAACGTTCGATCGCGAGCAGGGAATGTTCCTCATGACACGCATTGAAGATGCGACTCCGCTAAAGACAGGAGATACGATCGTCTCCTCCGGGATTGGCGGCGTATTTCCGCGCGGCATGGTGATTGGCACGGTGAAGGACATTCAGGTTGGCGAATATGGGCTGACGTATACGGCTACAGTGGAACCGGCTGCGAACTTTACTGACTGGAAGGAACTGTTTATCGTGTTCGAACCGGAAGGTGAAGGCGAGTGAACAAGCGCAAATTGATTTTGTTCCTGCTGCTGTTCCTCTTGTTTATTCTGGAGGGAACTTTAGTTCCTTGGCTAATCCCTGCGGCATGGCAGACGCGGATTGCCCCGCATCTGGTTTTCGTCGTTATTCTTTATTTCTCGGTTTATGAGAATCGGCATTCCGGGTTAATCCTTGGCCTGGTGTTTGGGATGTTGCACGATATCGTTTTTTACGGAGCATTGATCGGAGCCTACTCCTTCGCGATGGGGTTGTCCGGGTATCTGCTGGGGCTCTTGTCCCGCAACCAGCGGGCACCGTTGCCGCTGATGATGATCGTGGTGCTGCTGGGCGGCCTGTTGCTGGATTCGATTCTGTTCGGGACATACACGCTGTTTGAACTGATTCACCAGCCGTATACATGGGCGTTGAAAAATCACATTATCCCAAACGTACTCGTGCAGTTTGGATTTGCTTTGGCGATCTACGTACCGCTGCGACGGCAGCTCGAAATCATTACCCGCAGACGCTCTCCCGAGGAGAACGCTTGACTTCCCGCTTATTTTGCTTGCCGTAAGCAGGAACTTTTCTGCTTCGGCGCGAATTGATTAGGGGGGAGGGACAGGCTCATGACAGTAAAATCCAACCACGTGACGATTAAAGGCGTAAAAGATGGCCTGGTTTTCCTGCTGGACGACAAATGTGATTTTTCGAGTCTTCTAGAGGAATTAAAGTATAAATTGGAGTTTAGCCATCAACATATTTTAACCGGGCCGATCATCCATGTTGATGTGAAGCTGGGGATGAGACTCGTCACTGAGGATCAAAAGGAAATGATTCTTGATATATTGAAGCAAAAAGGCAATCTGCTTGTCCGCTCCTTTGAGATGCCGGAAGTTGTTCGGGCAGATGCGCCGGGAGCGCTGACGACGATTGCGGGGATTGTCCGCTCGGGTCAGGTGCTGCATCATGAGGGCAATCTGCTGTTTATTGGCGATGTGAATCCCGGGGGGACGATTCGCTGTACCGGCGACATTCTGATTCTCGGCGCTCTGCGCGGGATGGCTCATGCAGGCTTTGAGGGCAATGAGAACTCGATCATTGCAGCTTCGTACTTGTCTCCAACGCAGCTTCGAATCGCGGAAACGATCAGCCGCCCCCCGGATGAATGGGAGAACCGGGAGACAAGTATGGAGTTCGCTTTTCTACGGGAAGGGAAGATGCAGATCGACAAAATCATCAATATCACCCGGGTGAGACCGGACCTTAACGTGTTTAAAGGGGTGTGAATCATGGGACAAGCTATCGTAATTACGTCCGGTAAGGGCGGGGTAGGCAAAACGACAACCTCAGCCAATATCGGTACGGCGCTTGCGCTTCTGGGGAAAAAAGTATGTTTAGTGGATACGGACATCGGTTTGCGGAATTTGGACGTGGTCATGGGGCTCGAAAATCGGATCATCTATGATTTGATCGACGTGGCCGAAGGCCGCTGCCGACTGAATCAAGCGCTGGTGAAGGATAAGCGGTTCGATGAGCTGTATATGCTGCCGGCGGCGCAAACGAAGGATAAAAACGCGATTTCGCCAGACCAGGTGAAGGATATTATTCTGGAGCTGAAGAAAGAATTTGAGTTCGTGATTATCGACTGCCCGGCCGGGATCGAGCAAGGGTTCAAAAACGCGATTGCCGGGGCGGACCAGGCGATCGTGGTCACGACACCGGAGCATGCTGCTGTACGCGATGCGGATCGAATTATCGGGCTCTTGGAGAACTCGCATATTTCTTCACCGAAGCTGGTGGTGAACCGGATTAAGATCAATATGATGAAATCCGGGGATATGTTGGATATTGAAGGCATTTTACAGGTACTAAACATCGATCTGATCGGCATTGTGCCAGACGATGAGAAGGTCATCAAAGCGGCTAACAGCGGGGAGCCGACGGTGATGAATCCGGATTCTCCGGCGGCGATCGCCTATCGCAACATCGCTCGGCGGATCTTGGGCGACACGGTGCCGCTGATGCTGCTGGATCAGAAGAAAGGTGTATTTACGCGCTTTAAGAAGTTTTTTGGAATGGGTGGATAACCGTTGTTTTTTAAACTTAAACATGTGGACTGGCTGATGGTAGGGATACTCGCATTGTTTATGGTGTTTAGTACCCTCCTGGTGCGCAGTGCTATTGCTCCCTATGAGACGGAATTCCAGGGGAATGATCTGAAGACGATCATCTTTTACTTGCTAGGGTTCGTGGTCGTGTTCGGTATGGCTTTGGTGGATTACCGTACGTTGCTTCGGTACAGCTGGTATGTGTACGGGGCAGGCTGCGTGCTGCTGGTGCTCGTCTACCTGTTTGCGCCGGAAATCAACGGGGCGCGCAGCTGGTTCAAGATTGGCGGGTTGCAATTTCAGCCGGCCGAATTGGTTAAAGTTATTCTCATTTTGACGACAGGCTATTTATTAGGCAAAAAAATGGGGCAACCGCTTCACTTCCGGCGCGATATTATTCCGATCACGCTGGTGACACTGCTGCCGTTTTTTTTGGTGTTGATTCAACCGGACTTGGGAAATGCGATCATTTATCTCGTCGTGTTAGTAGGGATGCTGTGGATTGGCAATGCCAGATACAGCCATGTTTTGATCGGTTTAGCCGCGGCGGTCGCGGGATTGATATTGTTTGTCACATTGTTTAACGCCTATAATACGCAGATTCAAGACTATTTGGAGAAACATCGGAAGCTTCACTGGTACCAGCGGATCAACACGTTTATCAACCCGGATCAAGCGTCGAGCGACGATCGGCACCAATCCAACTACGCCAAGATCGCTATCGGCTCCGGGGGACTGCTCGGCGACGGTTACATGAAAGGCGACTTAAAGAACAAGAAATTCGTTCCGTATCCGTATTCGGACTCGATTTTTGTTGTCGTTGGCGAGGAGTTTGGGTTCATCGGAGCTTCCGTGCTGCTGCTGCTCTACTTCTTGTTCATTTACAGGATGATCTTAATCGCCCTGCATTGTATCGATAAACGAGGCGCGTACATGATTGTGGGGATTGTAGCGATGTTTCTGTTTCAAATTTTCGAGAACGTCGGGATGATGATCGGTCTGATGCCGATTACCGGGATTACACTGCCGTTCATCAGCTATGGAGGAACTTCGCTGCTGATCAATATGTTATGTATCGGACTGGTGTTCAGCATTAAGCTGCATCAGGAGAAATATAAGGTGGATTAGGATAAACCGGTGCCGGGAGCACCGGTTTTTTTGATGGGCTGGGCTACCGACTTCTGGGTGATTTCGCAGGTGCGATTCGATAACCCCAAGCTTGTTCATATTCCATTCCTGTGGCTCATAAGTATGAAGTACAGGCCCTGCCAGAGAGCAGGCAGCGGCAGAACGGATGACTTATGGGACAACCACGAAATTGTGGAGCGGAGTGGGGGGTTAAGAGCATGGACGTGAAATCAAATGTCAAAAAGCGGAGAGCGGAGCGGATCCGGCAACTGACGATGGAAGACGCCGTAGGGCCGTTGCCGACGGATCCGGGCTGGGGATCTGCTCCTGGACGAGCAGTTGCGCCTCCAAGAAGCAAGCCACGGCCTGCGAGTTCAGGTCAGGACGACAGCGATCCCGATCCTGAGTTGTTATGGAAGCGCGGGCAAGGCCGCTGGCAGGATCCTTATGCAGGCGCCTATGGGGGCGGAAAAGGTGACGACGAGCTCATGGGTCCCGGATCAGGAAGACGTCCGACGTTCTGGTCCGCGATGTTCGTTCGCCTAGTGATCAGTACGTTGCTGTTTGCGGCGATCTGGGGCATGAACCGCTATGAGCCAGCCTGGGCGACGCCCATCCGCGCATTTATTGCTAAGTCGCTGACCGTGGAGATGGATTTCCAAGCGGCCCAAGCCTGGTATGAACGTTATTTCGGCGGGGCGCCATCCTTTATTCCCATTTTTAAAACCAATGAAGATCATGGGCTGAGAGTAGGCGCGACAGCCGCTTTCTCCTTGCCGATTGAAGGAAGCCTTGCCAGTCCATTTGCCTTGAGCCTTAAAGGGGTTGAAATTATTCCTGACACCGGCAGCTTACAGGTCAAAGCCATCGATACCGGACGGGTGGTTCGCGTTGCCCGGGAAGCCGAGACCGGACAAACTGTGACGGTACAACATGCTGGGGGATACCTCTCGGTGTATGGACATTTGGATCAGATCTCCGTGGAAAAAGGGGACTGGCTGGAAGGGGGCGATGTTCTGGGCAGCCTTCCGCCGCGAACGCAGTCGCCTTTGCCGACGCTTTATTTTGCCATCAAAAAAGATGACCGGTATATCGACCCGGCGGATGTGATTCCGTTTGATTAAGTGGCGCGGCATCGCGATTTCGTTCCACCCTTTTTTCGTCATCATTATGCTGATGTCTGTACTGACCGGCCACTTTCTGGAGCTGCTTGCCTTGTTCACAATCGTGTTCGTGCATGAGATGGGCCATGTGTTTGCCGCTCGCATGTACGACATTAAAGTGCTGTCCGTTCAAATGCTTCCCTTTGGAGGCGTAGCGGTCATGGAGGATGCCGGGAATCTTACAGCGGGTCGCGAGATCGTCATCGCTTTGGCTGGCCCGCTGCAGAACCTGATGCTGATCGGTGCCTCCTTGCTTCTTCATGCTATCGAAATCTGGGACGGGCCATTTTTGAGCTATTTTATTCAAAGTAATTTGCTTATCGCTTTATTTAATCTGCTGCCCATCCTGCCGCTGGATGGCGGGAAAATCTCGCAGGCATTATGCAGCCTGGTGATGCCTTATTATGCCACGTTGCTCTGGTCTTATCGTATCAGTCTGTTGTTCAGCGTCTTGCTGGTCGCCTACTCATTCTTACCGCTATGGCTCGGATTAGGCGGGATGCAGCTGAATCTTCTGCTGATTGGCCTCTTCTTGCTATATTCCAATCTGATGGATTATCGGAACATTCCCTATCGTTTTATCCGTTTCCTGGTGAACCGGGATCGCAGCTTTTCCAGACATCTGCTGAACGGGACATTGGCCCAACCAATCGTCGCGGAGAAAACGAAACCTTTGGATCATATTTTGCGTCTATTTAAGAGAGAAAAATACCATTTCATCTATGTGATGAACCAACAGGGGAATATCGTGGCGGTCGTTCCGGAACAACGAGTGATTTCCTCTTTCTTACAGGGAGGGTCCGGGGCTTGAAGCGCGACAGACGTGATATAATGGAACGGGCATGTTACTTGATAATGAGCGAGTTCATGATCAATGGATGACGAAAGTATGAAGGGTGAGATCATGAAGAGGATGATTGTTCACTGCGGACCTGGCTCTACCGAAATTGCGCTTCTCGAAAACGGCAAACTGGTGGAATATGCGGCGGAGCGTTCTCAACATCGGGGATTGGTTGGCAGCTTTGTGAAAGGCAAAGTGGCGAATGTCATTTCGGGGATGCAGGCCGCTTTTGTGGATATCGGTCAAAAAAAGAATGCGTTTCTCTATATCGACGATGTGTTGCACCCTCATTTGGAGAAGCAGCCGAAGCAAAAACCGTCGATCTCAGAGCTCCTGAAGCCAGGGCAAGAGCTGGTTGTCCAGGTGGTGAAAGAAGCGATCGGCAACAAAGGTGCGCGGGTGACGACGCATTATTCTTTGCCGGGGCGCTGGCTGGTCTACATGCCGACGGCAGGGTATGTGGCGGTTTCCAAGAAGATCGCACGTGAAGAGGAGAAGCAACGCCTCAAGCAACTTGGCGAGGAGTTGCGCAGTGAGGAAGAAGGATTGATTCTGCGCACGGTTGCCGAGGAAGAGGATGGCAAGGCGATCGCGGAAGATCTCGCACAGCTGCGTAAGCAATGGGCTGCTATCCAGGAGAAGGCGAAGCAGGCGTCAGCACCGGTTGTGCTGCACCAGGATTTGAGCATGATTCAACGTTTGATGCGCGACGTGTATAGCCCGGAGACGGACGAGCTAATCATGGATTGTCCGGAGCAGGCAGAGGAGGCGCTTGCTTTTCTGCAGGCGATGCTGCCGGGAGAGACGCCGCGCATCATTGTGCACGAAAGCGAAGTGCCGATCTTCGATTATTATGAAGTGAGACCGCAGTTGGAGAAGGATTTTCAGCGAAAAATTTGGCTGCCGGGTGGCGGCTACCTCGTGTGGGACACGACGGAGGCGTTGACCGTGATCGACGTGAATACCGGTAAGTTCACCGGAGGAGACAGCCTGGAGGATACGGTCTTCCGCACCAATCTGGAGGCGGCGCAGGAGATGGCTCGACTGATTCGGCTGCGGGATACCGGCGGCATTATCATCGTGGATTTTATCGACATGAGCAGCGACGAGCATCGATCGGCGGTTTGGGAGCGGCTGGAGCAGGCGATGGCCGGCGACCGTACGCAACACCATATTTTAGGATGGACCAAGCTTGGCTTGCTGGAAATGACACGCAAAAGAATGCGGGAAGAGATTACGGTAATCAGTTGATTTTTTGCAAGGTGCATGATAGTATATTAGGGTATGTGTCATGAGTTAGCTTGTGCACATGCTGCAACCGCTCCGATCGGGTTAACAAGTTCGCTGGACCAAAGCGTCTAACGGCACCTGAATCAGGCGAGTCTGAGACATGAGGAGGTGCAAGCAAATGTACGCAATTATCGAAACCGGCGGTAAACAATACCGTGTTCAAGAAGGCGATGTGCTTTACATCGAGAAATTGAACGCAGAAGACGGTGCAAGCGTAACGTTCGACCGTGTGTTGGCAGTATCGAAAGGTGAAGGTTTGGTAACGGGAACTCCATTGGTATCCGGCGCTAGCGTAACGGCGAAAGTCGAGAAGCATGGCAAAGGCCAAAAAGTGATCGTATACAAATACAAGCCGAAGAAGAACTACCACAAGAAACAAGGTCATCGTCAACCTTACACGAAAGTAACGATCGAGAAAATCCAAGCGTAAGAAGGTGCGATAACTTGATTATCGTCTCAATATTACGCCGGAAGAATAATGACATTGCAGGCTTCAAAGTGGAAGGCCATGCCGGCTATGCGAAAGCCGGTGAGGACATCGTCTGTGCGGGCGTGTCGGCTGTGACCGTGGGAACGGTCAACTCGATCGAGGCGTTGACGGGCATTGTGATGGACTCCAGGATGAAGAACGGCTTTCTTAGCGCGGATCTTCCTGATACGGTCGATACGGAAGAAGCTGGAGCGCAAGCGCAATTGTTACTTGCCTCGCTTGTCGTTATGCTGAAGAGTATCGAAGAATCATACGGGAAGTATATTCAGATACAGGACGTCATTATTTAAAGAAGGAGGTAGACTACAATGTTGAAATTGGATCTCCAGTTGTTCGCTTCCAAGAAGGGCGTAGGTTCCACAAAGAACGGACGCGACAGCATCGCGAAACGCCTCGGCGTGAAACGTGCTGATGGCCAAGTGGTAACGGGCGGAAGCATTCTCGTTCGCCAACGCGGTACGAAAATCCACCCAGGTACAAACGTAGGCATCGGTTCGGACGATACGCTGTTTGCGAAAATCGACGGCGTTGTGAAATTCGAACGTTGGGGTCGCGATCGCAAAAAAGTGAGCGTCTACCCTGTGGAAACCGCTCCTGTAGCGGCTACAGTCGAAGCTTAAGAGCTATGAATCAAGAGCCCTGGCACGTTGGTGTCAGGGCTTTACTTTTTTACATACATAACGGAAGCCAACTTGGTTGAGGTATGTTATACTGGGTAGGGATGCCAGGGTGGGAAGTTCGTTCCGCCCAATCTGTTAGAGGAACGGGGAAGATATGAAACATCGGTTCATGGTGAGGGCAATGATCGGATTGATCGCGGTTGTTAGCCTAACACTTGCTTATTTTCTGAAGTCGCCGATCGGACAGGTCCTCCTGTGCGGGGCTCTTTTCGTGTTGTTTGGGCTATATGTACGGCATCTTCGGAAAGGAGCCGAGATCGAGCGGAAGCATTTGCTGGAATCGGTCCAACGAACGGCCTCTGCGACGCTGGGTCATCATCGCCACGATTGGATGAACGATCTGCAGATTTTGTATGGGTATATCCAACTACGGAAAATTGATAAACTCGCGGATTGCGTGGAAAGAATAAAAGAACGAATGGCCGTAGAAAGTAAAATTTCCAGGTTAGGCATTCCGGCCTTAGTTTTCTATTTGCAATCGTTCCGCGAGGTCAATGGTTCAGTTCATCTGGACGTTGAGATTGAGGACGAACTGCAGTTGGATCAATTGCTTACTGCGGAGCAAGCGGAAGAACTGACGGAAGCCATCGTGGAAACGGTGCGGATCTTCCAGTATAAAGGGCGTTCCTCTTGGGGAGAGACGCTTCAATTAAAGATGTCGATGTACCGTGAGGACGGCGAAGTCATCGTTCGGTTTGAACAGGTCGGATCGAAGGGGAATCCGGAGGTGCTTGTTCGTCTTCTTGATGAAGGAATGGCAGGAATGCGGGTGAAAGCTGACCGTGGTGAGGAGGAAGACGGTTCCCTGCGGCTCCGGGTGGCTTGTGGAAAAATAAACGAGGTGAACGCATGTTTGTAGATAAAGCGAAAATTTATGTTAAGGGAGGCGACGGCGGCGACGGGCTGGTGGCTTTTCGCCGGGAGAAATATGTGCCCGAAGGCGGCCCGGCCGGCGGCGATGGCGGCAAAGGCGGCGACGTGATCTTCCGCGTGGATGAAGGCTTGAGAACGCTGATGGATTTCCGTTATCAACGGCACTTTAAGGCGCAGCGCGGAGAGAAGGGGCGGAATAAGAGCCAGCACGGTGCGAATGCGGAGAATATGATCGTCCGGGTTCCCCCGGGAACAGTTGTCATCGACGACGATACCCAAGAGATCATTGCCGATTTGACGCGCCATGGGCAGGAGGTTGTCGTTGCCCGCGGAGGTCGCGGAGGTCGCGGCAATATCCGGTTCGCGACACCAAACAACCCGGCGCCTGAACTGGCTGAGCATGGCGAAGAGGGCGAAGAGCGCTGGGTCGTGCTTGAGCTGAAGGTGATGGCCGATGTTGGCCTGGTCGGATTCCCAAGCGTCGGGAAGTCGACGTTGTTGTCCGTTGTATCGGCAGCTAAACCGAAAATCGGCGCCTACCATTTCACCACGATCACCCCGAATTTGGGGGTTGTCGATGTAGGTGACGGACGGAGCTTTGTGATGGCGGATTTGCCTGGCTTGATCGAAGGGGCCCATGAAGGGGTTGGTCTGGGTCATGAGTTTTTGCGGCACGTTGAGCGGACGCGATTGATCGTCCACGTCGTTGATATGGCGGGTTCGGAAGGACGGGATCCTTTTGACGATTGGCAGAAAATTAACGACGAGCTGCGGCTATACAATGCCGATTTGGAGAAGCGCCCGCAGATCGTAGCTGCGAATAAGATGGATATGCCTGAAGCTGAAGCGAACCTGGAGAAATTCCGAGCGGAAGTCGCCAAGGTGCGCGGGGATTTGGAGATTATGCCGATATCTTCCTTAACTCGTCAGGGGATCCAAGAGTTGCTCTACCGCGTGGCGGAGCTGCTGGAGCAAATTCCGGAGGCGCCTGCGATTGAAGAAGTTACCGAACTGGCGGAACGTAAAATCTACAAATTGGACAAGAAGGAAGACGAAGGCTTCACGATCCGCCGCGAGAACGAGACCTTCGTGGTGGAAAGTGCGAAGATCGAGCGGATGATGAAACGGATGCAGCTAAATTCGCATGACGCCATCCTGAAGCTGGCTCGCACGCTGCGGCATATGGGGGTCGACGATGAGCTTCGCAAGCGGGGGGCCAAGGATGGTACGTTGGTCCGCATCGGGGACTTCGAGTTTGAGTTCGTCGAAGGCAGCAGCTACTACTGAGGATGGAAAAGAGCACCTTTTAGGTGCTTTTTTTGCTATGGGTCAGGACAAAAAATCATTGCCACCCTGCGTCATATCCGTTATAATGTCCACTATATGAAAACAAAAGTCTCTAAGGAGAGGACGTTCGTGAAGGAGCACTACTATTTGGTTCGTGAGGATATTTTGCCTGAAGCGGTAGTTAAGACATTGCAGGTAAAGCAGCTCTTAGCCTCCGGCGACGCCAAAACAGTCCATGAGGCTGTTGCTCAAGTGGGGTTAAGTCGCAGCGCTTTTTATAAATATAAAGACGGCATTCATCAACTCAATCAATTCGAACGGGAAAGCATTGTGACCATCTCCTTTGATTTGGAGCACCGGTCCGGGATCTTATCGAAGGTGCTTGCGCTGATCGCCGGTTCTGGCGGCAACGTATTGACGATAAATCAGAGCATTCCGCTGCAAGGCAAAGCCAATGTCGTGATCTCCGTGGAAACCTCGCGCTTAACCGAGGAGCTGGATGAGATGCTGGATTCGCTGCAAAGCATTCCGGGCGTAAGGAGAACACAGATCGTTGGTCAAGGTTAACAAGGTAAGAGGAGAAATGAGACGAAAAAAACCGTAATTGGATAACGGGAGGGGACGGCTGTGAAGCCTGTGAAAGTAGGACTGCTCGGACTTGGCACGGTAGGGACCGGCGTGGTCCGGATCTTGGAAGGACATCAGGAGGATCTCAGCAGTCAGGTGGGTTCGCCGATCGTCATTGAGAAAATTGCCGTTAAGACCTTGGACAAAGCACGCAACGTCCATGTAGAGCCGCATAAGCTGACAGAGGATCCTTGGTCGGTCATCCGCGATCCGGAGATTGACGTAATTGTGGAAGTCATGGGCGGCGTGGATCAGACCAAGGCTTATATTTTGGAGGCGCTCGAGCGCGGCAAGCATATCGTGACCGCAAACAAGGATCTGATGGCGCTGTATGGTTCAGAGATTCTGGCCAAGGCGATGGAGCATCAATGCGACGTATTTTATGAAGCCAGTGTGGCCGGCGGCATTCCGATCATCCGCACGTTGATTGAAGGCTTTTCCTCGGATCGGATTATGAAAATTATGGGGATTGTCAACGGAACAACCAATTATATTTTGAGCAAAATGAGTCAGGAAGGCGCATCTTACGAAGATGTGCTGAAGGAAGCACAGCAGCTCGGATACGCTGAGTCCGATCCAACCTCCGATGTGGAGGGATTGGATGCCGCTCGCAAAATGGCGATTCTCGCAACCCTCGGTTTCCGCACCAATGTGGAGCTGGACGATGTCCATGTTCGAGGCATCACGTCAGTATCGAAGGAAGATATTTTATATGCGAAGCGCCTGGGGTATGAGATGAAGCTGCTCGGCATCGCGGAACGGCAGGATGACGAGTTCAGCATTACGGTTCAACCGACGATGGTGAAGAAGACGCATCCGATCGCAGCTGTCAACGGCGTTTACAATGCGGTGTATGTGTATGGGGAAGCTGTAGGGGAAACGATGTTCTACGGTGCGGGAGCCGGCGAAATGCCGACAGCTACGTCCGTGGTTGCGGACCTGGTCGCTGTCGTCAAGAACCTGAAGCTTGGCGTGAACGGCTTGAAGGCCATCGTCCCGTATAAGCCCAAAAAGCTGAAAACAGACGATCAAATCGCCTATAAAAACTTTCTGTTGCTCCACGTTGACGATAAAGCCGGTGTTCTGGCGCAAATCACCCAAGTGTTC
>Ga0310822_100470_pt1 | contig 19809 bp, 17 predicted proteins | sample P4_ome_2_FD_201313 | JGI IMG/M metagenome (GOLD analysis project Ga0310822, IMG submission 201313) | Sorghum-adapted microbial communities from Joint BioEnergy Institute, Emeryville, California, United States - P4_Day56_Rep2 | ecosystem: Engineered > Bioreactor > SSF (Solid state fermentation) >... | reverse complement strand
CAAGTAGGTGATATCTCCAGGTCCAGACCCGGTCCAGCTCACCGACATCGAAACGACGGTTGACCAGGTCTTTGGGCACCGGGGCGTCCAGATCGACGACCGTGGTCACCGGCGCGAACGTACGCGGACTGATCCCGGCCAGGCCCTGGCGGCGCAGCGAGGCCGCCACGGTCTTGCGCGACACCTTACTCACCGTCATCGCGCAGATCAGCCAGAATCCGGATCTACTGATGTATCTGTGGGTCGGGTTTCATGCTGTGCGGCTGGGTAGTGGTGGGCATAGGCCGCCGCGGGTGAGCATGGCCATGCCGATCAGGGCGTTGGGGGTGTGGAATCCGTAGGGCCGCTTGGTCAATGCCCGCAGGTGGGTGTTGGTGGCCTCGGACCGGGCATTCGACAGGCCATGATCGAGAGTGTTCAGCTGCAGCTGACGGTACCGGGTGATGGTGGTCGCGACCTTGACGAACTCGGGGATGTGGGAATGCTTGGCCCACGACAGCCACCCGGCCAGCAACTGTCGGCCCTCGGCGCCTTTGACCTGAAAGACTTCGCGGAGTTGCTCTTTGAGCAGATACGCCCGATACAACGTCTTGTTGGTGGCTTGGATGTCGGCCAGGCTGGTGCGCTGCTCGCCGGAGAGGTCGGCAGGGTTCTTGCGGACCGCCCACATCGCGTGGCGATCCCGCGTCCCGGCAGCGGCGGTGGTGCGGACCCGGACCTTGTCGAGGGCTTTCATCGCCCAGGCCACGACATGGTAAGGATCGAGGCAGATCACCGCAGCCGGGGCGCGTTCAGTGACCACGGCGTGGATCCATTCGGCGCCGTCACAGCTGACATGGGTCAATGCCGCGGCCCGCTGATCGCCGAGCTCGTCGAAGAACCGGGCCAAGGTGTCCTTGTTGCGGCCTTCGGCGGCCCACACCAATCGGCCTGTCGTGTGGTCGATGACGCAGGTCAAATACCGGTGGCCTTTGCGGTAGGCGATCTCGTCGGTGCCGATGCGGGTCAACCCGGCCAGCAGGTCGTTGGTGTCGCGGCCATCAGCGACTACGCGGGCAACGATTCCGGCGATGGTGCGCCAGGCCACCCGCAAAAACAGCGCCACCGCGCTGATGGCGGCGTGCGCGGTCAACCACGCGCAGGTGTCCTCGAACAGGTAGGTGTGTTTGGCGCCCGGGCGTGCCCACGGCACATCGGCGACGACCACACCATGCTCGGCGCACTGGACCCGCGGCGCCCAGGCTTGCAGGCAGCACTTGGTGGTACCGACATCCAGGGTCCGCCACCGCCGCGGCTCCTCGGCAACGTCATAGCCGGGGCAGCGGGCCCTACACCGCGAGCAACGCCCCGCTGCGCTGGCCTTGGGTCGCACACTCATCACCAGCACCTCGCCGGCCACCAGCTGCCCGCGCCGGCGCCGGGTCTCGACCTGCAGATCGACGCTCTCGATCACCATGTTTGGGCTACCGAGCCCGGCTGCGAATACCCTGGATTTGCGCAACGCCAGCGAACGCCGGATTCTCATTTCATCGGATGCGCCCGCATCGGGCCCATTTTTTAAAACTGCCGGTCCAAACGCAATTCGGCGTTCTCCTTGCGCAGCCGTTCCAGCTCGGCACGTTCATCAGCATCAAGCACCGCCCCATTATCGCCGCCGTGCTCACGGGCCTGGCGCACCCAGCGACCTAGCAATTGCTCACCCACCCCGATCTCGGCCGCCACATGAGCGATCGGGCGGCCCGTCTCGATCACCAGCCGAGCCGCCTGCTCCCGAAACTCCGGGTGTACTTCTTCCGCTTGCCCGACATACGGACATCCTTCCCGCGGGACCAGCAGTCCCACCAGTCAGGTGTCCACCATCAGGGGTCAACCCCATAACCGAGTGCGTCGTTGTTCGGAAAGACAAAGTGTCGTCTCACCATCTACGTTCGCTCGCACCTCCGCGCCATCCCCGGCCGACTGCACTTCCGCTACGCGGAGTTCTCTGGCTTTCACCTTCTTAAAAGAGGTCCCGGTCACGGCAGGTTCCGCGGTGGGCGCAGTGGGGCCGGTGGCGTTGGAGTCGATCCTCCAGTCTTCGATGATGACGCGCGCTTCTCGTAGGGAGTCGAAGCGCCAGGAGTTGAGCAGCTCGTCACGCAGTCGGCCGTTGAACGACTCGATGCAGGCGTTCTGCCACGGCGCTCCGGGATCGATGAACAGCGAGCCGGTGCCGTTGAACCGGCACCAGTCGTTGACAGCGTCGGCGATGACCTCGGGTCCGTTGTCGAACCGGAGGCCGGTGCCCCATGCATCAGGGCCAAGCCGATCGAGGACGTTCACAACTTCGTCGGCGTTGACCGCCCGGTCGACCTCGATCACCAGCGCTTCGCGGGTGAACTCATCGATCACATTGAGCACCTTCAATGTTCGTTCGTCGGCGGTGGTGTCGAACTGGCAGTCCATCGCCCAGATCACGCTCGGCCAGACCGGGCACATCGCCCCGACCGGCGCACCGATGACGGTTAAGCGTTTCCTCCTGCCCCGAACACTCGGGCAACAGAGTCGCACAACGCCGGGACCACTACGAAGGGCTCACCTCACAATTTCCTCGCTACCCCTGATGATGAGATCAGCCGCCTTCGCGAAATTGGCAACCCTACCTCGATCGACGTCTCGCACCATTTGAGGAAGGCCGAGTGAGCACGGGCCAGACAATCCTTGTTTTGCGTCTGACTTCGCGATAGAGATCGGCGTGTCGATCAGACAACATCCGACGGGTTCTTCGAAGCTTCTCGGAGGATTTGGTCATGTCCGAAACATCCCGTGGGGGCAGGCGCGCGAAGCGGTTCCTGACCCCGTCGCACAAGTACGAGATTTGGCTGCACTTGGTGCGCCAGGAGGTCACCATCGCCGAGGCCGCCGCCGAGCATCAGGTGGACCGTTCGACGATCATGCGGATCCGCACGGTGGCCAAGGAGGGGGCGTTGGCGGCGCTGGCGGCCTCCAAGCCGGGTACTGCCGCTCGGGCGCGCGACTACGAACTGGAGGCCGCAAAGGCCGAGAACGCGCGGCTGTCCGAGGCGCTCAAGGAGATGGCGGTGCGGCTGACGCTTGTCGAGGGAAAAGGGGGTTGGGGCTAAGTGGCCGGGTCCCGCACCGGGTCGACGCGGCCACCAAGACTGGCCTGCTGGACCTGCTCGACCATGCGGTCGGCGCCGGCTGGACGCTACGGCGGGCCTGCCACGAACTCGAACTCGGCGAGGTCCGCGCGCACCGTTGGATCGCGCGGCGCGCTTTGGGGCAGTTGGCCGACAAGACACCGGGCGGGTCACCGATGCACGGGCTGCTCGACGCCGAAGCCGCCGAGATCCTGGCCCTGTTCGACGAGTGGGGCGAGATCGACCGCTCGCATCGCAAGCTGGCTCACCGCGGCTCCTATCTTCACCGGGTATGGGTATCTCCCTCGAGCGTGCGCCGCGTTCTGTTCTTGGCGGACAAGCATTTCCGGCCGCTGCCCAAGCCAGGTCGCTCGCAACGTAAACCGTTCCCGGACTGGGTCGACTACAAACCGAACTCGATCTGGATCTATGGCACCACGCACTTCACGCGAGCGGAAATGGCGGTGCTGATCATCCAAGACCTGGTCAGCCGCAAGTGGATCACCCAGGTCGTCTCCGCCGAGGAAACCTCCACTCAAGTCGAGGTCGGGTTTACCGACGCACTCGACGCCGAAGGACTGCTGCAGACCATCGAGCGCCGCGCCGACGGGCTCGTCGACCTCGACACCGACGACGCCAACCGACCGATCCTGCTCGCGGTGTCTGACAACGGTCCGCAGATGACGTCGGGGTCGACCCGGGAGTTCATGGCATTGTGCGCGATCGCCCAGCACTTCGGCCGCCCGGGCACCCCGACCGATCAAGCCTGGATCGAGAGCTTCAACGGACACCTCAAAGTCGAGTTTCCCCACCTGCTCGCCATCGAGGACCCCGCCACGTTGCGCGCCGAACTCGCCGCCACTCGCGAGTTCTGGAATTCGGTCCGGCTGCATGCCAGCATCGGATACGTCACACCCAACGACGAACACCAAGGACGAGGGGAGGCCATCCGCAAAGCACGACAAGCCGGGCTCGAATCCGCCCGCAACCGCCGCCTTGCCTGGCACCGCAAGAACCGGCACACTCAACCCATCCAGGACCCCGACGATGTTGTTTAATCAAACGCGAATCTCTATCGCGAACTCAGAAACACGTCATCCTCGATCGCCGTGTCGTCGAAGCCGCCGAACGCCGCGACCACCTCGCTGCTCGCCGGGTTGCACCGGCGGTAGCCGGTGGTGCTCGCACTTAGCGGTGACGCTCAGACCGCCGACGTGCCTGCCGACGCGCCCAGGCGTCGTCCGGGGGTGAACTGCACGGGCATGCTGGCCGGCCCGGTCACCGACGGGACCTCGGCGAGTGTCGGCCATCCGGTCGGCTTCGTGGGACGCAGATCGGGCATTCTCGTCATCAAAGCGGTGAACATCGTGATCAGTTCGGCGCGCGCCAGATGCGAACCGAGGCAGAAGTGCCGACCCGCTCCGAACGTGAGGTGAGGGTTCACCGATCTGGTCACGTCAAAGGTCTCGGGGTTCTCGAAGACTTCCGGATCGCGGTTGGCCGCACCGTAATAGGACACGACTTTGTCGCCCTTGGCTATCGCCTGTTCACCGATCATCGTGTCCCTTGTAGCGGTGCGACGTTGAAACATGATCGGCGGATCCCAACGCAGCATTTCCTCGATCGCGCGCGGGATCAGCGAGACGTCGTCGACGAGCATTCGGTGCTGGTCCGGATTGGCAAACAGAGCTGCCATACCGGTCGAAATGAGGTTCCGTGTCGTATCGCTTCCGGCCGACACGAGAAGTTGGAAGTCGATCATGAATTGGAACTCGTCGATCTTCACGCCGTCGATCTCCCCATGTGCGACTCGGCTCAGCGTGTCGTCCTTTTCCTCGGCCATCCTGTCCTTGTACGCAGCCTGAGCGTGCTTGTACATGGTCGCAATGGCGGCCTGACCTTCACCATCGACAGTGCTTCCGCCGCTGGTGAGCACGTCGGCTGCGTGGAACAGTTCGAGTGATTCCAAACGCGGGAGACCAAGGATATCGGCAATCACGAAGCTGGCGAACCTGCCGGCGACGTCCACAACGAGATCGCACTCGCCTCGTTCGATCACCTCGTCTATGACCTCCGTCGCCAATTGGTTCAATGCATCGCGGTTCTTGCGCACGCGACTGAGACTGAGTTCGGGCGCGAGGAACTTGCGATGAGCCGTGTGGTGCGGAGGGTCGGAGAAGATGAGGTGGCGGTGAGTCTCGTCGCCAACCACATTGTCGTCGTTGATCACCGTCGTCGGCTCCGATGAAAACGTTTCCCAGTCGGTTTCAACTGCCTTGATGTCGGCGTGGCGGGTGAGCGCCCAGTAGCCCGGGCCGCCGTCATGCTCGTTCTGCCAGTGAACCGGGTCATTCTGGCGGAGCCAACGGTAGTATTCGTAAGGCTGGCCTGCGTGAAACACCGCAGGGTCGAGCAGGTCTATCTCCACGAGTTCTCCTCTTCTCCGTCGTCCTCGGCGAACCGGCGCCCCCGACACCCAATTTGGCTCATTGGTCTCAGTACGATGTGCGTCTGTGAGCCGGCGCTTGCGACAATGTGTATCTCGTCGATATTGCTTCGTTGTTATTCCCTATGGTGCTCGGCGGACTGGAGGCGGGCGACGGATCACCCGCTGCGATGTCCGCGATCGCACTGGGAGGGCATCGACGTGGTGGCCGAGGCGTCGTTGCATTCACGTCGATCGAGGTTCCTGAGATTCTAGGGCGGCGGGGTCTGGTGCCACTTCGCGGAGCCAAACGGATCAGCTGTGATCCAACCCCCTCGCTATGCCACTCTGTTGAATATGTCTAGTGTGTCTTGCATCATTGCAACGGTCAAGCGATCACCTCGATGCTCCGGTGAACTGCAGCGATCCCACATAACGGAGCCTCGCTTAGTTATGCTGAGGTACTCGCTATCGCTTCGATGAATCGCGCTGGTTTTCCCTGAGGCTCGGGCTATTGATTTCGACCAGTGTTTGGTCGCTCCGTGGGCATCGTAGAACGCGGCCTCGAACTCGGCTGGCCGCAGCCCCTTTCTGGCAGGGCTAGTTGAGACAGTGGAGTTGAGAGCATCTGACCATGTTTTGAGGGCGAGTAGGGATAGCAAGACTGTGGCTGCGAGTTTGGTTGAGACGGGGATGGGCAGCGCCGATGATGGAGGGGTGGGTATCGACTCGACCGAGGGGCCGCTTGCTAGCTGACGCGCCACCGTGCCCTGCTCGTACCCAACTCGGTCCTCAACGTCCGCACCATACGTACCACCGCGGCAGTGTTCTCTTCCGGGCTGTAGCGACGCATGGTCGGCTTCCTCGGTGACTGTTCCTTCGGCATACCTGCATCCTCGTTTCCAAGGTCAGGAACCTCCGGGATTTCCAGGGCGATTCAGTTCGCGTCACGCTGGACAAGGTGGACGAGCGCTGGCTGGTGTCGGGATTCGAACCCGTGTAAGTGAAATCGCGACTGGCCTCGGTGCGACGGTTGTGAGTGGGCGACGATCGCTCCTAATAGTCTTGACTGGCTCACTCTGGTGGTGCAGTATTAATGAAACTGATGAATACCACAATATGAGGCGGCCCATGCGGGGTCCTCATCGACTTTGCCCCGGTCCAACGACGAGGAGATCATTAACATGACTGCGAAGCTCGAAAGCGTCAAGCTGCACGTCCCGGAGCAGTTCTACAAGGGATCGCCGGTCGAACTGCTCGCATACCTGCGAGAGAACGAACCGGTGCGCTGGGAGGAAGAGCTCGACGGCGGGCCAGGGTACTGGGCGGTCACGCGGTACGAGGACATCAAAGCGATCGAACTAGACTCGGAGACGTTTTCGAACGAGCCGACGGTTACGATCTCAGATCTCAACGTTAAGGGCGACGAGACCCACAAGATGCTCATCTTCTCGGATGCGCCGTGGCACACTGAGCACCGCAAGAGGATCGCGCCGGAACTGTCGCTGTCGCGCGTCCGCAAGGGGCGCGAGGGCATGGACCGACTGGTCAACCACATCATCGATTTGATCATCGAAAAGGGCGAAGGCGATCTGGTCGGCGACTTGGCGGCCAAGATGGCCAGCTACACCATCGCCGATCTGATGGGCCTGGACCGCGAACACTCCCTGTCAATGTTCCATGCCGCCGAGATCCTGACCCAGAACACCGACATGGAAAGCGGGATCGGCCTCGAGGCCACAATGACCATCTACCAGCACGCGACCGAGGCGTACACCGAGCGGCTGGAGAACCCACGCAACGATACTCTCACCCGGCTCAGCACCGGTGAGATTATGGGCACGCCCGTTGACCTGATGCAGTTCGGTTTGGACTTCGTGCTGTTCGTCTCGGCCGGTAGTGACACCTCCCGTAACGTGCTGTCCACCGGCATGCTCCGGCTGATGGAGCATCCGGAGGCGTGGAAGATGCTCCGCGAGAACCCCGAGCTCATGCCGAGAGCGATCGAGGAGATGCTGCGCTACGATCCGCCGCTGATGGTGATGCGGCGCACCGCAACCCGGGATACCGAAATCCGCGGACAGAAGATCGCTAGGGGCCAGAAGGTCGTGATGTTCTACGCTGCCGCGAACCGCGACCCGCGCGTGTTCGAGGACCCGGACAAATTCGACATCACCCGCAAGGTCAACCCGCACATGAGTTTCGGGGCCGGACGCCACCACTGCCTCGGTGCTCACTTGGCACGCCTGGAACTCAACTCGATGTTCACCGCGATGCTACGGCGAATGCCCGACATGGAACTGGCGGGCCCGGTGGAATGGCCCACCACCGAAGACGTCCCAACCATCACCGGTCCGGTCAAGGCGCCGATCCGGTTCACGCCGGGCGTGCGTGAGATCACGGGGGAAGTGGAGTCCGTTTTTCTCTGACCCATCCGGCGTGAAAGCCGCGTTTCATCTGTCGAGCGGTGTGGTCGCGCCACCATGCGTGTGACCGCCCCGATAACAAAGTCACCTGCCCCGCGGGGCAGGAATCACACTGGGAGAACACTCCATGAAAGCCGCAGTCATCACCGAGGTCGGCAAGCCGTTCGAGATCCGCGACGATCTCGAACTCGATGAACCCAAGGGCCGCGAGATCCTGGTAGATGTCAAGGCGAGCGGGCTGTGCCACAGCGATCTCTACGTCGCCACCAACGACATCGGTACACCTCTGCCCGGCGTGTTCGGGCACGAGGTGTCAGGTGTCGTGCTGGCCGTCGGTCCGCATGTCGAAGACTTCGAGGTCGGCGACCATGTGGTGGGCTGCCTGGCCGGTTTCTGCGGTCGATGCGACCGTTGCCTGAAGGGGGCTCCCAACCTTTGCCGCAAGTACCCGTTGGGCACGCAGCGGGCACCGGGTGAGCCGGCGCGGCTGCGGCTGGGTGGCCAGCCGATCGCCCAGTTCCAGGAGATGTCGGGATTCGCCGAACAGGTTCTCCTCCACGAGAACAACGCGGTCCGGGTACCGAAAGAGCTGCCGTTCGCACAGGCGGCGATCCTCGGCTGCGGCGTTACGACCGGTGCGGGCTCGGCCATCCACAGTGCCGGTGTGAAATTCGGTGACAGCGTTGCGGTGATCGGTTGCGGCGGAGTGGGTCTCAACGTCGCCCAGGGCGCTGCCTTGGCCGGTGCGCGACAGGTCATCGCGGTCGACTTGCAGGATTCCAAGCTGAAGCTGGCGGCCGATAAGTTTGGTGCGACCCACACCGTCAACCCGAAGAACCAAGATGCTGTGGCCGAGATCATCGCGATCTCCGGCGGCGGTGTAGACCATGCCTTCGAGGTGATCGGCGGGATCGAGGAGACACTCACCCAGGCGGTCCGCGCCCTGGCGCCGGGCGGTACCGCATACGTCGTCGGCGCACAGGGACCGACCTCCACCTTCGGCTTCTCGCCGGCGGAACTGCTCTTCCAGAAGACCGCGTTGCAGGGCGTCTACATGGGAAGCTGCAATTTCAAGGTCGACATTCCGCTGTATGCGGATTACTATCTGCAGGGACGGTTCAACCTCGACGACCTGGTGTCCAAGACGGTCCGCCTGGACGAAATCAACGAGGCCTACGCGGAGCTGCACGGCGGAGCCATCGCGCGTTCTGTCATCACGGAGTTCTGAGACCACCCCGATGGACGTGACGCCGTTCAAGATCTGTGTGGACGATGACGCCCTGACCGACCTCCGCGAGCGGTTATCGCGGACTCGATGGCCAGTTCAGGTCGGCGAGGGGGACTGGGACGCCGGTGCCGAGCGTGGCTACATGGAAGCGCTGTGCGCATACTGGCTCGAGGAATTCGACTGGCGGGCAATCGAAGACGAGTTGAACAAATGGCCCCAATTCGAGACGCAGATTGACGGCGTGACGATCCACTTTCTGCACCTCCGTTCGCCACACCCGTCGGCGCGTCCCTTGCTGATGGTGCACGGATGGCCCAGCACCCCGTTCGAATTCGCCAAGTTGCTGGGCCCGCTGACCGATCCGGAGGCGCACGGCCGTCCGGGTGGGCAGCCGTTCCACGTCGTGGCACCTTCGATACCCGGCTTTGGTTGGAGCGGACCTGTCGTTCAACGAGGTTGGCACCCGGGACGCATCGCACGGGCCTTCCATGAACTGATGGATCACCTGGGTTACGACCGGTACGGGACATTCGGCGTCGACATGGGATCGCCCATCACGATCGAACTCGCACGTGCCCACCCCGACGCGGTGATCGGGCTCTACCTGACACTGATTCCGAGCGGGCTGCAGTCGGCTGACGGCACATTAACGGCCGAGGAAGAACGTCAGATCCTGGCCAACGAGGCACGACATCGAATTGAGGGCGGCTACGCCACCTTACAAGCCACCAAACCGGACACCGTCGCGTACGGCCTCACCGACTCGCCGGTCGGACTTGCAGCCTGGTTCGTCGAGAAGTTCCGAAGCTGGACTGACTGCGAGGGCGATCTCGAATCCGTTATGAGCAAGGATGAAATTCTCACGACGGTGATGACCTACTGGCTCACCGTGACAGCCGGATCGTCAGCTCGCTCCTATTACGAATTGGCGCGGTATTTCGGTGCCGAGGCGACACGATTCGACCGCTCCCGCGTGCAGGTTCCGACCGGTGTGGCGGTGTTTCCGAAGGAGCTGTATCTGACCCCGAAGCGCATCGCCAATGATCACTTCGACATCCAGCATTGGACCGAGATGCCGCGGGGCGGGCACTTCGCAGCGATCGAACAGCCCGAGCTGCTTCTCGCAGACGTATTCCGATTTTTCGATGATAGGAAGTGAGTCGTCGGCGCGGCGCCGAACCGATTACCCCCATCCACCCAAACCCGGAGAGTATGAGTTGAGCACAGAAACAACGGAGACCTCTGCAACATCCGAGTCGGTCGCGTCGAACCACTACGACGCCATCATCATCGGAGCTGGCGCCGCAGGCATGTACGAGCTGCTGCTCCTGCGTCGGCGGGGCGTGCGCGCGCGAATCCTGGAAGCCGGCAGCGGCGTGGGCGGAACTTGGTACTGGAACCGGTATCCCGGAGCGCGACTGCACTCCGAAAGTCACTCTTATCAGTACTTCTTCGACAAGGAACTGCTCGACTCCTGGGATTGGTCGGAACTGTTCGCCGGACAGCCCGAACTCGAGCGGTACTTCAACACCGTCGCCGACAAGCACGACCTGAAGAAGGACATCGAGTTCGACACCACGGTCGAATCGCTCGAGTTCGACGAGACGACCAACGACTGGACAGTACGCACGGATGGCGGCAAGGTGTTCACAGCCCACGTCATCATCTCGGCAACCGGCCCGCTGTCCGCACCCATCTATCCGGCTGTGCCTGGGCGCGAGATTTTCCAGGGCGAGTCCTACCACACCGCTCGATGGCCTGACAAGGAAGTAGACTTCCGCGGCAAACGCGTGGTGGTGATCGGCACGGGATCGACCGGCGTCCAGCTCATTCCGAAGGTCGCTCGCGAAGTAGCACACCTGACGGTGATGATGCGGACCCCGAACTGGGTGATCCCGCTGAACAATCGCCCGATCGACAAGGCAGAGATGGAGGATATCCGCAGCCGGTACGACGAATTACACGAGTACCTCCAAGGAACATTCGGCGGATTCATCCACGACCCGGAGAAGAAGCCGACGACCGAGTACACCGCGGAGGAGTTACGCGAGCGCTTCGAGACAGCCTGGGAAGGACCCGGGTTCGCGAAATGGTTCGGTCTCCCTTACGACATCCTCTCCGATGAAGCCGCTAACAAGGTGTACTGCGACTTCATCGCCGAGAAGATCCGCGAGCGCGTAAAGGACCCAGCGATCGCGGAGATGCTCACTCCGCGCCACCCGTTCGGCGCCAAGCCGGTGGAATGCGAGTCCGCTGGCTACGCTGGCGATGGTTACGGGTACTATGAGGTGTTCAACCAGGACAACGTCGAACTCGTCTCAGTCGCTGACGATCCGATCACCGAAGTGGTTTCCGGTGGTATTCGGACCGGCTCCCGCTATTTCGAGGCCGACATCATCATCTACGCGACCGGCTTCGAAGCCTTCGTCGGATCGCTGAACAACATCGATGTGACCGGGGTTGGCGGCCAGAAACTCCGTGACCGCTGGGCCGACGGGCCCGTGACGCTGCTCGGGCTGGCGGTGTCCGGCTTTCCGAACTTCTTCATGGTCGGCGGGCCTCACGGAAAGGGTGGGCACGGGAACTCCACCCGATGCGCCGAGGGACCGTTGGAATGGATCGCAGACCTCACCGCGAAGATCACGAACGAGGGCATCGCGCGCGTCGAGGCCGACGCCGAGGCCGAGGCGCGGTGGACCGAACACGTAAACGAGAGCGGAAACAACGCGCTGGTCGCCAAGGCGAAATCGTACCTGTTCGGTGACAACGTGCCTGGCCGCAAGCGGGCGTATGTGGCCTACCTCGGTGCGTTGCCCGAATTCGTCTCCCGACTCGAAGAGATCAAGTCCAAGGATTACGAAGGCTTCGTGATCACCAGCTGATCCACGGCGGCAGACAAAGCTTCGAGTAAGCACCGGCTCACGCCGGCCGTAGAAGGAAGTTCTCGCTATGTACACCAACCTGCAAGATCCCAGGCTATTCGCCACCGGGCATCCGTTCGAGGTCTATGCGTACCTGCGCGAGTATGACCCGGTGCACTGGCAGGAGGAGCCAGACGGTGGCCCGGGCTACTGGGCACTGATGAAGTACGCCGACATCAAGCAGGTTGAAATGGACTCGGAGACGTTCTCGAACGAGCCGCACGTTTTCATCGGCGACAACGCGTCGATCGGCGATGAGACGCACCGCTCGCTGATCTTTTCGGATCCGCCGCGCCATACCGCACATCGCGCTCTCCTGGGCAAGGAACTCAGCGTCAGCCGCATGCGACGCGCGCGTGAGGGCATGGAACAGTTGGTCGACGCGATCATTGACGACGTCATCGAATCGGGGGAAGCCGACTTGGTCGAGGACTTGGCGGCGAAAATGGCGAGTTTCACCATAGCCGACCTGATGGGGATCGACCGGTATGAATCGCTCGAGATGTTCGAGGCCGCGGCGTACCTGACCCGTAACGTCCCGTTCGACCACGGGCCGGGTCTGGATGCGGCGATGACGATCTTCCGGCACGCCGCCAAGGCCTGGGAAGAGCGTAAGGGCGAGGCTCGTGATGACACCCTCGGACGCATCGCCAGAGCGAAGATCATGGGCGTCCCGGTCGACGACGTCCAGTTTCAGATCGACTACTCCTTGTTGGTGAGCGCGGGTAGTGACACCTCCCGAAACGTCGTGGGAACCGGGATGATGACGCTGATGGAGCACCCGGATGCTCGGCAACAGCTGATCGCAGATCCGTCCCTGTTGCCCCGGGCTCTCGAAGAGATCCTGCGCTACATACCGCCGATCAGGGCCATGCGTCGAACCGCGACCAGGGACACCGAGCTGAGCGGGACCAAGATCAAGAAGGGCGACAAGGTGGTGATGTACTACGGTGCCGCCAATCGTGACCCGGAGGTGTTCCAGAATCCCGACACCTTCGACATCCATCGCAAGGTGAACCCTCATCTGACGTTCGGCGGCGGCATTCACCACTGTCTGGGATCGCATCTGGCGCGGCTGTCGCTGACGGCGATGTTCTCGGCGATGCTGCGCAGGATGCCCGACATGGAGCCCGCGGGGCCGGTGGTTTGGCCCGAGTTCGGTGAGGCGCCCATGGTCAGTGGGCCCGAAGGGTTACGGGTTCGATTCACCCCGGGCGAGCGTGCAATCAAGAAGGCAGTCCCGCCGATCTTCGCCTAGCAGACGGCGCCGAACCTGGCTTCGAACGATACCGATATACGTTGCAGCAGAGGAAGTGACAGCGGCATGAGCTTCGACTACATAATCGTGGGTTCGGGTGCGGCCGGCTCGGTTCTGGCGAACCGGCTGAGTGCGGACCCGGGTACCAGCGTCCTGCTGCTCGAAGGTGGTGGCTCGGACCGGCACCCGGTTCACAAGGTGCCGAAGGGCTTCGCGTTCACCATGACGAACCCCAAGTATACCCGTCATTACCAGACCGAACCGTTGGCGGCCGGTGGCGCATCCGACTCGTGGTTCCGCGGCAGCGTGCTCGGGGGTTCTACGACGATCAACGGTTTGGTGTGGAACCGCGGCTGGAGCCCGGATTACGACCACCTGGAACTCGACGGTAACAAGGGCTGGGCGTGGAGTACCTTTCTGCGTGCCTTTCGGCAGATCGAGAACTTCCACGCCGACTTTCCGGTCGAGGCGGGGTTGCACGGTCAGGGCGGGCCGGTCGACGTAGAGGTGGCCCGCCCGCGGGAAGAACTGTGCGAAGCCTACATCGATGCGGGCGCGGTGCTGGGGATGAATCGGGTGGCCGACGTGAACGGGTCAGATGACAACCGGACCGGTTACGCCCAGTTCTCCACCCGGCGTGGTCTAAGGGTCAGCGCTGCCGACGCGTATCTGCGACCGGCGATGAAGCGGCCGAATCTGACCGTCGCCACCAAAACCGAGGTGCACCGGATTCTGTTCGATGGCAGGCGCGCGGTCGGCGTCGTGGCGGCAGCGGGAGGGGGGCGGTGCGAATACCGCGCTGCGAAGGAGGTGCTGGTCTGCGCCGGCGCCCTGGAATCGCCGTTGTTGCTGGAACGCAGCGGAATCGGACGCGAAGATGTCCTCAGGGCAGCCGGAATCAGCCTGCGGGTGGAGAGCCCTAATGTCGGAGAGCGGATGTCAGAGCACCGCGGGCTCCGCTTCATGTACCGGGCGAAGGGCGCGCGGGGCTTCAATCACGAGGTCAACACGCAGGTGCGCCAACTGGTCAGCGGGGCGAAGTTCCTGGTTCGCAGGCAGGGCATGATCAGCCAGGGGTCCGCGAGCGTGCTGAGTTACTTCACGGCGATCGACGGTGCCGCCCGGCCCGACACGATCGGCTTCTTCAGCCCGATGTCGGTTAAAACGGCCACGCTGCACGACAACAAGCTGGCGACCGCGGACAAACCGGGCATGATGGTGGGGGTCTATCCGCTGCGCCCGACGAGCCAGGGGTCGATCCATGTCAGTTCGACCTCGCCTGATTCGGCGCCAAAGGTCGAGGCGAACTTCCTGTCCACCGACTACGACAAGAAAATCATCGTCGAGATGGCCCGGAAGATGCAGCACATGTTCGCCTCGGATCCGATCGCCAGATACGTCGATGCGCCTCTTGCCCCGGCGTGCACGCTCGACGACGAAGACGAGCTCGTCGCGCACGCCCTCACCGCGGGTGCGAGCGGCTATCACACTTTGGGTACCTGCGCGATGGGCCCCGATGACGACGATGTGGTCGACGCGGACCTGCGGGTCCGCGGTACTGAGGGACTTCGGGTCATCGATGCGTCTGTGTTCCCCTATCAGCCCAGTGGCAACACGTCGGCGCCGACACAGGCATTGGCATGGCATGCAGCCCAATTGATCCTGGATGGGGACTGAGGATGATTGACGCTCGGCGGGAGGTATTTCATGATGAGCACGGTTGCAAACACAATTGAACTGATCGAGCCGAGTCGATGGCAGGCGGATGCCGGTAGTCAGCGCCAACCTCAGATCGGCTTATAGATTGAAATGGAGAGGTCGTCTGATGAAGTTCGTAGTTGATCTCGGCTCTTGCCAAAGCATGGGCCAATGCACCTTCACCGCACCAGATCTGTTTCCCATGGGTGATGACGGAAAGCTGGAATTCGCGCCGGACGATGCATCGGAGTATGTCTCCGACGAGCTTTCACCCGAGGACGCAGAACTGGCCGAATCCGCATCACTGGTATGCCCGATGCGGGCGATCCGGATGAGAATGACCTAAGCCACTGCCGACCGACTGCGCCGGCATATCCGGTCTCGTCGACTTCACCGATTACTCACACCCGTTTGGAGACAACACATGAGCGTGCAAGCCAGTGCCAGTAGCAGTCCTGCCGGACCTTCGTACCGAACGCTGAATCCTGCCACCGGCGAAGTGGTCAGGGACTGGGGCGTATTCGATCAAAGCCAGGTTGACGCGGCGCTCGTCCGCGCGCATGCCGCCTTCGAAGGCTGGCGCCGCGTTCCCCTCGCCGAACGGATTCAGAGCTTCTACAAGATCGCCGACCTCGTCGAGGAACGCATCCCTGAGCTGGCTGGCCAGGTGACCATCGAAATGGGCAAGCCGATCGCCGAGGCAACCGCCGAGGCAGGCCTGGTGCCATCGATGTTCCGCTACTATGCCGATCGTGCCGAGCAGCTGCTGGCCGATGAGGTGGTGGAGCTTCCGGGCATGTCCCGCACCGTCATTCGCCGTGAACCGGTGGGTGTGGTGCTGGGTATCCAGCCGTGGAACGCCCCGCTCTTCCAGGCGATGCGCGCCGCGGTGCCGAACCTCATGCTGGGGAACACCGTGATCGTCAAGCCTGCCAACATCTGCGCGGGCTCCACGCTGATGTTCGACGAGATCTTCAAGCTGGCCGGCTTCCCCGAGGGCGCTTATCAGACGGTGCTCACCACGCGTGAGCAGACCACGGCCTACATCGCCGACCCGCGTGTGCGGGCCGTCACCCTGACTGGTTCCGACGCGGCGGGTTCGCTGGTCGGTGAGCAGGCCGGCAAGCACATCAAGCCGGTGGTGCTCGAACTCGGTGGCTCGGATGCCTGTGTGGTGCTGGATTCGGCCGATGTGGCCAAGGCCGCGGCGATCGCGTCGGCGTGCCGGCTGATCTTCGGCGGTCAGGCCTGCGCCCTGCCCAAGCGCGTGATCGCGACCGAGAAGGTCGCCGACGAGTTCATCGAGCACTACGTCGCGGCGTTCCGGGCGCAGGTGGTCGGTGATCCGCTGGTCGAGGGAACCACCATCGGACCGCTGTCGAGCGAATCGGCGGCCGAGACCCTGCAGGCGCAGTATGACGACGCGGTGGCCAAGGGGGCGACGGTCCTGGAGCCGGGCGGTCGGATGGATGGTCCCGGGTTCTTCTTCAAGCCCGCGGTATTAACGGACCTGACGCCGGAGATGCGTGTCTATCACGAAGAGGCGTTCGGCCCCATCGGCCTGGTGTTCCGGGTGTCGGACGCCGACGCGGCCATCCAGGTCGCCAACGACACCAAGTATGGTCTCGGCGGAGTGGTCTTCGGCGAAGACCTCGAGGAGGCGCGGTACGTGGCCGAACGCCTGGACACCGGTGGCGTCGGGATCAACACGTTCCTCGGTGCGCCAGTGGAGATTCCGTTCGGCGGAACTAAGGCCTCGGGTATCGGCCGCGAGCTCGGTGCCAGCGGTATGGATCAGTTCGCCAACATCAAGACCTACGCCGAAGGGTGATCATGCCCTGACCGACCGGTCGCGCCGCATCTGAATACGTTGTGGTGCAATAGCACTGACGGCCCCGTGCCGGCATCGACGCCGTGCCGGGGTCGTCAGCACTGTTTCCATGGCGGTTCCGGTGTCAGTCCGTGTGGTCGCCCTTACCGTAGACCGCCACCACCACGGAGCGATCCAGTGAGTTGGCAGACCACACATCCACCAGGCACCCGAATCGCAGTCGGGGTCCCAGACGGGTTCAGCACGCTTCTTGGCGTCGTTGACGCGTGTGTTGCCGTGCCGTGGTGTGACGGTGTCGATGAGTTGCCCGTCGGTGGAAAGATCACCTTTCAAATGGAAATGGGACTGAAGATCGCCGGGGGCTTTCGTCATGCGGGAGCCGACGATAAACGACAGCTTCAACTCGTCGAGCGCTGTGAGGTTGCTCTGTGAGCGGATGCCAGCGTCGGCGGCCCCTACCATCGGGGTGTCGGTCAGCCCCTGGCGTTCCAGAAAGCTGGTGATGATCGATACGATCGTGGTGGTTTCGGCGGTGTTGCCTTCGAAACAACCAATCTTCAAAGGGAATCCGGTGCGGTCCACCAACAGTCCGATGACGATTTGAGGGTCGACGCGACGTTCCTTGGAGTAGCCGACTTTGCGCAGGTCGTCTTCGGATTCGGCCTCGAAGTACAGCGTTGTGACGTCGTAGAGCAGAAGGCTCAGGCCACCGCAATCACTGCTGTAGTCAAAGCATTTGGCGGCAACAGCATCCCGATACTTCCCTGGTCCGACCTGGTAGAGGTGACGGGCCAGCGTGCGGTAGGACACCGTCGCCGCGCCCAGATCGGTCAACACCCGCTCAGAATCGGCCTTGCTGGTGGGCTCGACGATCCGGGCGATCACCAGATCGCGGAACACACCGTCGGCGACCGTGTCGAAGCCGAGCCAGTCATAGAGGCTCTTCGAATTTAAACGGGCAGTTGTGATTTCGCTCTCATAGGGCGTGTCGTTGCATGGGGAGGCCCTCGGCCTTCCGAAGTCTGAAAGTTGCGAAGCAAACAGGCTGAGGAAGGGGACCGAGGGCCGTGGTCGACGGTACGACATTGTTGTTTGGGCTGTCAGGAGTACGGGTGCAGCGTGTCGAGAAGCACGCCGACAGAATCCGGGTGGTGCACGTGGTGACCGCCGATGAGACGGCGGCGGCGTGCCCAGGCTGTGGGGTGGTGTCGCGTTCGGTCAAACAGCGCACCACCACGCGTCCGAAAGACATTCCCTATGGTCAGGGAGACATCGAAGTGCGTTGGCACAAGACCCGCTGGCGGTGCCGCGAGGACTACTGTTCGAGGTCCTCGTTCACCGAGGCCATCGCCCAGATCCCGTCACGGGCGCGCACGACCGCGCGGTTGCGCACCGCGATCGGTGAGGCGGTCGGCGACGCCGGCCGGGCGGTGTCCGAGGTCGCCGACGCCCATGATGTGTCGTGGCCGACCGCGCACCGCGCGTTTGTCGCCCACGCCGAGGCGCTGCTTTGCGAGCCCGAACCGGTCAAGGTACTCGGCATCGACGAGACCCGCCGCGCCAAGCCATCCTGGGCCCAAGGCGCCGATGGCCGGTGGGTGCGTCTTGACCCGTGGGACACCGGATTCGTCGACTTGTCCGGTGATCAGGGTCTGTTGGGACAGCGCGAGGGCCGCACCAGCGCCGCGGTCATCGACTGGCTTTCCGAACGCACACCGCAATTCCGGGAGGCGCTGCAGTTCGTGGCGATCGACCCGGCCGCGGTGTACGCCGCGGCGATCCGCACCCCGGGCTTGTTGCCCAACGCCACGGTCGTGGTCGACCACTTTCATCTGGTCAAGCTCGGCAACGATGCGCTGACCAAGGTGCGCCGCCGGGTGACCTGGGACCTGCGCGATCGCCGCGGCCGCAAAGCCGACCCGGAATGGGCCAACCGCCGCCGACTACTACGAGGACGAGAACGACTGTCAGACAAGGCTTTCACCAAGATGTGGAACGCCATCGTCGACGCCGACGACAGCGGCCAGGTCCTGTCAGCGTGGATCGCCAAGGAAGAACTACGCACCCTGCTGTCCACCGTGCGCGTCGGCGGCGACCCGCACCTGACGCGGCATCGACTGCACCGCTTCCTCACGTGGTGCATCGACTCGAAGATTCCTGAGCTGCTGGCCCTGGCTGGCACCGTCGACACCTGGTGGCCCGAAATCAACGCCTTTATCGCCACCGGCATCACCAACGCCCGCACCGAGGGCTACAACCGGCTGGTCAAACAGGTCAAACGCGCCGCCTGCGGCTTCCGCAACCCCACCAACTCCGCCCGCCGGATACGCTTCCACTGCACCCGCAAACAGCGGGCCGCAACCCGGACTTGCAGCTGATTGCCCGCTCAAAGTCGAAGAGCCGTCATAGACGCCCGCGAGCACGTCATAGAGCAATCGCGAACAGGTACCCGTCGTGCGTCCCGGCGGGACGACCGCGGCGACGTTGGCGTCAGCCGGCTCGGCGATCAGCGTGCGCTCGGCGCGGAAGTCGGGCACCTCGGTCATCGACTGCGCACGAGCCGCTACCTCGAAATCGAGAGCAACCTGCCCACCGGCGACAATCCCACGAGCCGCTTCGAGCAGAATGCCCAGCTCAGCATCGGTATGAGCGGAACCCAGGTGCGCCAAGATCACTACCTTGCCTTGGTCTTTGCGCGACCTGCACCGCTACCGCGCCCGAGGTCGTGCGCACCTTCCGCACGTACGCCACCGCACGAACCTAATGGGTGCGGATCAGTAATCCCATCGCCGGTAAAGGCCAGGTGGGGAAAGCTGGTCACCGAGCCGCCGGCCGGTGAGCACTGCTTGAACCTGGAGTGGTTGTCGATTCCTAGGGTTAGA
>Ga0310822_100467_pt1 | contig 19898 bp, 24 predicted proteins | sample P4_ome_2_FD_201313 | JGI IMG/M metagenome (GOLD analysis project Ga0310822, IMG submission 201313) | Sorghum-adapted microbial communities from Joint BioEnergy Institute, Emeryville, California, United States - P4_Day56_Rep2 | ecosystem: Engineered > Bioreactor > SSF (Solid state fermentation) >... | reverse complement strand
AGACCTGCGAAGTGTTCTTCCACCTCGGCGCAAGCCCGCTCTCTTACCCTGGCAATTTCTTTTTCAAACTGGGATAGATAATATTCGCGCAGTATCCGCTCGCCTTCACTGACATAAGCCTGCACCGGCACCTGGTACTTTTCTTCGAGCGCTTCTTTCATTTTCTCCTGACCGCCCTGCTCGAAGAACTGTTTCGGATTCTTAAACAGGCTAAGCGCACTCTGCAGTTCTCCGGTCGTACCCTGCGGAAATTGGCCGGCAAAATCCGGCGTGTCGTATACAGATGGTTCCCAAGCGCGCAGCTCAAAATGCTCAATCTGCATTCGGGCTTCCAGCTTCTCGATTAGCTTTGCACCGACTCCAGCCATGAATTTCTCCGTACGAAGTGCGGTAGCTCGCAGCTCCTGCGCCAAATCGAACGCCAGAAACCGGGACAGTTCTTCTAAGCCAAGCTGCAGCGCTTTTTGGATATTGCGCCCATCGTTTTGCAACGCTGACGGATTGAACGAGTAACGGAATGCTTCGCTGAAACGGAGCATAACTCGCTGCTTCACATAATATACAAGCTCCTGAATTTCTTTCTCCACCGCCTGGATATCCGCCGTGGCATCAAGCTCACGGATTGCTTTCAGCGCTTTCTCCTGATGCTGCTCCGCTTCGCGCAGCTTCCGGTCACGCAGGCTCGCGTCCTGGCGCGCCGCAACGATAAAATCGTCCATCGTCTGCACGGCACGGCGCACTTCGGCGAACGCCTCGTTCAACGCAATCTGCGTCAGTTCTTCGAGCGTGAAAGAAATGAATTCATCCTCAAAATGCTGAAGCCCGGAAAAACGGAGCGCTTCATCCACAGGCGGCAGCGCTTCTCCTTCCCCAACGCCAAGACGTTTGCGCAGAATCCCGGCTGCCGAATCACTCAGCTTACCGCGCTCTCCCATCCGCGCCAGAAGCGCAGTCTGGCTCGATACGGGATAGATGCGCGGACGCACAATGCCGCAGGTTGCCAAATTTTGCACCACATGATCGACCACGCCGTCTAATTCTTCCTGTGAATGTGCAAGATCGGCCGCATTGACAATAAAGAACATTTTATCCATGGCAAACGTGTCTTTCACACGGCCCAACTGAATCAAAAACTCGCGGTCCGCATGCGAGAAGGCATGGTTATAATACGTCACGAACAACACTGCATCCGCATTCTTGATGTATTCGAATGCGACTCCCGTATGACGGGCGTTAATCGAATCGGCCCCCGGCGTATCCACCAGGATGATGCCCTGCTGGGTAAGCGGGCAATCGTAATACAGCTCGATCCATTCCACAAAACACGCTTTATGTTCCTGTGCGACGAACTCCTGGAACTCTTTCAGCCCGATAATAATCTCCTGGCCAAGCTGCGCTTCAATCTCGCGATACCCTTTCTGTACAGCCCGCAAGAAGCTGTAATGCGGCTTTGCGGTCGGATGAACGTCGCCTGCATCCAGCATGGATGTTTTCTCGATCGCCTGTTCAATCGTGTCAACCTGAATGCCGAACACTTTAAGTGAATACACCACATCACTGGTAATATCTGTATGATTTTTTAAACGGACCCGCACACTGGCATGCGGATTTTGTTCGTCCGGCGGCAAAATTTTATTAATGGCCGCTGTCGTCGGATTCGGTGAGACAGGCAGAATTAAATCGCCCATCAAAGCATTTGCGAATGACGATTTACCCGCGCTGAATGCACCGAACAACGCTACTGTGAATCTATTTTTCTCAAGTCTTTCGGCACGCTGCTCCATTGCACGCGCAATGCCGGCAAGCCCTGGAACATCATGCACGCTCTGTGCGCTCCGGCGCAGCATTTCTGCCGTTTCCAACCTGTGCGATTTGTAGTCTTTTTTAATCGCTGAAGAATATCCTGCAGAAGAAGTCGATTGTTCTTTGACCGTCATCAGACTGACCGGCTTCTTGGCTTCTATACCTTTAGTGGAAGAGGCAGGAGCAGCTACTTGCTCTGCTGCCTGCTGTTCATAGGCAGGCAGCGGCCTGGCCTGTTCTTCGCCCGGTACGCCGTTCACAATCATGTCTATCAAATGAGCCTCTGCTTCGGCTTCCCGCCTGCCCAATGCAGCCAGTTCATCTTCCGCCTCTTTCAACTCGCGGATGGCGGCAAGCTCCTGACGGATGCTCTCAGCCTGCGTTTCGGCCTGCCTGCGCATAGCCTGCGCCGCATCTTCAAGCATATCAAGCGCCGCACGACGGTACAAATTTTTCACGGCGTTTGCAATATCCTTGGAGTAGTTCAGAATAGCCTCGCCGCCCGTCAACGCGCCTGGCTTCACCTCGTTTTCCAGCAGTTCCTCGGAAAACGGCACCGTAAATTCCATTACCCGCTTCTGATATTCGCTGTCATCGTAGCCGTACTTCTCGGACAACGTACGCAAAAGTCCTTTAATGTGCCACTCAAGATGCGCCGATGCGTTTTCGGATAACTCTGCATATAAATCATGCAGACGCTTCGCCTTCTCTTCTTTTGTTTTATTTCCGGAGAAAAGGAACCCGACCTTAAAGCCCGGCTGCCGGCTCTCCAAAAATAGGCGGGCCAGCTCCCGTGTCGAAAACGGAATCAGCGGCGCATTGTCCAGGATGTTCTGCACTTCCTGTTTCCCTTCGCTCTCCAGCTTTTCCGCCGGTTCAAATAGAGAAGCAAGACGACCGGACAGCAGCGCATATTTCTCCTGCACATTTTCCTCCGTCGTCTTTTGTTCGAGCAAGCGCTCAAACGGCTCGCGCTGCAGCGCATGCTTATCGTGTAAGAATTTGCGGTGCTCATCAATTAAATACATGGCTGCCCGCATGATGCTCGGGATGATGAGTGTTTCTTTTTCTTTAAACAGCTCACCGAGCATCCCAAGCAGAGCCGGCCACTCATTCTCCGGATGATTCACGTCTTTCAGTGACGTAAAATAAATACCGTCCGGCTCAATGTCCCAGTGACGAAATGCATCAATCACGCTCTCCCGGTACTTTGCGAAACTTAATTCGAAATCCACATGCTTGTCAATCTGATTGATGACCAAATACACCGGCACACCCCGGTCTTTTAATGTTTTGGTGAATCTGAAATTCACTTCGGATTGGACATGGTTGTAGTCCATGACGTATAATACGGCGTCGGAGAGATGCAGCGACGATTCGGTTGATACCTTATGCGCATCGTCCGTCGAGTCGATACCCGGCGTATCCATAATGCTGATCGTCTCCCCTAGCAGGTTGGACGGATGATACAGTTCGATCGTCTCTACTTCGTCTCCGTCAACCGCGTATTTCTTAAGCTGGCTTACATCGTAATCGGAGCCAAAATCGACCGGCTCACTGTTTTTCAAAAAAATACGGGCAGATTTTTTCCCGGTTTTGATGCTCACAACGTTGGCACTGGTAGGAATCGGACTTGACGGCAGAACCTGACTCCCCATCAGCGTATTGATCATGCTTGATTTTCCTGCGGAGAAGTGGCCGCAGAAAGCGACCGTGAATTCTTTTTTGTACAACTTTTCAAGCAACTGTGCCGCTTTTTTGGCGTTTTTCTCATCTCCTGCGGCAGCAAAGTTTTCCTTCAATCTCTCGATACGGTAATACAGCACTTCGACAGGGACATTAGTCCTTCCCTCCTGGGTCTTAGATAGGCGTTCTATTGTTTCAATCATTCCACTCACCGCTGTTCCTCTTATTTGTCTACACACAATTTGTGTACATTTTATGTCATTAATCTATCATCCCCGCTCCGCCAGCGCAACCGTTCCACCGTTTATTTTTCAGTCTGCAGGCGGGTTTGCATCGCCCGGACTACCGTTTTTAGCACGTTTACGCGTGCATGCCATTTATAATTGCCTGCAATAATCTTCCAGGGTGCGCCCGGTGTGTCGGTTTTCTCAAGCATTTCTTCAACCGCTTCCACATAATCGTCCCATCTCTCCCGGTTACGCCAATCTTCTTCGGTCAATTTCCAATGCTTAAACGGGTTCGCTTTTCGTTCCTCAAAGCGCTCAAGCTGTTCCTGTTTACTGATATGCATCCAGAATTTAACGATAACAGCGCCGTCATCGGTCAGCATCTTTTCAAACGCATTGATTTCATCGTAGGCACGCTTCCACTCTTCCTTCTTGGCCAACTTCTCTACCCGCTCGACCAGAACCCGTCCATACCAGGAACGGTCAAAAATACCAATCTGGCCTTTGCGGGGGAGCTTATTCCAGAACCGCCATAAATAATGGTATTGTTTCTCAATCAAATTCGGAGCGCTGATCGAATGCACCTGGAAACCGCGTGGATCAATCTTCTCGGTTAAGCGGCGGATGGCACCTCCTTTACCGGCTGCATCCCAACCTTCAAATACAAGAATAAGCGGAATGCCCGCCTGGTGGAACCGGCGCTGTAGATCCAGCAGCATAAGCTGACATTCTTTTAATTCCTCTTTGTATTCTTTTTTCGTTTCGAATTTTTGATTAAGATCAATTTCATTTAGTTTCCCCATTGCTCTCTTCCTTTCCGAGGTTTTCTTTTTTAGATTGCACAATGCGAAGGATAAATCCTGCTTTCTTCATTAAAAAAAGGAATAAAAAAAAGCCCTTATCGTACATACGAATAAGGACTTTAGCTTCTCTATGCATTTAAAATTCGCTGCTGCCTGTATGATCCGCTTCCCATTCGAGTGATGCGCGCTGCAGCGGAAAATCCAGGCGATCGAGTGCAAACAGCACAAACGGCATTTCCCCGTCATATTCTTTATGCAGGCTGCGCAGTGTCTGCTCGTCCAGTTTCTCGTCAAGAAACTGCGTCATCTTGCGGTATGCTTCTTCATCGTGATCACGGAACCAGCGCAGCGTGGTCGGACCGGACTGGGCCAGGCCGTATTTATCGACGTACTCGCGGACATGCTGCGGTACATACGCGAATGCGTACTGGCGAGCCGCGGCCAGCATCTCCCGCTTCTCCTGCTCGGGTATCATGCCTTCCGTTAAATAGCTATGCTTCCCACAGTGATAGCACTTTACCTCGTAGCGATGGTTTCCGGTTACTTCTTTTCCACAATAAGGGCACGTAATTTGCTTCATGGAGTTCTCCTTTCTTTATCTCTGTTGCTGCCTATCTCTTTGTACCAAAATTTTAATCGTTAATGCGACCAAATACCCCAGCAGCGAAAACCCTGCCCCAATCCAAAGAATGGTTTGCTGGTTTACCGAATAATACGATACGAATACAAACATTGGCATCAGTATAGCCGGTGCCGGCCACGCTCGCTTTGCGGCAAAGTACGTAATCAGCGCCACGGCAAAAGTCACAAGACCTCCAAAATATAGTACCAGCTGTAAAACCATCAGGCTCCCCCCGTCGCCTTCACATTCTATAATTTACCATGTTTAAGTTCGTGAATGTTTTGTGACAATATACTTACAAGGATGAATATCCTTGATACTACAAACTCTCGTAAGGAGATGAACAAACCATGGCTCAAAACCAACGCAACTCTAACAGAAACAACCTGGTAGTACCTGGTGCACAGCAAGCGCTGGACCAAATGAAGTACGAAATCGCTTCCGAATTCGGAGTACAACTCGGACCGGACACCACTTCTCGTCAAAACGGTTCTGTTGGTGGCGAAATTACCAAGCGTTTGGTGCAAATGGCTGAGCAGCAACTTGGTGGTCGCTTCTAATCTCCCCTTTTACGTAAAAAATAAATACGCTTATGGATGAAAAACAAGCCAGATCGTTCAGCGGTCTGGCTTTCGTGCGGCCCCTATCTTACATCCATTTCTCGCCCCAATGCTGGATCGACTCGATGACCTGCTGCAGGTCTCGTCCTTTTCTGGTTAATTCATATTCAATGCGCACCGGTGTCTCCGGATATACTTTGCGCTCAAGAATGCCTGCTTCTTCGAATTCTTTGATTCTCTCCGTCAGCATCCGATCGCTCATCTCCGGAATTTGCGCTTTAATATCTTTAAATCGCCTTGGACCGCCCAGCAGCACGCGAATGATTAATCCAGACCATTTCTTGCCGAGAATCTCAATGGCCGACTCATACTTCGGACACATCTTACTATAGTCCACGACATACACCTCCTCCTTTATTTTATCACGAATAAGTAACGTTACAAATAAAAGGATAGATTTTTTTCCCCGTTCTCACACAGATGTAACATATTCGGCAATATGTCGTCCCCTCCCCCTTTTGCGATAACACGATCCGGCTGTTTTGTCTCTTCCTACCGCAGGTGACTGCACGATTTTCTCCTTCTTTTTCAGACATAATGAATAATGGAAAAATTTCCAGTGCCATCGATCGCAGGTATTTTTCATATATCATTGTAATAACATTGTTAATGCTTTATCATTAGTATACTATTAATTTATAATTTTCAAAAAAGAGGGGTGTTTACGATGCAATTTGCTCATACGCTTGGTGAAGTCTTATTGTATGTCGTCGCTCTCCCGCTTTTCGCTTTCCAATCCATTGAAGCGCTACAGGCGCTAATCGAAATTACGGCTGAAATTGCAAAGTTAGGTAAATAAGAAACAAAAAACGAGGCCGGGCAAGCCTCGTTTTTTGTTATCACTGTAAAGCGAAATATACTTTCCTATACATTAAAAAAACGCTGCTCCCTCTCTTGGAGGAAACAGCGCTTTGCCGTTTTTTCGTGTTATTTGACGCAGCGGCCGTAAATAAGCATTCGCTTGCCGTCTTTGGAATACGGCTGAAAATCGTAATCGCCGTACACATCCTGCACTTCAATTCCGGCTTTTGTGAGCATGGACTCCATCTCTTGACGGCTGTACAGACGCACCCGTTCCCAGAACTGGCGCGTCGTTTCGTTCTCTGTAATGCTAATTTCTTTAATAACGAAGCCGTCTTCGATTTTGCGTCGTTCAACAATCTGCTTGCCGTCAACTTCACGCGTCGATTCCGGAACAAGCTTCTCTTCAATATACAGCGGGTTTAAATAATCAATCACCAGATGTCCGCCGGGTTTAAGGGCTTGTGCCATTTTATGCAACACTTTCTCGTTTTCATTGTCTTCTTCGAAATAGCCGAAGCTGGTAAACAGGTTAAACAGGATATCAAATTCGCTCTCAAACGGAATTTCACGCATATCGTATCGGTAATATGTAACGTTTGCGGCATCCGTTTTCTCGCGGGCCCGTGCAAGCAAATACTCGGACAAATCAAATCCTACAATTTCGTATCCGTGTCGGGCCAGCGCACGCGAATGACGCCCATCGCCGCAGCAGAAATCAAGCACACGTCCCGTTTTCGGGAGCGGAAGTTCGCGGAGCAGACTGTCGATCTCCTTCCGCGCCGACTCTTCGTCCCGGTGTTGGTACAGTGTGGAATAATCCTTCTGAAATGATTTTACATACCATGCAGCATCCATCTTCTTCCCTCCGTTCTCTATATTCTAAGTATACCCCTACCCGCTTACGCCTGTACATTCATAAATGTGCTGAGAAAAACTCGCGGGCGTTGCCGCTCGTCCTTTTTCCTCAAAGAAGCCAAACAGCCGCTTTGTGTCGCTCCGGTCGGACCGACAAAACATCCGGGTCGTTCAGGGATGGAGACAGTTGCCGGTCTTTGTCTCCCTCCGCTTCACACGCTCCACAAGGAAAAAGGAACGTTTGGCACACGCCCCGCGAGTTTTTTCTCGCTTACAATAGAGGGAAAGTATATTTTGCTTTATCACTGTAAAGCGAAATATACTTTCCTATACCATAAAAAACCAGACCCCTAGAGCCTGGTTTTCCATACGAGGCGATATCGCCGTCCTTCAGAGCTATGTATAAGATGGCTGGACAGGAAGGGTTCGAACCTTCGCATGACGGAGTCAAAGTCCGTTGCCTTACCGCTTGGCTACTGTCCATCGTTATCATTAGTATGGTTCCCTCCGCATAATTTATACAAATAAACTGATAAAAAAATAAGCGAGGCTTTTTTATATATGAATAATATGTTTCTTATTTATGCACATCGCGGTTCTTCCATTCTATATCCGGAAAATACGCTCCCCGCTTTTACACAGGCGATAAAAGAAGGGGCAAACGGCATCGAGCTCGATGTGCAGTTGACCAGAGACGGCCAAGTTGTCGTGTTTCACGATTGGACTCTGCAGCGCATCACCGGCCAAAAAGGAAAAGTGAGCGACTATACGCTCAAACAACTGCAGGCAATGGATTTCGGAGCCTGGAAAAATGCCAAATTCGCAGGTGTCCGCATCCCGACGCTGGGTCAGGTGTTCAAGCGCATAACCGGTAAGAACATTATGATAAATATCGAACTAAAAAATTTTTTTGCGATGCGTAACGGACTCGAACAGAAAGTAATGGAACTTGTCCATCATCATAATATGAGCAGGCGGGTCGTCATCTCCACATTCAATCCGTTCAGCCTGGAACTGCTGCGAAAGAACGGCTGCAAATCCGATATCGCCTTTCTTTATTTCGGGCGGCTAAAAGAACCGTGGAAGTACGCGAAGGAATACGCATGCGCCTACATCCATCCCCCGGTGCAGGAAATCACCAAAGAATTACTTGCATCCTGTCGTGAGCACGAATTAAAGATTGTGCCGTATCAAGTCGATACGCTGGTGGAAATCCAGCAGATGATTCACCTTGGAACAGACGGAATCATTACGCCGCGGCCTGCACTCGCTCACCGCCTGCTTCACGGTCCTACCAAACCGGTGCAAAAGCGGAAACGGAAAAGATGACACAACCAAGTCGGCGTTTTCCCTCTGCACATTTCGCATTATAATAGATACAGAACACAACCATGGCGTTTTAGCCGCAACCCCGACATGAAAATGCAGAGAAGAGCGGCTGACTCTTGTGGTACGAAGGAAAAGAGAGGAAAGAATGAGGAGAGGATTTTCATGTAGAAAAAGGCGAAGGCCTTTTTCTTCCTTAGATCTTTTTTCCTCCCTCTTCCTTCATGATTTTCACAGAAAAAACAGGTGATCCCATGAAAAAAGCTCTTTTTGCACTCGCCGTCATTCTTGCGCTTGTCGGTTACTCTTTTTACAGCAACGGAAATCTGTTTACGGAAAAAGAAGAAAAAGCCGCGGTCGGTTTCTATGCGCCTGACTTCACGTTAACCGGAATGGACGGAAAAGAGTATCGTCTCTCCGACGTCCAAAAACCGGTTATGATCAATTTTTGGGCATCCTGGTGCGGTCCATGCCGGGCGGAGACTCCGGACCTTATGCGCCTATACGACAAATACAACGGAAAGTTCGAAATTCTTGCCGTGAACGTTACGGTCAATGACAAGGAAGAAAACGCGAAAAAATTCGTCCGCTTTTTCGGCATGAAGTTTCCGGTGCTATTCGACCGGGAAGGTGATATCGCAGAGAAATATCAGGTTATGGGGTTTCCAACCAACGTTTTCGTTGATAAAAAAGGAAGAGTTATCCATATTACAAACGGTGTGCTTCCACCGGAAAAACTGGAAAAAACAATTCAGGATATGATTGGATCCTAATCCTTCTCACCTAAAAACTAGCAAAATTGTCACCGGTTTGTCTTCTCTCCTCATAGGCGAAGCCTGTATCCTGTGGTATGATGAGAGGGCGGAGGTGAGTGAACAATGGCAGAGCCAAACCTGAATTTAGACAAAAACCAAAACGACGTAATCGATTCGTCTCTGGGATTTGGCGTTTCATTCGGCGTTTTAATGGTGATTTTTATCGGTATGATGGTTGTCGAGTATTTTACGAAATAATTTTCTGCACATGAAAAAACTCTCATCACCTGGGATGAGAGTTTTTTCATGTGCAGACAAATAAAAAGAACACGTTACGTCCGACAAAAGTGTTCTTCTTCATTCATACATATATAACCCCGCCTATGCCGTTTCATCCCCATGTTTCAAAACCCGCTCTCGCAGGTGGGTGTCCGCAAAACTACTTCCGCTGTCTCACTCACAGCGAGCATAGCGTCCACAGCTTAATCTTGGACTCCCTTGTTATTCGTAAGGTTCGAAACAATAAAAATGAATCGCACATCGCAGGCTCTGTATTCGTTTTGATGACTATATAATAACCCATTGACGAAGTTTTTGCAAGACATGTATCTTTTCTGTGAAAATCGTGAGGAAAAAAGGAAGGGGAAGAGGAAATGAGATCCAGGAAAAAAAAGGCGTTCGCCTTTTTCCACATTGAAATCATCTCCTCGTTCTCTTCCCTATTTTCCTTCGTACCGCAAAAGTCAGACGTCCTTCCCATCATTTTCATGTCGGGGTTGCGTCTGAAAAGCTATGGTGGCTTTATTAAAAGATGCGCATAGATTCGTCGCTTGCCTGATTTTGCTGTTCAGCTCCATACAATGCTTCATAATGAGAAATAAACTTTTTCGAATGATACGTACGTACATCTGCATCGTACCGATCCTCACTGCTGTCCAGGCTCTCAATCTTGGATGCGTAATAATTGGCCCATGCATTGTGCCATTGCTTAGCAATCCAATTCATGACTTGAAAACCCCTTTACAAAAATGTAGTAATAGTTAATTCTTACCCACATTTTTTAGGGATTATCACATTTTGTTCAAATTTATTTCAAAAAATTATTTAATTGCACTTGCTTCCTGCACTTATGCTGCATGCTCCTCAATTTGTCGGCAATCTTTTAATCTTATGGGAAACTCTTTATAATGGGGAAAGAAATCAAACATAATGGGGGATAATATGGACGTTGATACATTAATTGGGCTTATCGGGCAGTACGGCTATGCCGCGCTCTTTTTTTGTTTATGGCTCGGCATCGTCGGCATGCCGATTCCAGATGAAGTCGTGGTTATGACCGGGGGATTCGTGACTGCGCTCGGCCTGCTCGATCCTATCCCTGCGTTTCTTATTACGTATCTCGGCGTGGTCTCCGGCTTGTCCATCGGTTATGGCCTGGGGCGTGTAATGGGACCGCCGGTGCTGAATAAACTGCAAAAGAAGAAAAACATTGATAAATATTTAACCAAATCATACGACCTAATCAACAAGTACGGTTCTTATTCGCTGTGCATCAGCTATGCATTTCCGATCGTTCGCCATCTTGTCCCCTACCTCGTCGGTATTGGACGTATGCCGTTTGCGAGCTATGCGCTGTTTTCCTATACGGTAGGTTTCGCCTGGACACTTGTGTTCTTCATGGTTGGCCGTGCGTTCGGCCGCTATATCGATAAAATCGGGACCGCCGTGCATGACTACGGTCTCTTGGCACTGGGCGTACTGCTGGGTGCGAGCATCATTCTCTGGATTGCCGTACGCCTGCGAAGCAGGCCCGCTTCTTAACACGTTCAGCAATCGCGTAGTCAGATAGGGCTAATTGCAGCGTTAGCGGAAACCTTCCTGCTTTTTCCTTCGTCTTAAGAGATAGGAAATCGATCAGGAAGGAGCTTGTTTATGCTTAAGAAACGTGTTACGCAAACCGTCGCCTCCGCCACTGCCGCACTTATGCTTCTCTCGGGAAGCGGAACTGCAGCGGCCGCTCCCGCGTTCACTGACGTCCCTGCTGGCCACTGGGCCTGGAAGAACGGGGCAATCTCGTGGGGAGTCAGCATGCATGTGATTAGCGGGTATGGAGACGGAACTTTTAAACCGAACCGCACGGTCACCGAAGCAGAATTTCTCCGTATGCTGGTAGGCCTGTATGTCCAAGACCTCGAGATGACGGGGAAAGAATGGACCGAACCGTATTATAAAAAAGCGCACAGTCTCGGCTACCCGCTCGCCGGCTTACATAATACGAAGGCACGCCATACCACCATTAGCCGGACGCAGGTAGCCGAGCTGATCGCTGCAGCAGACGGAGTACACTACTCGGGAAACAATGCAATTCAGTATGTACTGGGCAAAAAGCTGGCTTTCGGCAAAGTTCCCGGGGAGACAAGTATCGAGGCGTACCGGGGCAAAGATCCGCTGACTCGCGCAGAGGCGGTACAGCTTTTGAAAACGGCCAAAGAGCGGGGATTGTCGACGTTGAAAGCCCGCCCGGCAGAACCGTCCGATCCGGCGCTGCTGCCACCGCTTTCCGGCGGGAATGGACAGAGCCGTCCGGCCGTGAAAGATGGCATCATTTATATTGAAGGCATGCCGGAGAAAATTACGCTGAAGCTGTTCAAAGAGCAAAACTGGCCGTTCACCACGTATTATCCGTCCGACATGATTGCGGAGAAGGCCAGTTCCGGTGAAGGTGACTCCGTACAGTTTATCGTAAACTTCAACGGATACCGTAACGATAAAGCGTTCATGAACGTATACTTCCCGGCCAATCATTCGCAAAACGAAGAAGACATGGTGTCCTTCATTCAAACGTACGGATACAAAGCGGAGCATGAGCAGCAGATCAAAGATACGCCGTGGGCCATCAGAGCATACGCGTATACAGAACAGGGGTACTCTCATCGCCTGCTGCTCGGCAAACATGCGGGCAGGTACTTTATCGTTCAAACCGTATACCCTGTTGAATACGGAGACGGTATGGCACCTCGCACCGCAAAAATCTTGGAGGAATGGCTATGGAACGACAGCGGCAAACCGCTCTCGTCCGGCCAATAACCAGCTTTAAGGAGACGTTCTCATGATTTCCATCGTCGTCGCAATGGATAGGAACCGGGTCATCGGCAAAGAGAACCGGCTTCCCTGGCATCTGCCGGCCGACCTGAAACATTTTAAGAACCTCACAATGGGGCATGTCATCGTGATGGGCAGAAAAACGCATGAGGCCATCGGTCGTCCGCTGCCGGGCCGCACAAACGTAGTGCTTACGCAAAATCCGGATTATAGAGCGGAAGAATGCGTGGTCCTGCATTCTGTAGACGAAGTGCTTACGCGCTTTAAAGGGGAACCGATTGACGTGATCGGCGGCGCCCAGATTATCAAATTGTTTTTGCCGTATGTCGACACGCTTCATCTAACCATAATCGAAGCAAGCTTTGAAGGTGACGTCTACTTCCCTGAGATCGATATAACAGAATGGAAACTCGTCTCCAAGCAAAAAGGCATCAAAGACGAAAAGAATCCATACGATTATTATTTTCTTACGTATAAAAAACAACCGGACCGTTTGGTCACTTGAACAGCGAGTTCAAAACAAAAACGGAGCAGAAGATCGCTCCGTTTTTGTTTCTCCCTAATTCATTTAGTCGAAAGATCCGTGTAATTCACCATCACTCCAAGTAAAAGAGTAAGCACAAAAGTAACAAAGAATGTCAGGATTACTACTTTTCGATGAAATGCGCGCGGCAGCAGCAAAAAATTACGAATATCAATCATCTGCCCAATCACCAGAAAACCAAAAACGCCGCCCACTGTGCTTACTCCGGCCAGAGAACGGGCGACGAACGCATCAGCCTGAGCACATAGCGAAAACAAAATACCGAGCCCCATCATTCCCACTACCGAGCCTATGGGATGCTGCCCTACCGCACTCAGTATGGATGCGGGAAACCATACTTGAATAGCGGCGGCCACCGCTGCACCCGCAACAATGAACACGCCAACCTCAAACAATTCCCTCAATGCATGACCAAGAACACCTGCTATTAAAAAAAATCGGGTACCAGAAGTCGGAACGGTGGCAGACAGCGCGACAGGTGCCAGCGGAAATGGCTTAACCTTCTCGATTCGCAACCAGAGGAACAGCCAGCCCACCAGGACTGCGATACTTAGGGCCGCCACGGTGCGTAATCCCATCATTACGGTGCTGCCGCCAAACGCCACATAGGTCGCTACCATCGTCAGCGGATTTATCGCTGGTGCCGCAAGCACGAATGCCATCGCCGCCGAAACCGGTACTCCCTTCTGCATTAAACTCCGTGCCACCGGCACTGCGCCGCAGTCGCATACCGGCAGTACAAGCCCCAAGAGCGAAGCATAAACGACGGCCAGCGTTTTGCGCTTTGGTATCATGCGCAAAAATGTCTCCTGCGATACCATGCTTTGAATAACAGATGAAACCAGTACTCCCGCCAAAACAAACGGAAGCGATTCAAGAAGAATGGATAAGAAAACGGTTTGCGCATTCTGCCACACGTTAGCTTTCACCTCCGGTCAGGTCGATTACCGGCACCGAAAGATATGGTTCAGCAGGCTCTGGAATCACTTCAACCTGCGACGCTGTCAGAACCGGCTGCACCACCTGACCGTACGTCCAATTCAACGGCACAAGTGCGTCTGCTCCCGGCATCTGCCGTACGTTCAGCCCGCCCTGCACATTCACCCATGTATTGTCTTTCAATCGTGCCATAACCGGGCTTTCGGCAATTACACCAATCGGAATCGCGTCGGCGGCGCAACAGGAGATCGCAAAGCGCATCAGGATAATCCGTTCGGACGGCCAGCCGGGCGGATGGTAGACAATGCCCGTCAGCCTGTATGGCCGTTTTATATACTGTTCCTTCTTATCATAAAAATGCTCCTGCATATCCAGAAGCGAGAGTTCGGCCGCCTTTTCCGATGAGTGGGACTGCGACAAAGAGAGCAGGCGATTATCAAACAAAGGTGGCGTAACAGCAGACGGCACACGATCTTTCTCTTGTGGAACCGTGTGTCGCGCCGTATCCAGCATAGAAGTGCCCAGCGATGAAACCGGAAAACAGATGCCCAGCACAGAAGGCACCATGAGCAGCAGCCAGGATAGGCGCAGCGGCGAACGAAGCGGGCGATCGCAGCAGTCGCATCTACTCTCTTCTCCGTTACGATGCAGACAAGTAACGAAAGCATATACGGTCATCAAGCATATCAGCACCATCATTCCTACCGTTAAAAAAACAAAGGACGGCGCCACCAGCCGATTGATTTCCCCGGTTTTTATAACCTTGTACAAAAACAGAGCGAAGTTGAGTAGAATCATCCCCTGCGCAAATCTTCCCACATCAAATTGCCAGCTTTCACTACGCATCATGGTTTGTCCCTCCTTTTCTTGATCACTGTATGCATACAATTAAATAATAATGATTCTTTTTCACAAAAGAAAAAGCATCCTGCACACACAGGATGCCCTCCATTGTCTTTCATCCGAACGCCGCCTGGTTCATGCCCACGTCAATGAACACAAGCTCCGTCATGCGATCGCCCCAGTCAGGGTCCCAGGTTGCCACCCAATCCGGATTTTCTTCCCGATACATCTGCTGCTCTTCTTCCGTCTCCGATAAATATTTTTGTTTAGTAAAAAAGAAAGAGTAGAATATGCGGGTAAAATACAAATTTAGGTTAAAATTTTTTGCATTTAATCTCGATAAAAATTACGGATATAGTAATATGATAGAAGCGACTTTGCTAAAGACGGAGGAATCTTTATGTTTTCCGATTTCAAAATCTATAAAATACCTATCCTTTATATTCTTTTCTCTTCCATATACATTCTAGTGTCCGACAAATTTATTATGGAAATACTGGATCAGTCTGCGAATACGTATTTGATTAATGTTACCAAAGCACTCATATTTACGTTTATTACCGGAATTGTACTCTACATCGTAATTCGCCGGGATGTCATCTCCTCTCATCTCTCGAAACAGGCCTTAGAGGAGAAAGAAAAACAGTTGCGTGAAAGCGAGCAGCTGTACCGGCGGCTCGTAGAGCTCTCCCCTGACATGATTCTGGTCCATCAAGAAGGAAAATGTCTATTCATTAACACATCCGGTGCCCGCATGCTTGGCTATGATGACCCGCAGGAACTCATTGGTCAGTCGCTCTTCGATTATATCCATCCGGATTATCACGAAGGAGTCAAACAACGCATTCAAAAAATGATGAAAGAGAACATTTCCGCAGAGCCAGTTGAGGAAAAGCTCATTCATCGAGATGGCAGCATTCTTGACGTAGATGTGGCGGTCACACCGATTCAATACAACAAGCAGCCGGCCATAATGGGAGTGATTCGAGACATTACCGATCGCAAAAAGACCGAAGATGCGCTGCGCAAAGCCGACACCTTATCAATCGCCGGAAGCCTGGCGGCAGGGGTTGCGCATGAAATCCGCAACCCGTTAACCGTGCTGAAAGGATTCATCCAGCTGTTTAATCAGGAAGGAGACACACATTTTCCTTATTCGAAGATTATGCTGTCCGAGGTCGATCGTATCGAATTAATTATTAGCGACTTTTTGATGCTGGCCAAACCGCAGCATGTCCGTTTCAGCAAAAATTCTCTGCAGGAGATCGTCCAGCATACAATCAACCTCTTTGAAACGCAGGCCATTATGAAAAACGTCCGGATTATCCCCAATTACGGACCGGACCTGCCGCAGGTGGATTGCGAAGCTAATCAGCTAAAGCAGGTATTCATCAACATTTTAAAGAATGCGCTTGAAGCCATGCCCCAGGGAGGGAACATTCATGTTCGAGTTCTGCGCAAAGACGAAAAGCACATGCTCGTCCGCTTCTCCGATCAGGGTGTGGGGATCTCCCCGGAGAAAATTCAGCGGCTGGGTGAGCCCTTCTATACAACGAAAGAAAAAGGAACCGGGCTCGGTTTAATGGTAAGCTACAACATCATCAAAAACCACAAGGGCTATATTGAAGCATATAGCGAGCCCGGCGTTGGCACGACATTTGATATTATCCTGCCGATCTCTTCACAACAGAAAGCAGCAGAAGAATAAAAAAAGGAAAGAGAAGGAGAGGAAAGAAGAGCCCGGGAAGAAAAAGGCGTTCGCCTTTTTCCACATTGCACTCATCCCCTCATGGCTATTCTTTCTTTTTCATGAACTTTTCAGCAGACGCAGCCCATTTAAAATAACGAGAATGGTGCTTCCTTCATGCCCGATGACACCGAGCGGGAGCGTCAGCGACTGCGCAAAGTTAGACAGGATAAGCAAAATGATGATGCCGAGCGAGAAGGCGATGTTTTGTTTGATAATCCGGCCCGCCTTTTTTCCCAGGCGAATCGCCACCGGAATTTTCGTCAGATCATCATTCATCAGTACCAAATCAGCCGTATCAAGCGCTACGTCGCTGCCAGCATTCCCCATTGCGATACCGACCGAGGCGGTGGCCAGTGCAGGCGCATCATTGACCCCGTCACCAATCATCGCCACTTTGCCGTACTTCTCTTTCAACGCTTTCACGCTCTCGACTTTTTGCTGGGGAAGAAGCTCGGCATACACTTCGTCTACGCCTGCCTCGGCAGCCATCGCTTCGGCCGTTGACCGCTTATCCCCGGTAAGCATGACGACCGTAATTCCCAGCTCTCTTAACTGCGCCACTGTTTCTTTCGCTTCCGCGCGAAGCGTATCCTGCACTGCCAGCAGACCGGCAATTCCCCTGTCGTTTTGCGCGAAAATGACCGTCTTGCCTTCCGCTTCCAGACGTGAAAGCAAGCCGAACAGCTCTTTATTTTCGCTTGCCATGTCTACAAACGCTTCTTTTCCGACTTTCCATGTCTGGCCTTCAAATTCCGCCACGACGCCAAATCCTGTCACCGCCTGCAGATTCTGCGGACGTGCCAGCGGCCGGCCCGTATTTTGTGCCTTCTCGGTTATCGCCCGGCCAATCGGATGCTCGGAAAGACTTTCGATGGAACCGGTGATCCACAGCAGTTCTTCTTCACTATAATCCTGCAGCGGCACGATATCGGTCACCTGTGGACGACCCATGGTTAGCGTACCGGTTTTATCAAACGCAATCGCACGAACACCGGCTAAATTCTCTAGATGGGCCCCCCCTTTGAATAGCACCCCCCTGCGGGCACTATTCGAAATAGCAGACAGCATCGCCGGCATAATGGAAGCAACCAGCGCGCACGGAGATGCGACAACCAGAAATACCATCGCCCGGTACAGCGTCTCGGACCATGTCCAGCCCAGCGCATAGTGCGGTATCAGCATCAACAATAATGTGATACCGACGACCGTTTTGGCATACAGCCCTTCAAACCGTTCGATGAATTGCTGTGACGGCGGCATTTCGCTCTGGGCGTCCTGCACCAACTGAATGATTTTTGAAAACAGGCTGGATTCACTTTCGCTCCCGACCTCGATCAGAAGCGACCCTTCCCCGTTCAGTGTACCCGCAAATACGGTATCGTCCTTTTCCTTTTCTACCGGAATGGACTCACCGGTAATGGATGCCTGATTAACGGAAGAGACTCCTTCGCGAATCGTTCCGTCCGCCGGAATACGCTCGCCCGGTTTGACAATGATCAGATCGCCTACGCTCAGCTCTTCGATTTTGATGCGCGTCTCTACTCCGTCTTTATAGCGGAGGGCCGTCTCGGGTCTCAAATCCATCAGCGATTCGATATCACGGTAGCTGCGCGAGAGCGTATAGCTTTCCAGCGCACCGCTCAGCGAGAAAATAAAGATTAAAATCGCTCCTTCAAACCAGTACCCGATGCTGGCCGCCCCGATGGCCGCCAACAACATGAGAAGGTTAACATCAAGCTCCCGCTCTTTGAACAGCGTGACAAGACCTTCTTTCGCTTTGGCATATCCTCCGATGAAGTATGCCAGCACATACAACACGAAAGGCCACACTGTTCCGCTGCTCTGCGTCATCCACGCACCGAATGTCAGCACTCCGCATACGACTGCTGCGATGCCTTCCCCATGTCGTTTCAACGTCTGCTGCCAGTCCGTCCCGGTGTTCGGTTTCACCGATACAGCCGGCGCACATGTCGATTTTATTTCGTTCATTTCCGCTCACCTCTGATAATAAATCTCAATTTTTCTGCAGAAAGCACGAATGCTGCTATCGTAAACGACAGCAGCACACCCGATTTCTAATTAAGAATGATTTTCATTTTTTGTTCTAGGTTAATTTTTTTGCATACAGGCAATTCAATTATAATTATTATAATTTACTTTTACCCTATTGGGAAGTGGAAAAATTAAAAATAGGCGAATTTTCATTGACGCATCTTCTACACCACTTTATAATTGATGATAATAATTATTTTCAATTAAGGGGTGGATACCCGATGGATGTACATGTAATTGAAGCTGCTTTGTTTATGGTTCTGCTGATTTCTTCGCCGTTCTTGCTGTATTCATTCGCCAAGGCCGGGCATGAGGAGAAGCGATGAGAAAATATAAAGCCATCTTCCGTACATAAAAACGCTCTGGAATCCAGCTATGTTCCAGAGCGTTTCTTAACTGTTCTGTGAAAATCCTGAAATAAAGAAAGACGGAAGGAGAGAAAAAAGATCCAGAGAAGAAAAAGGCCGCTGCCTTTTTCTACGTTAAAATCCTCTCCTTATTCATTCCTCTGCATGTTATCCGAGGAATGAAGTAAGCATCCAGATATGTTTCTCAAGCGATGAGTGAATTGCAAGCAGCATATCCCCCGTCACTTCATCGTTCTCCTTGTCGGCTAATTCCATGCCTTCTTTCAGTTCTTTATTGATCTGTTCGAAATCATTGATGAGCGTTTGCACCATCTCACGTGCATCTTCTTTGTTCGTTGCTTCTTTTACCGAAGAGAGTTCAAGCGCCTCGCTCATCGTCGCTACCGGCGCGCCTTTTAAGGCCAGCAGGCGTTCAGCCAGCTCGTCGATATGAAGCGCCGCTTCGTTATAGAATTCTTCGAATTTCGCATGCAGCGTGAAGAACTGGCTTCCCTTCACATACCAGTGATAGTTGTGCAATTTTACGTACAGCACTGTCCAGTTGGCGATTTGTTGGTTCAATACTTCGGTAATGTTTTTCATTTTCCAACCTCCTGATATTGTTAATTTAGATATGTTGTTTATTTAAAATGATTATAATTAATTATACCAATTTTAGCAAATAAGTCAAGACACTAGAAGCAAAAATAATGATAACAGTCGTAGTCTTACCTTAAAAATCAAAATTATAATCGCCTGTCTATACGGGTTTTCTTTTCTCACTACCCATGATATAACTGACTTACCAGTTATCTAAGTG
>Ga0310822_100465_pt1 | contig 19936 bp, 16 predicted proteins | sample P4_ome_2_FD_201313 | JGI IMG/M metagenome (GOLD analysis project Ga0310822, IMG submission 201313) | Sorghum-adapted microbial communities from Joint BioEnergy Institute, Emeryville, California, United States - P4_Day56_Rep2 | ecosystem: Engineered > Bioreactor > SSF (Solid state fermentation) >... | reverse complement strand
AAAAAAAGCGGCTTTCCCTTGTTCAGCCCTTCGCCGCCTGAATGGCTTGCAATTCCTCGCGGCTGGGCCCGTAAACGCCCGGCACCTTCAAGCCTGCCTGACGCATGAGAATCGTCATTTGTCCGCGGTGATGGGCCTGATGCTGGATAATAAACCGGAGGAACGCATGAATGGGCATTTTTTGGCCAAAAACGTTGCAGGTGTTCTGCAGAGTTTCGTTCGTCCATTGCCCTTGGACCGCTTCCGGCACGGCATGGCTGTCCTGCCGGTAAGCCTCCGCGATCGACTTGGCCGAAGCGGGGTGATCGGGCCCACTGACAGCGGACGGGAAGGTTAAGCCGATCTGGGCGAAGAGAAAATGTACCGCACCCGTGATGTGCCAGGCCAGCTTGCCCAGGTTCGTATGGTCCGGCGCAACCTCCTGACCGAGCGATTCGTCCGTTAGCGCATCCATGACCTTCTGTGTCAAGGCGGCTTCCTGCAGCCATTCCTCTTTGAATTCATCCAAGCTGATAAACATGGGTCTAATCCTCTCCTTTCCTGTGATGATCAAACAAATGCCGGCTATCTTATTTTACCCCAAAATAGCAGACGAAGAAACGGTGCGGCACCGGCCCCCTTCTATTCTTTTCCCAAATCGAATCCGATCCTTTCGAAAAGGTTCCGAATCAAAAAGGTGAGGCTCATAGAGATCCTCACCTTACCTTCGATTCGTCCCCTGCCCGGGACAGGCTTCATTCGCCGGCTTCCGGAAGGCCGGGGACGATCCCCTCAGCACTCCGCATCCGTGAATTCATTCGTAAACATGAGCCGGAACGCTTCCTTGGACATCAGTTCGGAAGAGGCGGGCGCGTAGCGGAACTGCAGCGCACGGCGTTTCTTGGCCGAAAAATTGGCCGGAGTGCCGTGATGCAGCAAACCCGAGAAGAACAAAGCCCCGCCCGGAGCAAGCGGTACCGCGACATCGCGTTCCACATCCACGTGGGCGTCGCACATCTGCCAATCCCGGATCATGTAATGGGGGACGCCTCCGCCGAGATGAGAACGCGGAATGATGTGCATGCAGCCGTTATCGAGCCCCGCTTCGTCCAGGGCGATCCACACGGTTACAATTTGCTTTTTGAAAAACAATCCGCCGTAAGCCATATCCTGGTGCCAGGGCTTTTCCGCGCCTCCGAACGGCGGTTTCAGCAACCCCTGTTCGCCGACCAGGCGCGCCTTGTCTCCGAGAAGCCGCTCCACTATCCGGATCAATTCCGGGTGGAACGCTATGCTGCGAAGCGCCGGGGCGTAATCGACATATTGATAGATTTTCCTTACCGCCCGTTCCCTCTCCTCCGGCGTCTTCAGTTCGCTCTCTGGTCGGGAAAGCTGCACCCTGGGCCCCTTCAGCTTCTGATGGATGATATCCGACACTTCCTGCAGTGCGGCATCGATTTCTTCGCGGGCCAGGAGCTGGTCAATGATCAAATACCCCTGATCCTTGTACCGGCGGCTGTGCTCTTCGCGGAAATCTCCGGTTCGCGGAATGCGCTCGGCCGCCACCTGATCATAACGGTAAAATTTGCGGGCAATTTCCCTCGCCTCTTCGGCGGAGACCTTTACAGTGCCGGATTCCCTGATTCCGGGTTCCTTGTTTCGGTCCGGTTGTCCGGTCATGGCTTTCTCCTCCTTATCCGCGGATTGTTCGGCTCCAACCGTCCCGCCGCCTGCCGGTGTTCTACCTCGCACACCATCGCCGCAAATCGGGAAGATCGAAGTAACGGAGCATTCCCGGCAAAATCACGCTGGAGATATCATGGCTGTCGTAATGGCGGGCGGCGACCCATTCGGACACGCTCGCCATTCCTTCCGCGACCTCCAGGCTTTTCACCCGTTCGTCTAGGGCCGAGGCCAGCTGCGCGTACATACCTTGTCTGCCTCCGGCATACAAGGCGATGTCTTGGGCGTCCACGCCGGCTGTTTGCACAGCCAAATCGACGGCGCGGATTACATCATAGGTACGCCATGCGGCCATACTGTCGTTGAGCCACAGGAGGTCGTCAGCCAATTTATACAAAATTCCGTAGTAGTCCTGCGGTTCCCCGCTGTTCAGCGAATGCGGAGTCAGCGGCCCGACCCCCGATACGTCGAGCACCATGACCGCCCTTCCCGAGGAGCAGGTTTTGCGGATCCAGTCCCAGTGCGCATGAAGGGAGCGGGTCCCCCGGTCCCAGACGGCAATCGTCAACGGCAGCGTCTCTCCCTCGCGGCGGAAATCCGTGAACGTCAACGCATGGTTGAAGACGCCCTCGTGAGACCACCACAAGCTGGTCCGAACGCAAAGTTCCTCCAACCGGCCCATCGGTGCATGCCGCGGATTCAGGGCACACGGTTTGCGGGCGGCGAATACCCGGTCCCTTAACCAGGCCAGGGCCCGTTCCTTCCGCTTCGCGTCGTCAAGAGCCGTGCGGGCCTCTTCCAGACAGCGCAGCCGATCGGCGTTCTCCTCGTGAACGGCGCGCGCATCGGGGAATTCCTCGCGCACTTGTCCGGCTGGCGTACACCACAAGAGCGGCGGGTCCAGCGGCCGGATCGTCCCGGATGGAGGCGATACCTTGCGGCCGTTCAACCGCTCCGAGAAAAACTCCGCCGCCGCGCGCGCCAGCGCCGGGGTATATTTGTGCGTGGATTCGTCTTCCACCAGATCGATGTCGCCGGCTTTGCCGTACATGTCCCAGAACCGCCGCACCCGCGACACGGTTTCGCGCGTACCCTCAATCGGAAAGAAGTCGTAGGTCACGGCCAGCACCCGGACCGGCTTGGGCGCCATGGCAAGCAAAATATCTTCGTGGTCAAACCCCAGCGCGGACATGCCCGGCCAGATCTGCTCGGAGTCCTGCGCCCCTCCGGCGTACATATAGGTGCGGCGGTTCATGATGAACGTCGCCGGGGCCGCCGCCGCGATCCGCGGCTCGCAGACCATGACGAGCGATGTCTGCGTTCCTCCGCCGGAATTGCCGGTAACGCCGATTTTCGCCGGATCGACTTCCGGTCGTGTAAGGAGATAGTCTATGGCCCGCATCGCATCGTGAACAAAATAACGGGCCAGACTGTCGCCCAGCGGCAGACATTGGCTTCCGGCGTAGCCGTGTTCGCCGGTACCCGCTCCCAGCGTCGAGGCTTTCAGCGAACTTTCGTAGTAGCTGAGCCGCTCTCCCTGGCCGATCGGATCCATCGCCAGAACAATCAGCCCCGCCCGGACCAGATATTGGCAGACGCTCTGGTATTCCGGCTGGTGTTTGGCCATGTCGTGGTGTCCGCACAGAAACAGGACAACCCGTCCGGGAGATACAAATTGCAGGTGACATAAGTGTGCGGCCGCGATTCAAAGATGATCTTCTCGATCCGGAATCCGTCGCACCGTACGGTTCCGGTGACCTGTGCGTTAAGCGGGGTGTCCAGGGGCGGCAGGCCGCCCAGGCTTTCGATCAATTTTTCCCGCATCAAGGTCTTTCTTGCTTCAAGCTGCTCCCCGCTCCGAATCGCATCGCGATCCCGGTCGCCCCGGGCGAAGGCTTCCTCTGAAAGACGGTAAATCGCCCGTTTCAGTTGCGCCTTGACATCGTACATCGTCACCCGATACTGTTCCAGATCCCGGATCTTCATGATCCCGTTTCCCTCCATTCCTTGTTTTCATCCGGCGCTTCAAGGCTTTCGGATCAAATCGGCAATCCGGATCGTCTTCCCTTCCTTCATCGAACGGTTCGCCGCAAAGCCGATCGCGTTCGACATCGCTCCATCCCACGAGCTGGCCAAATGATTCAGCGGATCAGGCAGGTCGCCGCGGAAAATCATCTCCCGCAGCCGGTGGTCTCCGCCTCCGTGAGCGCGTTTGTCCACCGGAGCCTTGATCATGATTTCTTCCTGGTTGCGGTTGTATAGACGCAGCCGTTCGATCTGCTCGCCGGCGTAGGGACCGACTGAACCGTGGTACGTCTCCGCCTCCAGTCTTCCTCCGGTGCCGTTCAAGTGCAGCTTGTAGCCTTCAACGGGCGAATGCGCGGTCAGGGAATAGCTCATCACCGCTCCTTTGGAATAGCGCACGCTCAGGCTGACCGAATCCTCGATATCGATGTCGTCGGAGAAGACGCAGCGGTCACGGTAGTACCCGTCGACATCCTCGCTCTCCAGATACAGCTGCCTTGTCCTGTCGTCAGCCGTTATGTCGTAATAAAATTCGCAGCTTTTCTTGTGCGGGCAGGTAAGGCAGCGTTCCCCTCTCTGCTCGCGGGTCGGGCCGTAATAGCGCAGCGTGCCGAAGGCGGACACCTCGACCGGCTCCTCCTCGAGCAGCCAGTTGACCAGGTCGAAGTGATGCGTCGATTTGTGCACCAGCAGCCCGCCGGAATTTTCCTTCCGGCGATGCCATCTCCGGAAATAATCGGCTCCGTGCCGGGTATCCAGGAACCATTCGAAGTGGACGCTCAGGATTTGCCCGATAGCCCCCTCTTTTAGAAGCTCCTTGATGCGGGTGGCAAACGGGCCGAAACGCAGGTTGAAGGTGACGGTTACTTTCCTCCCCGTTCTTTTTTCCGCCTCGAGAATGGCGTTGCATTTGTCCTCGTCGATCGTCATCGGCTTTTCCGTAATGGCATCGCAGCCCATCTCCAGCGCCTGGATGATATATTCGTGGTGATAGCGGTCGATCGTGGTCACAATTACGGCATCGGGCCGGGCGGCGCGCACCATTTGCTCGAAACCGCTGTAGACGGGGAAGTGTCCTCCCGCTTTCTGCCGCAGCAGCTCGGCGCGTTTAGGGTTGGGATCGTAGACGCCCGCCAGCTTTGCCACATCGGTGAAGTCTGTTGACAGCGGAACCGCAAACATACTCAACCCCCGGCTGCTTGCTCCGACAATTACATAGGTTTTCATAGCCTCTTTCCTCCGTTGCGGATGATGGTTATTCTTTCAGGGAGCCAATCATGACGCCTTTCACAAAATATTTTTGCAGAAACGGATACACGGCCAGGATCGGGAGAATCGCGACGATAATCAGGGAGTACTTCAGCTGTACGACATACATGCTCCGGTCGCTTTGGTTGGCCATGTCCTCCATCATCGTCGTGGAATTTTGGATCAGCACCTTGATCAGATAAAGCGACAGCGGCTGAAGCCGGACATCCGGCAAATACAGGAGCGCCGGAAAGAAGCTGTTCCATTGGCCAACCGCGTAAAACAGGGTCAGCACAGCGATAATCGGCATGGACAATGGCGCGACAATCCGCCACAGGATCGAAAATTCGCCGGCACCATCCAGTTTCGCGGATTCATGCAGATGTTCGGGGATGCTTTGGAAGAAGGTTCTCGTCACGATGATAAGGAAAGCGCTCACCGCCCCCGGCAGGAGGATGGCCCAGCGGGTATTGTATAATCCCAGGTTTTGTACCAGCAGAAACATCGGAATCAGGCCGCCGCTGAAGAACATCGTAATGACGATAAAGATCATGACCTGCTTGCGGGCGAAGAAGGATTTCCGCGACAGCGGGTAGGCTCCCAGCATGGTCATCACGACATTGATGGCGGTGCCGGCCACCGTGTAGAAGATCGTGTTCAGATAGGCCGTCCACACGTCGGGATTTTCGAACACCTTCTCGTAGGCCTTCAGGGAGAACCCCTTGGGCAAAAGCCAGATCGTTTTCTGGATGACGTACACCGGGTCGCTGATCGACATGCTGACAACGTAAAGAAACGGGTACAGCGTAACCGCCACAACGACCCACATGACGGCATAGATGATTCCGTCCCCGATCCGTTCGCCGACCGATTTTCTCGCTCTCACTCGGTACACCCCCTTACCATAAGGATGTTTCGGACACTTTGCGGCTGAGGTAATTCGCCGTCAACAGCAAGCATACATTGATGGCATTGTTAAAGAGGCCCACTGCGGCCGCATAGCCGTACTCGGCGTTCAGAACCCCTCTCCGGTAAACGAACGTCCCGATAATATCTCCCGTTTCGTAAGTGGCGGGGTTATAGAGCAGCAGCACTTTCTCAAAACCGACATCCATCAGCTGGCCGAAGTTCAGAATGAACAGAATGATGATCGTGGGCATGATGCCGGGAAGGGTCACATGGCGGATTTTGCCCCATCGTCTCGCTCCGTCCATTTCCGCCGCTTCGTACAGCTGCGGATTTATGCCCGCGATGGCAGCCAGGTAGATAATCGAGCCCCAGCCGAAGCTCTGCCAGATTCCGGAGGAAACGTAGATCGTCCGGAACCACCCCGGCTCGCTCAGGAAATTGATCGGCCCGATCCCGAACCAGCCGAGGAATATGTTGATGACTCCGTCAAGGGGCGAAGTGAAGGTGACGATCATGCCGACGACGACAACAAGGGAAATAAAGTGGGGCAAATAGCTGATCGTCTGCACGGCCTTTTTGAAGAAGCGCTCTTTCAGTTCGTTTAACATCAAAGCGAAAATGATCGGAACCGGAAAGCCCCAGATCAGGGAGTACAGACTGAGCAGAACCGTATTACGAAGCAGCCGCCAGAAATAAATGGAGTCGAAAAATTCCGAGAAGTTCTGGAAGCCGATCCATTCGCTGCCCAGGATTCCCTTCATCGGCTGAAAATCTTTAAAGGCGATCAAGAGCCCGTACATCGGCACATAATGAAAGATGATATAGTAGATCAGCACGGGCAGCAGAATCAGGATGAATTGTATGTCTTTCCTGACATTTTTGGCAAAGCGCAAAAACAGGTTCGGATGACGATGGGCAGATCCGGGAATGGACGCCTCCGGTTGTTTCACTTCCGTGCGAATATTCATCACCCCCATCGAGGGACCCGGCCCGGACCTTCCGCGGTCCCGAACCAGGTCCGTTTAACACGTGTTTATTTTTGATGAAACCGGTCGTACTGCGCCTGCTTGTTCCTGATGATCTGGTCAATCCCGAGCGATTTCAGAGTGTTTACGAATTTGCTCCAGTCGATCGGGGTTTGCCCCAGGATGAATTTGGACAGCGTTTCGTCCTGATACGTCTTGATATCTGTCATGAGCTTGGCGGTCTGTTTGGATTCTTCCAATGTGGGGAGTCCGATCATGTAGAGGAGGGAGTCTTGCAGAACATTCTTTACTTTATCCGCCTGCTTCTGCAAATAAGGATCCTGCTTCAAAATCGCCGGCATCTGATTGGGCAGGGAGGTATCGGTTGCGGAGCGGATCCAGGCGACAGTAGGCATTGCCCCCAGGGATCGGAGCGCTTCGTTGAAAGACAGCCCTTCCGGGTTATGCGACGTCCAATCGGTAAATTGGGGTTCTCCGTTGACCATCTTGTAGCTCTGGCCCTCAATGCCGAAGTTCATGTACATTTCGCCTTCCTTGCTTCCGTACACATAGTCGAACCATTTGATGGCGGCTTCGGGATGCTTGCTGTCTTTCGTTATGGCATGCCACCCGCTGATCGGACCGTATTTTTCATAAAAGCCTTTGTAACCGTCGCCTGAAGGGGGAAGTGCAATCTGCCAGCTTGCATTGACGCCGGCGGCTTTTTGCGCGGCATTGAAGCGGTTGGTGTTGTTAATAAAATGGTTCGTCACGCCAATAATGTTCCGGGTAATGCCGGAGGTTACTTCGGTATCGGTGTTGGTCATGAACTGCGGATCAATCAGTCCTTCCTTGTAGAGTTTGTTCAGCCAAAGGATCAGCTGATGCGCCCTTTCGTCCATCCACTGGTACTGAATCTTTCCATTTTTGTCGGGGTAAAATCCTTCACTGTAAAAAAGATGCAGGCCCAAGGCGCTTCCGAACAATCCCAATCCGCGAAGATTGGCTTCGGGGGACAAAGGAATTTCGTCCGCTTTGCCGTTCCCATTCGGATCGCGTTCTTTAAACGCTTTCAAAACGTTGTACCAGTCGTCCAGTGTCTTCGGTTCCTGCAGGCCGAGCTTCTCCAGCCAATCCTGACGGATCAGCAGACCGTATGGATCCGCATATGCTGTTCCTGTCACGTCAGAGCTCAGGGCGTAGAGCTTACCGTCCGGGGCCCTCATGGCTTTGGCAACGTCGGGGGAAGCCTTGAAATAGCGCTGAATATTCGGGGCATATTTGGCGATCAGATCGTCGAGCGGAATGATGAGCCCCTTCTGCGCCAAATTGACCGGGTCGGGTTCAGGGATGCTGATCATGTCGGGCAGGTTCTGGCCGGCGGCCAGCCTCAACTTCATCGTATCCGCATATTGGGCGCTCGGCGTTACATCCCATTTGATTCGAATCCCCGTTTTCTTCTCGATCTCGTTCCACACCGGAAGTCCGGACGTCAGACTTTTGGGCGCGTAATAGTTATCGGCGGTGCCGTAAGACAACTCGACGCCGGTCAGGACCGGTTGTTGACCTTCGGTTCCCTTGGCTTCACCGGCGCTTCCTCCCTTGCCGCTTGCGTCGTCTTTGCCGGATGGGTTGCTGCAGGCCGTAAGCGTCGCTGTTAAGGCCATTACCGTTGAAAGAATCACCATATATGCCTTTTTCATGGACAATGGATACCTCCCTTTCGATTCGAGCGGTTCATCCGGGAAGCCGGGCGGCCTGAGCCGCCGGCTGGCTAACGTGCAGGATCCGCCAGCAGCGAGGCGGAATGGATATCCAGATACAACGTCCAATCCGGGTGAGACTTCAGGATCGTTGCCGGAATCCGGTTCGTGATCTCATGTTCAAGCGTGTTTTTGACAGCGTTCGCTTTCACGGCATGCGGGACGCAGGAAATGATCGTCCGGCTCTGCAGGATTTGATGGACGGTCATGGTAATGGCCTGGGCGGGAACGTCGTTCACGGCAGGAAACCAGCCCTCGCCTACCTGCTGCTTCTTGCAGTCCTCATCCAGATCGACGACGATGTAGGCTTCTCTCGTCGCAAAATCGGCCGGCGGATCGTTAAACGCAATATGGCCGTTCTCTCCGATTCCGATTAAGGCCAGGTCGATCGGGCCTTTGCGGATTTCTTCGCCCAGCCGGCGGATATGGCCCGCCACATCCCCTTCCCCGTTCACGAAGTGCGCGCGCTCCAGAGGCACCCGACTGACGAAGCGCTCCTGCAAATATTTGCGGAAGCTTGCGGGATGGCTCTCGGGAAGGCCGACATATTCGTCCAGATGAAACATCTCCACCTTGCTCCAGTCCAGCTCCGCCTTGACGAAAGCTTCCAGAAATTCAAATTGGGATGCGCCGGTCGACAGCACGATTCGCGCATGGCCTTTGCCGGCAATCACCTTCCCCAAAATTTCCGCGGCCTGGTCCGCAGCCGCCTTTCCCAGTTCCGCGGGTGTATCGTAGACTTTCACTTCCATGGCTTCTCCTCCCTATGATCTGTGTAAACTGTGCTGCCTTTCACGATGGTTTCCCGCACCGTAATCCGTTCGTCCGCATCCAGCGTGAACAGGGTCAGATCGGCAGCGCATCCGGGCTCCAGACGTCCCAGATCGGGCCGGCGCAAGATTTGTGCCGGACGGACGGTCACTGCTTCCACGGCTTCCCGCAGCGGCAGCCCGGCATAACGGACGGCGTTCGCTACGCAGTCGGTCATTTTCGCTCCGGAGCCGGCCAGGATATTCGGATTTTGGGCGGTCTGAATGCGCCCGTTTTCCAGGACATCCACCTCTCCGCCCACATTGGACCGGTACCTGCCGGGGGGCAGTCCTCCCAGGGCGACACAGTCGGTCACTAGCACAAATTTCTCTTGTTTGGCCCGAATCATCGCCTTGAGCACTTCCGGGGCCAGGTGATGGCCGTCGGCAATGAAGGATGCCCACAGCCGGTCGTCCGCCAATTGGTACCAGATATAATGAGGATGGCGGGGCAGGACCGGATGCGCACCGTTGCCCAGATGCGTGGACATGACGGCTCCCGCAAGCACCGCCTCTTCAAGCTGTTCGCGGGTGGCCGCGGTATGGCCAAGGCTGACAACAATCCCTTCGGAGGCGAGCTTTTCGATGAAGGCAGCCGCCCCGTTCCGCTCGGGCGCAACCGTCGCAAGGCGAATCCGGCCGCCGCACGCCCGCTGCCAGCGCTCCCACTCGCGTTCATCCGGCTCGCGGACGTGCTCCAGGGGATGCGCTCCCCGCGGACCGTCCTCCTTCGACAAATACGGACCTTCCACATGGATCCCCGCAACCGAGGAACGAACGAGTGCGGAATCGTCGCATGCCCTGCCAAGGAGAAGCAGCGTCCGCTCCATTCGTTCGGAGCTCCCGGTAATGACCGTCGGCAGATAAGAGGTCACGCCGTATTTATGCATCTCGCGGGTGACGCCCAGAATATCCTCCGTCGTCACCTGCTCGGCGTTGAAATCAAATCCGGCGTATCCGTTTACCTGAAGATCGATCCAGCCGGGCGAAATCCAGGGCAGCCCCCCGCCCGATTCGCCAGTGCCGCTGCTTCCCAATGGATGAACATAACGGATCGTCCCTCCCTCGAAGCCGATTTCGACGGCCTCGTTCGTATCAAACCGCAAAGCTCTTCTTGCTTCCACCTTTACCACCTCCTTCAATTGCGGATCGAAAACCGCAGCTTTTCGTAGTAATCGATTTCTAACGGAATATGAAGGTTTTCGTTTCAATATGACTTGCCCGGATAAAAATTTTACCGGCGGAACCGGTTCCTCCCTTCGCCCCGGATAACGGTCAAATCCTGCGGTTTCGTTTGGAAATAAAGCCCGCCCGATGGGAGTGGTTCATCGAGGCAGGCTTCATTGCGGTGTTCGGCACTCCGCCGCGTAAAACCGTTCGTTCCGGCAAGTTGTTCATCATCCGGCAAGTTGACAACAAAATGTAGTAATCGATTTCTAAGTTAAATATATCACGCGGAAGGCGAGCTGCCAACCGGAAAATCATCGGCCTGGAAAATTATTTTTGAAGTGCCGTTGTCACGGATTCCCTTTCCAGCAGCTTTGGCGCAAGCATGATATCCGCTTCCACCTTTTTGCCGGGATTCATAAGATCAAGAAGCATGTGGCAGGCGATTCTTCCCATTTCATACGTCTGCAGCAATACCGTGGTCAAAGGAGGATTAATCATTTGTCCGAAATCAATTCCGTCAAAACCCATCACCGACACTTCTTCCGGCACCTTGATGCGCAACGCTTGCAGCTCATGGATGACGCCGAAAGCGACCAGATCATTGCAGGCAAAGATGGCCGTCGGTTTTTCCTTGCGCTCCATCAATTCCCTGGCCAGCAGCTTTCCGTTTTCAAATTCATAGGAAGCGCTGTAGGCGATCGGGCCTGATTCCAGAACCATTGGTTCGAGCCCCGCTTCCCGCATCGCCTCCAGATATCCTTCATGAATATTCATGCGGCTGGGACGGTCGAGCGGAGTTGTGGCGAAGGCAATCTTTTCGTGACCCTGCCCGATGAGGTACCGGACTGCCATGTAACCGCCCTTGCGGTAATCGAAGTCAACCTGGCAGACGCCGTCGAGACCGATTTTCTGGTCAAGTGCAACCACATTCAGGCCCATTTCGACGTAGTTCCGCAGCAGCGTTTGATTTCTCGAGATGGAAGAAATGGCCAGGCTGCGGACTTGCTTCTCGAACATGGTCTTGATATACATTTCCTCAAGCTCCGGATTCTGGAACGAATTGCAGAGGAAGACCGAATAATTGTTCTTGCGCGCAATTTCCTCCAGTCCGAGTATGATGGAGGAGTAAAACGCGTTGGTAATGGTTGGAATGATCACCCCGATCGTTTTATTCGTCTTCGTCTTCAGCTGCTTGCCGAGCAGATTGGGAACGTAATTCTGTTCTTTGGCGATCCGTAAAATTTTCGACCGAAGCTCCGGGCTGACCGGATAGCTGCTGTTGCTGAGCACCCTGGAAACGGTAGCGGAGGAAACGTTCGCCAGCCTGGCTATATCGTGAATGGTTATCGATTTTTTCATTTGGATCCGGCTCCTGACAGTCATCGATTTCTCTTGCGTATCAGTATAGCATCGTGGTAGTTTGTCTTTCAAAGGAAGGAATATGTTCAAGCAAGTCTAACGGTCATTTCTATCTGCAAATCCTGAGGATTTGCATTGATGATTTCTACCGCGATCCCGATGATCCGGCCGGTGAACGTTTCCTTCACCCTTTGGCATTCCGCCACTCGGGTTGGCCGCGTTTTCCTCCTATGTAATAAAATTACATCGCATCATTCGATAAAGAACCCGGATCTCCTTTTTCATGACATGCCGAGGCAATGGACAATCCCTTCATCGAATTCATCTCTTGCTTGAAGCAATTGCCGCCAATCGCCCCTCCCTTCTTTCCACCCATGTTCAGACCTTCCCCGAATTTCGATATTGCGAAGGCGTCATGCCCTCCTGCTTCTTGAATACACGGGCAAAATAGGCGGGATCCCCAAAGCCCAGCTTCGAGGCGATCTCTTCGACAGGACGGCGGTCCAGCCGCAGCAGCAGCTTGGCCTCCCGGATCCGCAGGCTGTTCAGAAAATCGGTCGGCGTACGGCCGGTTTCTTTTTTGAACTGCCTGGACAGATGGGCCGGGTGAACCGAACAATAACGGGCCAATTCTGCAAGCTCGAAGGGCTGTCCGAGATGCACCTCCAGGTAACCGGCCGCCTTCCGGACAAGTGCCGAATGGCCTGCAGGCGCATACTGTCTGACCAGGCTGCAGTACTCCCGGCACATCTCTTCCACGAGCCTCTCATGCATGTCCAGACTCTCCAGCCGCTCGATCAGGACGGCGAACTTCTCCGATAAATGGTGCAGGAAAAAAGGGGGCACGTTCCCCCGTTCAGCAGATATCCGCAAAATCGTGTTGAACACGATCAGCCCGTTTTTGTGGGCCCGCAGCGGTCTTCCGGGATACCGCTCGGAGAAATCGAACAAATTTTGCGATTCCCGAAACAGTTCCTTCAGCCTTTCCATGTCCCCGAGCTCGACTGCGTGCATTATTTGTTTCTCTATCTTGTACCTGAGCTCGATCAGACCGGCATGCCCGGGATCCGGCTGATAAAGCGCTTCCTGCAGGAGGGGGCTCTTCGGACCATTCGTATTCGGGCACGAGTGACGCACATCCATAAAATGCGGGGAAATCTGCGGAATCCCGCTGATCCGGCAGAGGATGCTGGCGATGCTGCGGATTTTGGAACTCCCCATTAGCTTCAGGCCGCGAAAGAACGCTTCCAGAACGATCAGCTTGTTTTGTTCAATCTGCACGCCTGCAAGCTTGGATAATTCGGGCATTTGCGTGAGGAAAGGGCCGACGGCAAGCATGCGTCTCGCCTCCCCTTCCCACAATGCGGCAATGTACGACAGACCGAGCCGATTCGTATAGATGCAGGCCTTCTGCGGGTATCGCCGTACCGCGGACAGCATGACCGAAAAGTCGGCGGCCAGCGGCTCCTTGAGAAACTGCGGCAGCGGGGCCCGTTCGAAGGATAGCTGCAGACCGCCTGTTTCCTCCCAAACATACGTATTCAAATCGGTCAGGGAGTAGAGAATTGTTCCCGCGGATAGCAGCGGCTCCATAAGCCCGCCTCCTTCATGTTAATTTAGTCCTGGAAATGCTATATCAATCTTATCGAGTTTCGCATGTTCCAAGTATAATGAACGATACCGGCGATTTCAAATAAGATGGAGGTGTCCATTCATGCTGTATCCGATCGTCACCGAAACAAGGGGAGTTCTCGACCTGAACGGAATCTGGTCATTCAAGCCGGATACGGGGAAAGGTTTTGCGGAAAAGTGGTATCAAAGCAGGCTTACCGATACAATCCCGATGGCCGTCCCCGCCTCCTACAACGATATCGGCGTAAGCAGAGACATCCGCGGCCATGTCGGATGGGTCTGGTACGAACGCGAATTTACCATTCCCGCGCTGCTGGCCGACCAGCGGCTCGTGCTGCGTTTCGGCTCCGTCACCCATATCACGAAGGTTTATGTAAACGGTCTTTTGGCTGTGGAACACAAAGGCGGGTTCACTCCCTTCGAAGCGGAGATCGGCAAGCTGGTCCTGCCCGGAAAAAACCGGCTGACGGTGGCTGTAAACAATATCGTCGACGAAACGACGCTGCCGGTTGGAAACTACAAGGAAGTCGAGATGGAAGGCATGGAGAAAATCGTGCGCAACATTCCGAATTTTGATTTTTTTAACTATGCCGGCATTCACAGGCCCGTCAAGCTTTATACGACGCCAACGACCTTCGTCAGGGATATTGCCATCGTTACGGAGCTGCAGGGTACTGCAGGATTTGTTCATTATGAAGCGAGCATAGAAGGAATAGCGGAAGTGAAGGCAAGCGTCATCGACGAAGCCGGAGTTGTCGCCGCCCGGCTTGAGGGGAGCAAGGGGGTATTTGAGCTCCCGTCAGTCCGGCTGTGGCAGCCGCTGAACGCCTATCTCTACACACTGCGGATAGAGCTGTATCGGAACGGGCGGCGGATTGACGTTTACGAGCAGCCCTTCGGCGTTCGCACGGTCGAAGTAAAGGACGGGCAATTCCTCATCAACGGCAGGGAGTTTTACTTCAAGGGCTTCGGCAAGCACGAAGATTCCCCAATCCATGGCCGCGGGTTCGATGAAGCGGTGAATGTAATGGATTTTCGGCTGATGAAATGGATGGGCGCAAATTCATTCCGGACCGCGCATTATCCGTATTCCGAGGAATTGATGCGGCTTGCGGACCGGGAAGGGTTTGTCGTGATCGACGAAGTTCCGGCGGTCGGGCTTCACTTGAATTTCGGCGCCGCTTTGTTCGGACAAAGGATGAAACAGAACACCTGGGAGCAGATCGGCACCTTCAGCCATCATCAGGATGTCATCCGCGAGCTCATCGCGAGAGACAAAAACCACCCCTGCGTCGTCCTTTGGTCGATTGCCAACGAGCCCGCCTCGGAAGAAGCAGGTGCCCGCGAGTATTTCGAGCCGCTGGTGAAGCTGGCCAGAGACAGCGACCCGCAGCATCGGCCGGTCACCATCGTCACCCATGCGTGGTCGACTCCCGATACGTGCAAGGTGGCGGAGCTCGTCGATGTACTGGCGCTGAACCGTTATTACGGCTGGTATGTGGAAGGAGGAGATCTGGAAACCGCGAAGCGAATGCTGCGCAAGGAACTGGAATCCTGGACAAAACGCTGCCCCGGCAAGCCGGTCATCATGACCGAATACGGCGCCGATACCATCTCCGGCCTGCATGATGCCGATCCCGTCATGTTCACGGAAGAATACCAGGTGGAATTTCTGCGGGCCAACCATGAAGTTTTCGACGAGTTTATCTGCTTCGTCGGGGAGCAGGTATGGAATTTCGCCGATTTCAATACGAGTCAGGGAATTCTTCGCGTGCAGGGCAACAAAAAAGGAGTGTTTACCCGTGAACGGAAACCCAAGGCCGCGGCCCACGAGCTGCGCCGCCGCTGGCTGGCGATTCCGGACTTTGATTACAAGGCATGATTGTCTGCCGTTGATCCAAGCGGCAGGCGGCCTAACGCAGCCTTGTCTCCTGATCGGATTCTATGCGCGAGATCCTGGAAGGCTCGCCCATCCGCCAGTAGACGAGCAGACTTACGAAAATGCACGCGGCTACATAGTAATAAAAAAGCGGCTCCAGGCCTATGCTCTTGCACCATAGGGCGATATATTCCGCCGTTCCGCCAAACACCGCCACGGTAACTCCGTAAGGGAAACCGACGCCGAGGGCGCGAATCTCCGTCGGAAACAGCTCTGCTTTGACGATCGCATTAATGGAAGTATAGCCCGTAACGATAACAAGTCCCGCCATCATCAACAGGAAGGCCCCGAAGGGGGATTTCGTCTGGGCGAGTACCAGAAACAACGGCACGGTGAGCAGTGTTCCCAGGATCCCGAACCCCATCAGAAGCGGCCTCCGGCCGATCCGGTCGGACAGCCCGCCGGCCAGCGGCTGGAGCACAACGAACACCAGCAGGGCGATAAAATTGATCCAGCTTACGACCGACTTGGAAAGCCCCTCCGTATTCACCATGAACTTCTGCAAATATGTTGTATAGGTATAGAACGCCACCGTACCGCCGAGCGTCAATCCGACCACGGTCATCACCGCCCGGGGGTGCTTCATCAGGGAGCGAATCGTCCCCGCCTGCTTACGGCTCTTGGAGCCCAGATTTTCGAACTGTTCCGATTCATCCATCGTGCGCCGGATCCACAGCACGGCCAAAGCCCCCAACGCCCCGATGACGAAGGGGATGCGCCAGCCCCAGGATTTCATCTCGGCATCGCTTAGCCATTGCTGGAGAATTATCTGGACGCCGAGTGCCACCAGCTGGCCGGATACCAGAGTGACATACTGGAAGCTGGAGTAGAAGCCGCGGCGGCCGCGGCTCGCCATTTCGGACAGGTAAGTGGCCGAGGTTCCATATTCTCCCCCCAAAGACAGACCCTGAAGCAGGCGGGCCAAAACCAGAATCGCAGGAGCCAGCATACCGATTGTGCTGTAGCCGGGGATTAAGGCGATGACCAAAGAACCGGCTGCCATGATGGTAATGGAAAGCGTCAGGGCGGTACGCCGGCCGTGACGATCCGCGAAGCGTCCGAGCAGCAGGCTGCCGATCGGACGCATCAGAAAGCCGATGGCGAAGATTCCAGCCGTGTTGAGCAGTTGGCTGGTCAAATCCCCCTTGGGGAAAAACTCCGCCGAGAAATACACAGCGAATGCGGAATAAACATACCAGTCGTACCATTCGATCAGATTCCCGACAGAACCTTTGAAGATATTGCCGGTAATGCGCCGCATTTCTTTGCGTTCATTGCTTGACGTCATAACCATAGATCCTCCCTGCCAATTTTCTTAGCCGCCATATTATAGGCTTGCCAGGAAACGGATATTGTAAAACCGGATGATCTGCCGGGGTTCGCGCGAAATAAGGCACGGCCAAGGAATCCGGGGGCGGGAAACGGCCTCAGGCTTCGAGCGGTCAGGTTTTTATTAAAAATATAGGGGCGCTTCTTTCCGACATGCCGCCGGCAATTCGGTTGCGCAGGCGGTTACGTTTTATCCCTGGAAAAAGCACTGCAGCTGATTAACGGAAATTCGCCGATCCGCAGCTTCGCTCCGGCATAAGGCACCAGCTCGAGATCGAGGACAGGCTGCCCGGAGGTATCGGGACGGATCGGCGGCGCGCCCGCGTTATTTCCTTCCATCGCCCAATTTCGCACCAGCTGTCCCTTCGCGGTCAAGCGAACGGGAGATTTCGAAGCCTCGAAGGGCTGGCGGGGAACCTCTGACGTAAGTACGCCAAATTCCTGCTCCGCCAGCAGCCCGTATTTCCATGGAGAAGCCGGATAAACTTCCCAATCATGGAACCTCTCCCTTTGTCTCAGCAGCTGCCAATTCTCCCGGACGGGAAGCACAAACACAAGCGGGCCTCTTTCGACATTGACGGCGTGACCCCGGGGAACCATCCTGGCCTGCATGGGGAGGGAAAGCTGCAGATCGTCTCCACACTTCCATTCACGGTTGATCCGGGCATACCCGTCGCGGACCGGAAAAGAAATTTCTTCCCCGTTAACCCGGATGCAGGGCGATGAACACCACTCCGGTATTCTCAGCGCCAGATCGAAGCGTTCCGTCCGGTCCAGATGGATCCGCATCGTCACCGTTTCGCGGAAAGGGTATTCCCCGCCCACCTCGATCTCGGCGTTCGTCCCGGTTCCGACCCGGGTGCGTACATTGCAGGGCGCGTAGGAAACGGCGGCCAACCCTCCCCTGCCGTCCTTCATCCACAGATGGGAAACAAATTTCGGCCATCCCTGGTGCATGTTGGCCGTACAGCAGCCAAAATTCGGTTCGAGTCCGAACAGATTGGCTTCCGCGTTGTTGCTCCAGTTCCTCTTCGCGACGTTGCACAGAATTTGGTTGACCTGCTGGTCATACTGGTGCGAGGTCCAATCAGCGGAAATGGCCGCCGGAAGCGCATTAAATGCAACCTTCTCCAGAATATCTCCGAATTTCCCAAGTCCGAAAATGCGGGTGAGTTGCTCCATGGAAAACATGTACTCCACAACCGCGCATAACTCCACGCCTTGACTCGGATGCGTGCCGGACAGCCATTCATCCCCGGAGAACATGCCGTGCGCCTGTCCATGATAGGTCATCAGACTTTCCAGTCCGCGAAGAACCGCCTCCTTCCCGCGAGTTTCTCCAGTCAGCTCGTACAGAACGCCCGGTGTTTTGATTCCCATCGCGACATTGACGACATGCGACCGCCAGTCCCACTCTTCCACCTTTCGCCAGAAGGGAAATTCGTACAACAGATGGGTCCAATCGAGGGTCTGCCCGGCCAATCCCTCCGCCAATTCCAGCAGCCATTCTTCCGGCCTGCGCCTGTACAACCACAGAAGGCATAAAATCATTTCAGCGCCCCGGCTTCTCGCCCATCCTCGAAGGGGCAGTTCGTTTATGGTTTTACGGACATAACCGAAAAACCGGTACAGAAATGGAATCACCCGGTCGTCCCCGGTTGCTTCCTGGTATTGAATGACAGCTTTCAGCATGATCATCAGGTGCCACCAGTCGTGATCCCGATCCACCTCGCTGTTTACGGTTGTTATTTTGCGGGGACCGAACAAGCCATCCGGCCGCTGGCTGGCCAAAGTCCATTCCACCCACCTGGAAGCTTTTTCAATCAATCGCGAATCGTCCAGCAAATAGGCCAAGGGCACCAAACCGTCTACGTAATAAGGCCCCCGTTCCCAGCTCTCGCCGCTGCCGCCAAGCCAGCCGTTATCCGATCCCACATCGGGCCAATGCTCCTCCAGATGTCCGGTAAAGCCGTCGGCCTGAATCCGCAGTTGATCAAACAGCCATCCGGCCGGCTTGACGGCACCGAGGGGCAACGATTCGAACGCGGAGGGATGAAGCTTATTTCCCATATGAAATCCTCCTCGATTTTTCCATTTTTACGTGAAGCGTACCATGGAATCAGGAGGCTTTTCGATATCTGATTTAAACCATTTGTTATCCGATCGCAACCTCTTGTCCTTGCATTCCTTTATCCGATCCGATACGATAAGCCAAGGATCATGACCTGGAGGTTATCGCGATGTTTCAATTCATTGCTCCCCCTCTGCCTCATTACATCGTTTGCGGAGAAGATACGTATCCGGCCGGCGGCGGGCATCCGAACCGAAGCAATATCGGCGTCTTTGATATCCTGTTTGTAGAGCGCGGCTGTCTCTATTTGGAAGAAGAACAGCATCCCTTCGCTGTCGATGCCGGCAGCTATCTTATTCTGCGTCCGGACCGTTCCCACCGTACCCTGGAACCCTGCAGAGAAGAGACATGCTTCTACTGGCTTCATTTCCAGACCCTCGGCCGATGGGCGGAGATGCCGGATGAGTCCCTGGAAGTTCCTGCAGTCCCGAACATTCCTTATGCACAATTGGAAACGTTCCCATTTTATCTCCCGCGTTTTTTCCGGCTCTCGAATCCCGCGCCGGTAACTCTTGCCTTTCAGCAGCTTTTGCGGCTGCAGAAGGAACGGCACAGCTATTCGTACTGGAAGAGACAGAAGGTTTTTAATGAGATGCTCGATTGCCTGCAGGAGGAAGCCGGACGCTTGAATCCGGGGCATTTGTCATCCGTTGCGGAGAAAGCCGCCGATTATTTGCGGCAACGTTATTCCGCTTCGATTTCGTATAAAGAAATGGCGCAAGCGCTTCATTTTCACCCCAACTATATCGCGCTTTGCATGAAAAAGGTATTCGGCTGTACCCCCCTGCAATACCTGTTGTCTTACCGGATTGAACAGGCGAAACAGATGCTGATTCATACCGACGATTCCATCCGGGACATTGCCGAAAGGAGCGGCTTTAAAACCTCGCCCTATCTCTCCAGGGTTTTCAAACAGCTGACCGGAACAACCCCAAGCAGCTTTCGGCAGAAATTTCGTCCCGGCCGCTCCTAATGGTTTGACGTAAAATGTCATG
>Ga0310822_100460_pt1 | contig 20046 bp, 19 predicted proteins | sample P4_ome_2_FD_201313 | JGI IMG/M metagenome (GOLD analysis project Ga0310822, IMG submission 201313) | Sorghum-adapted microbial communities from Joint BioEnergy Institute, Emeryville, California, United States - P4_Day56_Rep2 | ecosystem: Engineered > Bioreactor > SSF (Solid state fermentation) >... | reverse complement strand
CATTTGATTTATTGTTTGTTGAATTGCTTTGTTGCCCTGTTCAGCTGATTTGGCTGTTTCTGCAGAGGTTTCCGAAACGCTCTGTGAAGACTGCGCAATCTTTTGCAAGCCTTGTGTTACCTCTTCTATTGCGATAGCGCTCTCTTCAGTTCCCTGCAATTGATTTTCAGAACCAAAAGCAACTTCCTGAATAGCGGCGGAGATTTGAGAGGCAGCCTGCGTCGATTCTTCCGCGCTTGCTGTCAACTGCTCAGAAGAAGCAGCGACTTGTTCTGCACTGGTTCCCACTTCACGGATAAGTTCACGCAGGTTTTGGCTCATTTGATTGAATGAAGCTGCCAGTTCCCCAACCTCATCCCGGTTTTTTACTATAATTTCTGTCTGTGTTAAATCTCCGTTCGCAACAACTTTTACAGCTTCATTTACTTGTCTTATCGGTTTTGAGATGGATCTGGAGATATATAGTCCAATAGCGATGGACAGAACGAAAATAAAGATACTAAAGATAAGATTCATATTGGAAGCAGAAGCAATGATCGCATTACTTCGTTCCCGTTCATTTTGCATGAGCTTTTCTTGCCTGTCCGCTAATTCAATAGCTGTGTCGCTTATTATTTTTCCCAGCGGGATTACGGTCTCGATCGCTTTTCTCTGGGCTAGATCGAGTCTGTTTTCTGCTAATTCAATAGTCGTATTAATATTTTTTTCGTACGGTTCACTGAGTTGTTTGATTTCTGTAAGTAGTCTTTTATCTTCTTCAGTCGTGAGCAATGGTAATGTACTTTGGATTAATTGATTAATTTGGTTACTGGATTTGCTTAGGGAATTCTTAAACTGCTCATTTTGTGTAAGGAGATAACTATATAGATTGCTATTTTGTTGAAATATATTAGCCTCGATACTTTTTGCTTTTAATCGAACTTCTGCTTTTTTGTCAATTAAATCAGAGTATGTTTTCTTTGTTTGACTTGTTAGATTATAAGAAAGTCCTCCTATAACTCCCGCTAATATAGCCAACAAAATAAATGAGATTAGTAATTTTGTTTGAATTGTAACCCTCATACCTGCACCTTTCTCCCTTGTTTTCTCTAGTATTTTTCTTTACCATAAGGTAAAAATAACCGTTTAAATTGTTATTTTAGTATTTATTATAGTGAAAAAGACTCCATTTTCAATGAATAACACTTTGTAAAAAATGCTGACTATTGTATTCGGGCTGTTTTTTGCCTAAGATTTTCTATCTGTTTACCCATGAGAAAAGATGTTCTTTTTTCAGCGGCAAAAGAAGAGGGATATTTGCCCAAACCATCAGATGATTGACAGTAAATAAATTATCATACTATTATTAATTTTGACAACAACGAATTTCATAAATTTAAAACTTAGTTTTATAATATAAAACTAGTTTAGAAGAAAGGAGAGAGGATAGGCATGAGTACACGGTTAGAAACAGAGAAAACGGTATTAGAGTTGGAATCAAAGCACAATTTTCGCTGGACGGTTGTCATTTGGCTTTTAATCGGAGGGATCATCAATTATCTGGACAGGGCGAACTTATCCATCGCCGCTCCGGAAATGATGAGAGAGCTAGGGCTTACCAAAACCGACATTGGCTTGCCTTGTGTTTCTGCCCCTCTATCTCCTGGAAGTGCATCATGTTTCGCTTACAGAGCTGGGCCTGCATGCCAGCATTCCCTGGATCGGTGGCATCTTCGGCAACATCTTTGGCGGATATTTTGGAGGCGCTTTCTCTCCGGTAGTAGCAGGGATGATCGTTGATATTACCGGATCGTATTCTTTGGCTTTTATAAGCGGGGGCGTTATCGCAGGCGGTGCGGCTCTATGCTACTGGTTCATCGTCAAGCATCCGATTGAGGAGTAAATAGGCAAAGCAAGATTTGTACTGAAAGTTCGACTATATTGCCAAGCAAAGGAAGAGAAAGATGAAACCGACTGTATTTATCACAAGACCAATTCCAACTGAAGTGGAAGCCTATATTGCTGAACACTGCACGTATCGAATATGGGAAGGAGAGGGATCGATATCCCGCGGCAAAACGGTGGATGAATCGGCATTGATTGAAGCGCTGGCACAGAAAAAAATTTGGGCGGCCGGGCTGGATGTCTTCGATGAAGAGCCTGTCTCCCCGGATAATCCGCTCCTGCGGATGGCGAATGTGGTTACGCTTCCGCACATTGGATCGGCGACACACAAAACCCGTTTCGAGATGGCGATGCTGGCCGCGGAAAATTTGGTTGCCGCATTGAGCGGAAAAACGCCGCCGAACGTTGTAAATGAATTAAAAGAGGTGAAAAAATGAAGACGTTGGTATGGACAGGGCCAAGTACAATGAATATGGAACAAAGGGACGTGCCTTCCATAAAACCGGATGAAGTCCTCATTCGTGTGGAAGCAGTAGGGATTTGCGGCTCGGAGATTGAAGGTTTTCTGGGACATAACAGCCTGCGAAAGCCCCCGCTGATTATGGGACATGAATTTTGCGGACGAATCGCCGATACAGGTGAGCAGGTAGAGCATCTAACAATAGGAAGCAAGGTTGTTGTCAATCCGTTGCTCAGCTGCGGAACGTGCGACCGGTGCCGAAGAAGGCTTGATAACCTTTGCGATTCCAGAGGAATTATCGGTATCCATCGACCGGGTGCCTTTGCCGAGTACGTAACTGCGCCAGCTTCCTCTGTGCATGTCGTGCCGGAAAGCATGAATTCTTATCTTGCCTCGCTCGCCGAGCCGTTGGCCTGCTCGCTGCGGGCTGCACGGAGAGCCCTTGCTTTCCATCCGTTTGCCAATGTATTGGTGTATGGGGCAGGAACCATCGGGTTATTAAGCGGAATGGTGGCAAAAATTCTCGGCGCAAACAAAGTCATTATGCTGGATGTAAACGAGGGGCGGCTTGAGACGGTACGGCGGGCAGGCATTGATTTCACTCTTCACTCATTGGCGGGAGATATCCGTTCACGCATCAAAGACGTGACCGGTGCAAAAGGAATTGACGTCATTATCGATGCGGCTGGATTTCTACCTACCCGTACCGAGGCGCTCGAATTGATTAATGCCGGTGGTGTTGTGATGAATATCGGGCTTGGCATCGACGAAACACCCCTTCGTATCAATCATGCCATCCGGAGTGAAATTACGCTGCTGGGCTCTTTTGCGTATACGAAGCAGGATTTCCATGATGCCGTTCAGCTTTTGGTAGGAGGAAAAATCTCCGAGGAGGGCTGGTCCGAAATCCGACCGCTTGATGAAGGAGAGAATGCATTTAAAGAATTGGTGGCCGGAAACGTGTCGAACAGCAAAGTGTTTCTGCATGTATAATCTACTTGGTGGCAAAAAAGCGCCCTCTCTGGACAATGGTCCGGAGAGGGCGAGTCTATGCTTTGGTAACGATTACTGGTTAAGGATATTTTATCATGTTCAGAAGAAATCGTCATGCAAATATCGGTTTTTCCAAAACCGAAAACTCCCCCGCCAGCCTCTCACTCTAATAAAGCACCTGCCATTCCATCGTATAATGCATACTCGTTTATCTTTATGCATGAAGTAGCTAATCTTAGAGTTCAGTGTTGACCTAAATAAAGATAATTTTTTTATTGACTATAACGTTACGTTATAGTTTAGGGTAAAAGAGTGAGGTGATTACTATGTATAAAGTTAAGGAAGTAGCTAAGCTTGCGGGTATAAGCGTGCGTACGCTTCACCATTACGATGCCATCGGACTTTTGACACCGACAAATGTCGGAGAGAATGGATACCGACTCTACAGCGAAGAAGATTTGGCCCGGCTCCAGCAAATCCTCTTTTTTAAAGAACTGGATTTTACATTACAAGAAATTAAAGAGATTCTTAACAATCCGGATTTCGACCGAAAAAAGGCACTTTATACACACAAGCAATTATTAGAAGAAAAAAAGCATCGCCTCGAGAGAATTATTCAATCCGTGGAAAAAACCATCCAATCAATTGAAGGAGGAACAGTGATGACGAAGAAGGATATGTTTGAGCCGTTTGATATGAAAAAAAATGAGGAGCATCAGAAGAAGTACGCGAAGGAAGTGAAAGAAAAATACGGCGGAACAAAAGCATATGAGGAATCTATGCAAAAAACAGCCTCATATAAAGAGGATGATTGGAGACGAATCCAGGAAAAAGGCGAAAATATCTATAAGAGAGTAATTGAAACAATGCATAAGGGACCGGCAGATGAAGAAGTACAACAGCTTGTCGGCAAGTTCCGCCAGTATATTACGGACAATTTCTATGAGTGTACACCGGGAATTTTCCGGGGATTAGGCGATTTGTACGTGAATGATTCACGTTTTACGAAAAACATTGATAAGTACCAACCGGGCTTAGCAGCATTTCTTCGTGAGGCTATGCATATTTATTGCGATAATCTGGAGCGAAAATAAGGGTTTATATTTAACATTCGAATCTCTATTGGACATAAACCTTGCATACGTAGTACGCGGAACCTTCTTCCCACTCGGCGAAAAACGAGTAGACATGGATGCCCTTGTCGGCAGGCAAGACGAAAGCGGAATCTTTCACAACTACCGGCCTGGTTTTATTCTCACCGATCCATTCATTTACCTGCAGTGTACCCGGATTGGGCTTTTTATCAAAGTGAATCGCTATAGTGGCGTGCGAAGGAACCGTAACGGGATTTTCATTTCTTACCTGGAGAAGCGGGGGAATAAAATCAACACAGGAGCTTTTTCCTTCGCTTTTCCAGCAATAGCTGCTCTGAAACGCAGGCACTTGCTTGTCAACTGTAGTAAGAGTAGGGAGCGGAGGCGCAGGCGACGCGGCCAGAGATCCTCTTGTACACCCCGTTAGCACAAATAAAATCATCAAGCGGATTACAGCTTTCCTCATCCCGCTTCGCTCCTCTCTCAAAGTCATATGCTATAAGTATGAATACTCCCCCGCTTACACTTTCGACGTTGAAGAATGCAAATTAGATTCCTAGTTTTTTGAGAATAGTATACTTCAAAAGAAGGAAAATCCAAAGCATTCATTTCCCGGAGCCGTTTTTATTTTTTGATTAAAAAGTTCTTTTTTATCCAATGCTAGGTAAAAAGGTATTTCTATGCCAAAGAAGGATGGTTACATAGAATGAAACAGCATCAGCAGCCAGTTATTCTCCTGATTATAGACTCTCTCATGCATAAACCGCTCGAGGAAGCGCTGCGGCAGGGACATATACCAGCCCTACGTTTTTTTATGGAACATGGCCGCTACATTCAAGAGGTCGTCAGTTCATTTCCTACGATGTCCGTCACCATCGATAGCACGCTTCTAACCGGAACGTATCCGGATCGCCACAGGGTACCCGGGCTTCTCTGGTATCACGAAGCAGAGGGGCGCATCGTAAACTACGGAAACGGAAAGAGGGAACTTCTGAAAGTCGGCATTAAGCAAACGCTGATGGACAGCCTGTACCGGTTAAACAATGAGCACTTAAGCCAAGAGGTCAAAACGATTCACGAAGAACTTGCTCTGCATGAAACTCCGTCCGCTTCCGTTAACGGATTGGTGTACCGGGGCAGTTTTCTTCAGCAATTCAGCATTCCGAAGCTTGCTGTATGGTTTAAGCTTCTTCCGCAGGAGCTGCGAACGCACGGGCCGTTTTTGTTTTCTTTCGGATCGCTTGCCCGCATGTATGCGGGAAACCGATATCGATATCTTTGGCAAAAAGGCGGGTTTAATGACAGGTTTTCCGCCCGGGAACTGAAATACTTAATCCAAAAGCAGAAGCTTCCGTTTTTTACGATTGCCTATTTTCCTGAGAATGACCATAGCGTTCACAGAAACGGTCCGATGGAGGTCAGCGGCATTGAAAAAGCGGACCGACAACTGCGGGAGATACTTGATGCCTATCCCTCGTGGGAGGAGGCGATACGCCGTGCGATTTGGGTGGTAATGGGGGACAGCGGCCAAACCTTCGTTGGAGCAAGCCGCAGTCTGGCGCTTATCCATCTACTGCCCATGCTTAGCAGATACAGAATCGCCAAGCTGGGGCAGCAAGTCGAGAAAAAAGACCAGCTTTATGTATGTGTGAATGAGAGAATGGCCTATATTTATGCCCTGGATGAGCGCCTCCCGCTTACGGAAATCGCTGCAGAACTTCAGAGTGATGAACGCATTGATATCATTGCCTGGAAGGATGGGGATGTGGTTCAAGTAAGAGGAGGCGGAAAAGAAAATACGCTTTTGTTTCGTCCACAAGGGCCGTATCAAGACGCTTACCGGCAAACCTGGACACTCGACGGTGATGTATCACTTTTGGATATTCAGACAGATGAAGAGACGATTGCATACGGTGATTATCCGGATGTGCTTGCCCGTTTGTACGGTGCTCTGTATTCTCATTCAGGACGATATCTCGTCATTACAGCCAGGCCGGGCTGTGAATTTGTTGGTGAGAGTTCACCGAATCACCGTGGTGGAGCCGCGCATGGCTCGCTGTATAAAGATGATTCCCTTGTCCCGATGATTATCTGTGGTGCAGCAGATGTTCCGCGATACCCGCGCATGGTTGATATAAAAGAATGGATTTTAACCCTGTATAAGGAGCAGAATACTTAAAAAAGCGAAAGCTTCTCCGCACCGGGAGGCTTTCTCATGGTATAGGAAAGTATATTTCGCTTTACAGTGATAAAGTGAAGTATACTTTCCTTCCATTCCGTAAACAAGGAAAAACTCGCGAGGCGTGTGTCGACCGTTGCTTTTTCCGTGTGGAGCGTGTGGCCCTAAGGGAGGGAAATACCGGCAATTGTCTCCCTCCTCGAGGTCCCCGGATGTTTTGACGGTCCGACCGAAGGGCCACAAAGCGGCCGTTTGTCTTCTGTGTGGAAAAAGGACGAGCGGCACCGCCCGCGAGTTTTTCTTATTTTAGTCAGCTTCTTCTGGACTCGGTTCCGATCTGGATGTCTGATTGAGCAAAATAAAGTACGTATCAATGGCTGATCCAATGGCGCTGGCAATCCGGGTCTGATATGCCGGTGTAGTCATCCACTCGCGGTCCTGATGATGACTGATAAACCCCATTTCGATAAGGATTGTAGGACAAATCGAGTGATTTAATAGGTAAAGGTTTTTTCTGAGCAGCGGAAGCTCTGAAGTTTTGAACAGATTATTTAAAGAATGCTGGACGGTGTCTGCCAGCATGAAGCTTTGATTGTTTTTTTGGTAAAGCACGATAGGCCCCCGTATAGCAGCGTTTGAGGATGTGTTTACATGAAGACTTACCATAATTTTAGGGGACAGCGCTTCAGCAAGATGCTTACGCTGTGCCAGGTCTTTCCGGTGGCGGGAAGGATTGTCCAGCCAGTTGTTCTCCTCGCTTAACGCATAATCGTCATCGCGGTTCAAAACCACGTTGTATCCTTTCATAGACAATTGTTTATAGAGTATTTTTGCGACTTCCAGCGTAATGTTTTTTTCAAGCACCTCTCCGTATGTGGCCCCGCCGTCCACCCCGCCGTGCCCTACATCAATCAGCACATCCACCGGCGTATTGACTCGATGTAATGCATGGGCCAAAGGGGGAGAAAAAATGAAAAAGAGGGTGCTTATAAAACACAGGAATGTTTTTGTTCTCACGGATAATCACCTTTCTTTGCGGCAGAACGAATCACGTCTTTAGTTTAAACCGCAGGGATGGTTTTTATGATTCTTAGCGGAAAGACCTCCATTTAGATTTCAAAAATAATAAAAGAGGAGGCATCAGACATACCTCCTCTTTCCTGTATAAATTTTCGATCATTCGTTTGAAAAAAATCTATTTAAAATAGATAATCCCTTCAGGTCGGATATGGTAATTCTCGTCTTTCGCTTTAATTAAAACGCAATCCGAAAAAACATCCTCCAGCGTCCCGCTAATGACATCAGTCGATGTCGTAACGGAAATCAGCGTTCCTTTTCTTTCCACCAGGTAATTCAAGAAGCGGGTAGTAAATGTGTCGGTTTCTTTTGAAGCGGTTTTCTCTTGCACAGCTTCTTCCGTTTGCTCCAGTACAGGATAAGATACAGGTTGAACCTCTGCTGTTTCATGAGCAGCGATAGCTTCTTCTACAGCTTCCGGTGTTTGGATCTCCTGGTTATACAAAGGGTATGAGTATGAGGGATATGAGGGATAGTAGGCATAAGGATAGGCGGAATAAAAGTTTTGGTACACGACTGAACACTCCTTCTTTTTGTTTTTGTATGGAATTACCATATACTTTATGTGCTAAGAGCGCGTATGTTGAGCCCAAAACTCAAGATAAATGCTGGCAGGAAAAAGCAAAAGCCCATTCCGTTATGGAAAGAGTGCACTTTAGGCTCGTTTCCTTCTTGGTTGTACTGGTCTTTTCCCTGAAAACCTACTGTTCAAACAAAAAGTAACGGTAGAAGAATAGTTTTCCAGCGATCAATGCACAATAAAACAGAGCAAAGAAAGGGGGGAGAGATATGGCGAGAATCGGAGTGGAAAACACGCTAAGCAATGTGAAGCAGTACTTAAAGAGCCAAGGTCACCAGGTGATGGACATGAACGAATCGACAATGGCGAACTGCGACTGCTGCGTCGTTTCCGGACAGGACAACAATATGATGGGAATGGCAAATGCTTTAACGAAAGCGCCTGTTATTAATGCGGACGGCATGACGGCGGAAGAAGTGCTTGAAGCCGTTAACCGCAATCTTGCGCAATAAGAACGTAAGGGAAAGGAAGCCTCAGGCTTCCTTTCCCTTCTCTGTGAAAATTGTGAGGAAAGAAGGAGAGGGAAAGAGGAAATAAGATCCAGGGAAGAAAAAGACGTTCGCCTTTTTCCACATTGAAATCATTGTCTCGTTCTCTTCTCTCTGTTCCCTTATACCACAAAAGTCAGCCGCCCTTCCTTTCATTTTCATAGCAGGTCTTGCGGCCAATCGGCCATGGTGGCTTTGCTTAAATACGACCATTTTACCTGGGACGAAACTCATCCATATCGTAAAATACTAGTATAGTTTCACGGAAGATACGCAAAAAGATAGTAGGAAATATAAATAAAGCAGGTCTATAGATGGTAGGAAAGATAAGTGAAGAAGGGAAAGAGGAGAAATGAAAGAGAAAATCAAAAGAATATGGAGCCAGATCCGGTATAACTACTACATGCAGCTCTACTCTAGCTGTGAAGACGCCAATCATAAAGACAAACTGCTGAAAAAGGCACACTTATACAAGCTTTCCTAATGGAAGGGTCTGCAAAGGCCCTTTTTTTGGTTGCGAGAAGGAATTTCGCTCCTCCCGTTTTGCGGTAGCTGAGTAAAAGTTGATTATGTTGGAGAAGATAATAGTGAAAATGATTTAGGAGGTCATAACACATGTCTTTGATTCCCTATGAACCATTCCGTCAACTGGATAACATGAGACGAGAATTAAATCGTTTCTTCACCACTGATTTTCCTTCTCTTGCTACAGGGTTTAATCAGAACTTTGGTGCTTTAAGAGTTGATGTTTACGAAACGGAAAACGAAGTTGTCGCCACATGCGATATTCCGGGATTAGAAAAGAAAGAAGACGTGGATATCAGCATTGATAATAATATCCTTTCCGTTAGTGGAACAGTAAACAGGATAAATGAAGTCAAGGAAGAACATATGCATAGGCAAGAGCGCTTTGTCGGTCGCTTTCAACGTTCCATCAGCTTACCATCCCGTGTTTCCTCAGAAGGTGTTAAGGCAACGTACAAGAATGGAATTCTTGAAATTCGTATGCCTAAATTAAAGGATGATGCGAAGAAAGGGATTGATGTTGAGTTTCATTAATATGCCGAGATGAATCAATATTCTTTCTGAAAATCAAAATGATTTTAGGATCGGGGCTGTCCCAAACGTAGAAATTACTTGAGGGCACAGCCTTTTTTTAATCGATTTGCTGGAGTTTACTTTTCATCAATTTTTTCTACTGTATCTGTGTCTGTATAGATAGAGAAGCGGTAGGAATATGGAGATAATCCGGGAAGATAGGGGACAGCAGGTAATTTATCTTATTTATCAGATAATTTTAAATTGTATTTCTTTGATGCATTTTCTTTCCCTTTAGGACAAGAGTTTGTAAAATAAAAAGATATGGTCAATAATTGAAGAGGAGTAGAGGTGATTCTTATTCGTACATATAAGGAAATGACCAGTGGAGAAAAACGAAGCCTCACGCTCTCGATGAAAAAATATGCCGACGCATTTGCGGAAAAATACCAGGGCAATCTGTCCGGCTTTGCCGGCGAAGCGGATGTAATTGATACATTTTACACGGAATGGCTCAAAGATTCGTTGGATTCGCATTATGCCTGGTGTTCAAAGAAAAACGAGGGTTCCACAGGTTATACAGCAAAAGGGTATCATGAACAAGACGGTTTTGCAGATGAGGCAAAGGCGAAAATACGTGACATTCTTGGAGAAAAACTCGACCTGTCAAGCATAAAAGCACAGCCTGCGTCCGCGCCGGTAAAGCGGGAGCCTGCAGCTTTAATGAAACAGGAGAGCGTAGAGCCGATGAAAGTATCCAAAGCGGATGGGCGCGGGGCCAAGGGGAAAACGAAGCGCAAAAAAGCGACCAAACTGGGGCGCAATGATGCATGTCCGTGTGGCAGCGGCAAGAAATACAAAAAATGCTGCTTAGAAAATGGTGTGGAATATACGTATGTAAGAGGGAAATTTGTCGCGGTTTCCTAGTCGCAGATGTGATAGGATACGTGCATAGAAGAAAAACTCGCCTGAACCAATCAGGCGAGTTTTTCTTCTATGCACTACAGACGCAATGTTTTTTCATAAACTTTCAACCGGCCGTATACGGACTCTAAAACCGGGTAGAATCCTTCTTCCGGCGAGGCGAGAGAAAGCAACGCTCCATGCAGGTGATCTGCTTCGACAGGCAGCCCTTTCTCCATGTCACGCTGCATGGATGACTTCATTTCCGGACTCAGAGATTCCATCGTCTTCAGTGTCCGGGCCTCTGTTTCTTCGTCAATGGGTGCCCCGTGATTGCGGGCAATCGATACGATTTCGTGCAGCAGACGTTCATACACGGTGCGTGCGGCCGGTGTGGCAAGAATCGGTCCCACCGGCATGCTCATCAGCGTAGTAATACCGCTCATGCTGGCAATAAAGATATATTTCTGCCAGATGTCGCGCTGGATGTTCTCGCTGAGGGTGACGGTAAAGCCGGCATTATCCAGGTGGCATAGCAGCGTCTGCGTACGCTCCGATATGCCGCCGTGCCATTCTCCAAACACGATATCGTGGCGTGGGCTTGTTTGGATGACGGTTCCTTCTTTGTCGAGGGTTGTCTCAATGAAGCATAGCCCGCCAAGCACGCGCTCTTCACCGAATGCTTCCATCAGCTGCGTGAAGTGTTCGTAGCCGTTCAGAAGCGGAAGAATCATCGTATCGCTGCTTACGTAAGGCGCGATGTCGCGCTGTACTTGCGGCAGATGATACGCTTTCACTGCGAGAATGATACAATCGAACGGACCGGCCGGCTCTCCGTGCGTAATCGTCTGTACCGGATTACTGAAATCACCGTGCACACTTTTGATGACCAGCCCTGTATCCCGCAGCTGCTTTTGCTTTTGCGGACGGACAAGAAAAGTTACATCTTCCCCTTTTTGGACGAGGCGTCCGCCGAAGTAGCCGCCGATCGCCCCTGCTCCCACAATTAAAAATCGCATAGATTTATCCCTCCTGCTTTTTACATGCGTTGTCTCTAATACATTTCGTGAACGCAGGGAGATATCCTTGTGGAAAACTATACGCGCCCCTTCCTTTTTTGCTTGAACAGAGCACTGCCGACGACCAATACCGCCGCCCATACGAGTGTAGCCAGTATGGAAGTAACGAACCATGAGGGAGTACCGAGCGCATAATACATCAATAAATGCGCCGCGAAAATAAGCGCAACCCAGGTAAGCAGATTCATAGCTGAAGTTCCTCCTTTACGTACGGTTTCGCTTTTATTCTTTCCCATTTTTTATAAAAAAAGCCTCCCTATGCAGCGTACAGGGAGGAAAGAAGTAAACATTGGAGTTCATCATTACATACGTATTGTGCAGGCACAATGTTGCGAAGGGAACGACTTTTCTTTTTACATGAAAAAAGCGTCAAATCTTGAATACAAGGATTTGACGCTCGCCTGTGTTTATTCTAAGCTGATAGGAATTACGCCGGAAACAGCATCGGTTCAAGATAATATAACACAACCGTCGCCACTGCAAGCACAAGACCCCAAATGGTCAGGCTGAATTGGCGCTGATTGCCTTTCTCCGGCTGCGGAAGCAGGCCGAGAATAATCAAGATAAAAGACATGAGAGCGGCAATCGTTAGAAACAGCATCAATACGTGTCCGGTCATGCTTGTACTCCTTTCACGCTGGGAATGTTTTTACTATTTTTACTATACCTAGCTTGCTGCTTGTCTGTCAAAAAAAGAATGTAATTTCTAAAAAATGGGGTAGAAATTCTGGCAATTGTGTACTACAATAATAATCAGAACATTTCATATTCATATCATTTTTTTATTTTCCGATATATGAATGAGTATTCATTCAATACTTGATATTTAGAAGACGAGGAGGCTGCACAATGGAGAGACGCATTCAAAAAGCCGCGGTGTTAGGCTCGGGTGTGATGGGAGCTGCAATTGCCGCGCACCTGGCGAATGCAGGCATTCAGACGTACCTGTTAGACATTGTACCGCACGCGCTTACAGAGCAGGAAGAGAAGAAGGGATTGACGCTTGAACATCCCGCCGTGCGCAGCCGGATAGCCGCGGAGTCGAAGGCAAGACTGCTGAAGACGAAGCCGGCGCCGCTGTATTCTAAGAAGAACGCTGACCTCATTATTCCAGGAAATTTAGAAGACGACGTATCTCGCTTGAAAGAAGTAGACTGGATTGTGGAGGCAATCGTAGAAAATCTGGAGATTAAACAGCAGCTATGGAAGAAGATAGAGCGGTTCTGGACGGAAGGTACGATTGTTAGCTCCAACACGTCCGGTGTTTCAATTAATAAGATGGTAGAAGGAAGAAGCGAAGCGTTCCGCCGTCATTTCCTCGGCACGCACTTTTTCAATCCGCCGCGCTACATGAAGCTGCTCGAGCTTGTTCCGGGTAACGATACGGATGAAAATGTAATCGCTTTTATGAAACGGTTCGGCGAGCGCGAGCTGGGCAAAGGCGTCGTGCTGGCAAAGGATACACCGAACTTTATCGCCAATCGGATTGGCACATACGGTCTGCTTGTAACGTTCGAAGAAATGCAGAACGGCGGCTTCGGCATCGAGGAGGTCGATGTGATGACCGGCACGGTTATCGGACGTCCGAAGAGTGCTACCTTCCGTACGCTCGATATGGTTGGGCTGGACACATTCGTGCATGTGGCGGCCAACGTGCATAAGAACGTAGCGGATGAACAGGAGAAAGCCGCATTTGTGGTGCCGGAACTGCTGCATAAGATGGTGGAAAAAGGCTGGCTGGGTGATAAAACCGGCCAAGGATTCTATCAGAAGAAGAAAACGCCGTCCGGACGTGAGATTCTTTCACTGGATTATCAAGAATTGACATACATTCCGATGAAGAAAGCCAAGCTGCCTGCCGTGGAACAGGCGAAAGCGGCCGGCGGGTTGAAGAAGCGCCTGAAAGCGCTTGTCTACAGTCCAAGCAGAGAAGGACAGTTTACCTGGAACATCTTGAAAAAAGTGCTGCTCTACTCGGCGGCCAAACTGCCGGAAATTGCCGATGATATTGTCAGTGTCGATAAGGCAATGAAGTGGGGCTTTAACTGGGAGCTTGGTCCTTTTGAGACGTGGGATGCGATCGGTGTAAAAGAATCGGTAGCACGTATGAAGCAGGAAGGTGAGACGATTCCGCAGTGGGTGGAAACCATGCTTTCTGCCGGACAGACGTCATTCTACCAAAAAGAAAACGGCACCACCTATTATCACACGCTGGCCGGGGAACGCCAGGAAGAAGAACGCGCGCGCGAATGGTTGAAGCTTTCTGCTTATAAGGAAACCGCGAAGCCGATTCTATCCAATTCGGGAGCGAGCCTCATCGATATCGGCGACGGAGTGGCCTGCCTCGAGTTCCATTCACCGAACAACGCCATCGGCTTTGATATTGTTGACATGCTGTTTAAATCGCTCGATGAAGTAGAGAAGAATTATCGCGGACTTGTCATCGGCAATGAGGCGAAGAACTTCTGCGTGGGCGCCAATCTAATGATGGTGCTGCTGGAAGCACAGGACGATAACTGGGATGATATCAATTATCTTGTGCATCGTTTCCAGCAGGCGTCGCTTGCGCTGAAATATTCGAAGAAGCCGGTCGTTTCGGCTCCGTTTGGCATGACGCTGGGGGGCGGTGCGGAAGTGTGTCTGCCGACAGCAAAAATTCAGGCAGCGGCCGAAACATATATGGGGCTTGTTGAAGTCGGCGTCGGTGTAATTCCGGGCGGCGGCGGCACGAAAGAAGTAATCTGGCGTGCCACAAAAGGGATCGATGCCATCGACCCGAAGGCAGACCTGCAGCCATTCGTCAACAAAGCGTTCGAGACGATTGCAATGGCAAAGGTGTCCACCAGTGCGGAAGAAGCCCGTGAGCTCGGATTTCTGCGCCGTGGAGATGCGATTTCCATGAATCGCGATCACCTGCTGTACGACGCGAAGCAGTCGGTGCTTGCGCTGGATATGGCGGGTTATGAGCCGCCGCGTCAAGAGAAGATACGTGTGGTCGGGGCTGACGGGAAAGCCGTGTTGAATCTCGGTATCTATACGATGCGTCAGGGGGGATACATTAGCGACCATGATGCGAAAATCGCAAAAAAATTGGCCCATGTGCTCTCTGGCGGTGATGTAAACCGAAACACGTACGTAACCGAGCAATACCTGCTTGACCTCGAACGTGAGGCGTTCTTAAGTCTGTGCGGCGAGCCAAAGAGCCAGGAGCGGATGCACCATATGCTGACGAAGGGTAAACCACTGCGCAATTAGAGAGGAGCGGAAGAGATGAGAGAAGCGGTCATTGTATCGGCTGTGCGAACAGCCGTAGGGAAAGCACCCAGAGGAACGTTAAAAAATACTCGTCCGGAAGATCTGGGCGCGGCGGTAATGAAAGAAGTCGTACGCCGCGCGCCGGGACTTGAGCCGGATATGATTGAAGATGTTATCATTGGCTGCGCGATGCCGGAAGGCGAGCAGGGACTCAACATGGCGCGTATTATTTCGGTATATGCCGGTCTGCCGAATACGGTTCCGGCGTTTACAATTAACCGATTTTGTTCATCCGGTTTGCAGTCAATCGCAATTGCAGCGGAGAAAATTATGTGCGGCTACGCCGACGTTGTGATTGCGGGCGGGGTGGAGAGCATGAGCCATGTGCCGATGACAGGCTACAAGCCGGCCCCGCACCCGGAAATCGTCGAGAAGTATCCGGAAATCTACATCAGCATGGGACATACGGCAGAGAACGTGGCCGAGCGGTTTAATGTCAGCCGTGAGGACCAGGACCGGTTTGCGGTAGCGAGTCATATGAAAGCCGCAGCCGCAATTAAAGAGGGTAAGTTTAAAGAAGAAATTGTCCCGATTATCGTAAAGGAAAAGTATCTTGATGAAAAAGGCAAGCTTCAAGTACGTGAATTTGTCTTCGATACGGACGAAGGTGTACGCCCGGATACAAGTATGGAAGGGCTGGCCCGTCTGAAATCCCCGTTCCGCTTAGGCGGCAGCGTTACGGCCGGGAATGCTTCGCAGACAAGTGACGGAGCGGCGGCGGTTGTTGTTATGTCGCGGGAGAAAGCGGAAGAGCTGGGACTCAAGCCGCTCGCAATCTTCCGCTCGTTCACTGTCGGCGGTGTTGACCCGGATATTATGGGGGTAGGCCCGATTGTCGCCATTCCGAAAGCACTGAAGCTGGCAGGTATTACGCAGGAGCAGGTCGACTTGTTTGAAATTAACGAGGCGTTTGCTTCTCAGGCCCTTCAGGTTATCCGTCATTTAGGGATTGACGAAAGCAAAGTGAATGTCAACGGCGGCGCGATTGCGCTCGGCCACCCGCTCGGCTGCACGGGCAGCAAGCTGACGGTATCGCTTGTTCATGAAGCGGCGCGCAGAGGCGCTAAATACGGTGTCGTCTCCATGTGTATCGGCGGCGGCATGGGCGCCGCAGGTGTATTCGAATTCATAAATTAATGCTGGCAGTAAGAAGGAGGAAGAGGGGAGAAGCTGGATGAAAGAAAAAGGCAGCCGCCTTTTTACACATTTACGTCCAGCTGCTTATCCTCCGGCTTTTCTTATCTACTTGATTATTCTATATAAATTCTACTATGGGAGGAATCAGCATGAGCGTACAGGACACAGTGCCAAAAGGCGGACAGTTTATTTTAGAAGAAGCGGACATTCATTCCATATTTACTCCGGAAGATTTTAATGAAGAACAGCAGATGATTGCGCGCATGACGCGCGACTTCATCGAAGGCGAAGTGGCGCCGAAACGGGAAGAAATTGAGAAACTTGACTATGAATTAACAGTCAAACTGCTGCGGAAAGCAGGCGAGCTGGGGCTTTTGGGCACCGACATTCCGGAAGCGTACGGCGGTGCGGGGCTTGACAAAATCAGTTCCAGCCTTATTGGCGAACACATAGTGCGCGGCGGATCGTTTTCGTTAAGTCATGGCGCACATGTCGGAATCGGAACACTGCCAATTGTGATTTTCGGTAATCCTGAGCAAAAAGCAAAGTATCTGCCGGCGCTTGCGACCGGGGAAAAAATTGCGGCGTATTGCCTCACTGAACCGTCTTCCGGCTCTGATGCGCTGGGGGCAAAAACGACGGCGGTACTTAATGAGGCAGGCACACATTACGTTTTGAACGGGACAAAGCAATTTATTACCAATGCCGGTTTTGCAGATGTATTTATCGTCTATGCAAAAATCGACGGCGAGAAATTCTCAGCGTTTATCGTGGAGAAAGAATTCCCGGGTGTAAGCACAGGACCGGAAGAGAAGAAGATGGGCATCAAAGGTTCGTCGACTCGCCCGCTTATTCTGGAAAATGTAGAAGTGCCGGTGGAAAACCTGTTAGGTGAGCCAGGGCAGGGCCATAAAATCGCATTCAACATTCTGAACATCGGCCGTTACAAGCTCGGTGTTGGCGCAATTGGCGCATCCAAGTGGGCGATTCAACTGGCGACTCAGTACGCCAAGGAGCGTAAGCAGTTCAACACGGAAATTGCCAACTTCCCGCTTATTCAAAATAAAATTGCGGATATGGCGATCCGCACCTTTGTGAATGAGGCGCTGACATACCGCACCGGAGGTTATTTAGAAGCGGCAATGCAGCATCTGAATATGGAGGAGAACGTGTTCAATGAAGCTGCCAAAGCGATCGAAGAACATGCAATCGAATATTCCATCGTGAAAGTATTCGCTTCGGAAGCATTGGATTTTGTAGCGGACGAAGGCGTGCAAATTCACGGCGGATACGGCTACATTTCCGAGTATCCGATTGAACAAATCTACCGGGATTCCCGCATTAACCGTATCTTCGAAGGTACAAATGAAGTAAACCGCTTGCTCATCCCGGGTACGCTGTTGAAGCGTGCTATGCAGGGACGCCTGCCGCTTATGGAGAAGCTCCAAACGCTGCAAAAAGAGCTGACCGGCTATATGCCGCTCATGGATCTGTCCGAGTCGGCCGAGCTTTTGGAGGCGGAAAGCAAGATGCTTGAATCCGCGAAGAAGCTTTTCTTGATGGTGGGCGGTACGGCCGTACAGAAATACATGCAGAAAATCGATCGGGAACAAGAGATTCTTGAGAACCTGTCTAATATGATGATCACGATTTATGCTCTCGAATCCGCGCTGCTTCGTGCGAAGAAGACGGCGAGCCGCAAAGGCGAAGCCGCAGCGCAGTTGCAGGTAGACATGACGCGCGCTTACTTCCAGGAAGTATGGTCTGACCTTGAGAAGTGGGCGAGAGAAGTGCTCGTTGCGACAAGCGAAGGCGATGTGCTCCGTACGCAGCTTTCTATCGTGAAAAAGCTGGTGCGCATGCAGCCGATCAATACAATTGCGCTCAAGCGTGAAATCGCGAAGCGTATTATCGAAGCCGAACAGTACACAACGACAGTGAAGTAATCCAAGGGCGGGCTGGCGAGGACGACGCCTGCCCGCCCGTTCTCTTTTTTCGCCGGACTTCGACAGAAAGTTATGAAAAAAAAGAGGGGTGGCTACTCATAATGACATTAATTGAGAACATCGAGCGGGGAGTTCGGGAATTTCCGGAGCGGATCGCCTATATCTTTCAGGGCATGGAGGCAACGTACGGTCAACTGTATCAACAGGCGAAGAATACCGCAGCCTATCTGGCGGAAAAAGGCATCGGAAAAGGCGACCATGTCGCGCTGCTGCTGGGAAATTCACCGCATTTTTTGATTTCGTATTACGGTGTCTTATTAACCGGCGCCGCAGTTGTGCCGATTAACCCGATTTATACGCCGAAAGAAATTATGTATATCCTGCATAACAGCCAGTCCAAGGTGGCGATTGCGGCTGCTCCGCTGCTGCCGGCATTTGAAGGCATAAAGCAGATGCTGCCGGATTTACACGAAGTTGTGCTGGTCGGCGGAGATTCCGAGCATAAGTGGACAACCCCATTCGAAAAAATAGCAGCGCATTCAAGTGAAGGCTGGCAGCGTCCGGAAATTGACGGGGACGATCTGGCGGTCATTTTATATACGTCTGGCACGACAGGACAGCCGAAGGGCGCGATGCTGACACAGCGCAACTTAGCATCGAACGCGGAAGCGATCGCCGAATACCTGGGCGTAACAGAGGCAGATACGTTCGTGACCGTGCTTCCGATGTTTCATGTGTTCTGCATGACGGTGTGCATGAACGCTCCTATCGCGATTGGCGCTACCATGCTTATTCTGCCCAAATTCAGTCCGACAGAGGTTGTGCAGGCGATTCGTGAACACAAAGCGACCTTATTTGCCGGTGTACCGACGATGTATAACTTTATTATGCAGACACCGGGCGTATCGCCCGAAGACCTTGCTTCACTCCGCATCTGCATCTCCGGAGGAGCGTCCCTGCCGGTAGCGCTGCTGCACAATTTTGAGAAGAAATTCGGTAAAGTTATCTCCGAAGGATACGGGCTGTCGGAAGCGTCTCCGGTTACGGCCTTCAATCCGGTCCATGGCGTGCGAAAGCCGGGATCCATCGGAGTGGATATTCCGGGCGTAGAGAACAAAATTGTCGACGCGGAAGGAGAAGAGCTTGAACGCGGTCAGGTCGGCGAGCTCATTGTGCGGGGACCGAACGTCATGAAAGGGTATTTAAATATGCCTGAAGAAACATCGCGCACCATTCAGGGCGGCTGGCTGTATACAGGCGATATGGCGTATATGGATGAAGACGGGTATATCTTCATTGTAGACCGGAAAAAAGACATGATTATTGTAGGCGGTTACAATGTGTATCCGCGTGAAGTGGAAGAAGTGCTGTATGAACATCCGCAGGTCATCGAGGCGGCAGTGATTGGGGTGCCGGACGAAAATCTGGGGGAAGCGGTGCAGGCGTATGTGGTGGCCCGCGATGAATCGCTCACGGAAGAAGAGCTGAAAGCGCACTGCCGTACCGAGCTTGCGAAGTACAAAGTGCCAAGCAAGATTGTATTCTTAGACGAGTTGCCGAAGAATACGACCGGGAAAATCCTGCGTCGTACACTTCGTGATATGGTGTTGAAATAACAAAAAAACAGAGGCTTACCACAGTCGTTATTTCTCCTGAAGTGGCCAAAGCCTCTGTTTTTTCTGTGAAAATCATGAGAAAAGAAGGAAGGGAAAGAGGAAATAAGATCCAGAGAAGAAAAAGGCGTTCGCCTTTTTCACCATTGAAATCTTCTCCTCATTCTTCCCTCTCTTTTTCTTCATACCCCAAAAGTCAGCCGCTCCCCCATGATTTTCATGTCGGAGTTGCGGCTGAAACACCATAGTGGTTTTATTGG
>Ga0310822_100458_pt1 | contig 20077 bp, 18 predicted proteins | sample P4_ome_2_FD_201313 | JGI IMG/M metagenome (GOLD analysis project Ga0310822, IMG submission 201313) | Sorghum-adapted microbial communities from Joint BioEnergy Institute, Emeryville, California, United States - P4_Day56_Rep2 | ecosystem: Engineered > Bioreactor > SSF (Solid state fermentation) >... | reverse complement strand
CTTTTCCACAGATTGCATCCCCTATTCGTATAGATCATGTGATATACTGAACGTATAAATTTGTTTCTGCGAAAGGGGGACGCCGTTCGTGAAATTGCGACTCGTACCGATCCTCGTCAGTTTGTGTGTTTCGGCAGCCGTTTTATTCGGCGGCTGGTTTATATATCGCAGTGTCGCTATGGAAAATCCGCTCCTGAACATCATTCACCAGACGCCAGGAGTGGAGCAGGTTGAGATGGATTTGGGCAACAGCGAAGTCAATTTGCGGCTGAAGCTTAAGCCTGATGCCAGTCTGCGGGAGATTGTATCCCGCCTGCATAAGGATGGGGCCCCGATCATCGGAACCCGGAAGCTGAACATTACGGTAGACAACGATTCTTCCGCCGAACTCGACCGTTGGTGGTCCGGCATGCTGTTTCAGGTTGCCCAGGATATGGACAAGAAAACCTATGCGGATATACCTGCCGCGTTGAAATCGCACGAATCCGAGCTCCCGGGATTGAAAACCGATACGGAGATGGATGAAGAGAATGTGTATATCCGACTGAATGCGGGAAACCACAGCAAGTTTATCATTCTGAAGAGAGTTCCGGAAAGAATGGGGGTGTGGCCGAATGAGCAGGTACAGTAAGGAAATTGCCATCGGTGTCGTCCCCGTCATACTTGCCTTCCTGTTGTTTCTTGGCGTAAATATTATTCCCATTCTGTTCATGGCGGCGGTTGTCGGTTCGCTGTTCTTTATGACGCGGATCCGAAGCGGCATGGGGGCTGGGGGAGCCGAACGGAAACAGCGCAGCCGTACCCCGTCCTATCTGACCTTCGACCAGATTGGCGGACAGGAACGGGCGAAGGGTGAGCTGATGGAGGCGCTGGATTTTCTGATCCGGCACGAGGAAATCCGCAAGTTCGGAATTCGCCCGCTGAAAGGGATTCTGCTGACTGGTCCTCCCGGAACGGGGAAAACCTTGATGGCCAAGGCAGCGGCCCATTACACCAACTCCGTCTTTGTATCGGCCTCCGGCAGTGAATTTGTGGAGATGTATGTCGGCGTCGGGGCGAGCCGTGTACGGGATCTGTTCAAGGACGCCCGGCAATTGGCAGCCAAGGAAAACAAGGAGAGCGCGATCGTCTTCATCGACGAGATTGATGTCATCGGCGGCAAACGGGATGGCGGACAGCATCGGGAATATGATCAGACTCTGAACCAGCTTCTTACGGAAATGGACGGTCTGCATACGTCCGAGACGCCGCGGATTCTGATGATCGCCGCAACCAACCGCAAGGAAATGCTGGACAGCGCCCTGCTGCGTCCGGGACGGTTCGACCGTCATATTGAGGTGGACCTTCCGGATAAAAAAGGACGCCTGCACATTCTGCAGATTCATGCCAAAAACAAGCCGCTGGCAGAGGATGCCAGTCTGGAAAAAGTGGCGGAGGAAACGTTCCATTTCTCCGGCGCACAGCTGGAGAGTGTCATGAATGAGGCCGCAATCTATGCCATGCGGGACAAGGAGAAGCGAATCCGCCAGAAGCACTTGTCCATGGCCATAGACAAAGTCATGATGGGTGAGAAGACCGACCGCGAATCGACCAAAGAAGAGCGCGACCGGGTTGCCCTGCACGAACTCGGGCATGCGATTATGGCCGAGACGGTTCAGCGGGGGTCCGTTTCCCAGGTGGCACTGAGCCCGCGTGGACAAGCTTTGGGCTATGTGCGCCACAATCCGCAGCAGGATCAGTATTTGTATACGAAGCCTTTCCTTGAAGGGCAAATCATGATAGCTCTTGGCGGGGCCGTTGCCGAAGAGATGTTTTATGGCAACCGGAGCACAGGCTCGCGAAACGATTTCGAGCAGGCTCTGAATCTAGTGCGCACCATGATGGATTCAGGCTTGACCTCGCTCGGGATTATCGACCGGGCGATGACGACGAAGGAAGAGCTGATGAAGGAGAACAACCGGATTCTTGAGGAGCTGACCGAAAGAACAAGGGAAATTCTGCAAAAATACCGTCCGGTGTTCGAGCAGTCGCTCGCCATCCTGATCAAGGAAGAGATTCTTTCCGGCGATCAGTTTCGGGAGCTGCTCCGGCAGTGCTCGGAGAAGATTACCGCCTAATCATATTCCGGAACGTTCCCCCTCGCGGGAACGTTTTTTGTCATGCTTCGTTCATCAATCCGGCCGGGAGCAAATCGCCGGCCACCCATCCTGAGTAATCCGGTCATTCCTTTCAGCCGCCGTCCTCCACTGCTCCTGTTTCAAACTTCCGGGAATGAAGGAGATGTCCCTTCAGCTGCTGCTTGGCACGGTGAACCATGGACTTGATCGTGCCGACGGAAATTTGCAGCAGTCCGGAAATTTCTTCATATTTCAGCCCCTCAAAATAACGCAAATACAGTACCTGCCAGTATTCCGGCTTGAGGCGGTCCAGGAGCCGGACAAGCTCCTCCGTTTCGCAGCGGCGGAGCACCTCCGCCTCAACGGGAAGATCCGCTTCCCGCTTGTCGGCTTCTCTGAATAACAGAACATCCTCGGTCGGAATTCCGTTCCAACGGTTTCGTTTTCTCATAAGATCAATCGCGGTATTGCTGGCAATCACCGCAAGCCAGGCCCCCATTTTCCGGGCGTCGGTTACGCTGTCCAGGCCCCGGAACGCCTTGATGAATGTTTCCTGCACCACGTCCTGGGCCAGATAAGGATCACGGGTCATATAATAGGCCGTCTGATAGACCCGTTCGTAGAACATGTCAAACACGATGCGGAAGACTTCTTCATCGATCTGCTTCCTTGCCTGCCTGGAGAACCAGTTCGTCGACAAGCCCCATTCCTTCCTTTCCACCAAGGTAAAACCGGACTGCTTTCATCCTATCATAGATTCGGAGAAAAATCTGGGTTATTTTGGAATTCGCTTTGGCAAAATCATTTGCGAATTGGCACTCTTTTTCGGTATGCTTAGGAGTAGAATCAGAGGAAGATTCTTGACAAGGGGGAGGCCTCCATGAAGGCATTGTGCACGATCAGGGAAGCGGGAGCCCGGGCCGGGCAAACCGTTACAATCGGCTGTTGGCTATATCATAAACGTTCCAGCGGAAAAATCCAGTTTCTGCAGCTGAGGGACGGGACCGGGTTCATGCAGGCCGTAATCGTAAAGAACGAGGTTCCCGGCGAGGTGTGGGAAGCCGCCGGCCGTCTAACGCAGGAAAGCTCGTTCTATGTATGCGGGGAAATCCGCGAGGACACGCGCAGCGCCGCCGGTTACGAAATGACGGTCCGGGATATCGAGCTCATCCAGATTGCCGAACCTTACCCGATTACACCCAAAGAGCATGGTGTAGATTTTCTGATGGACCACCGCCATCTCTGGATCCGTTCTCCCAGACAGCACGCGGTGCTGACGGTGCGGGCCGGAATTATCCGGGCGATTCGGCAGTTTCTGGACGATCGCGGATTTACGCTGATCGACCCTCCTATCCTTACTCCATCCTCCTGCGAAGGCACAACCAGCCTGTTCCAGACGCGCTATTTTGACGAAGATGCCTATCTTAGCCAAAGCGGTCAATTATATATGGAAGCCGCCGCAATGGCGTTCGGACGGGTTTATTCTTTCGGCCCGACGTTCCGGGCGGAGAAATCAAAGACGCGCCGGCACCTGATTGAATTCTGGATGGTCGAACCGGAAATGGCTTTTGTTAAACATGAGGAGAGCCTGCAAATTCAGGAGCAGCTTGTCAGCCATGTCGTGCGTTCCGTTTTGGCCGGCTGCCGGAAAGAACTGGAGACGCTCGGCAGGGATCTATCCCGACTGGAGAAGGTTGAAGCGCCTTTCCCGCGGATTTCTTACGACGAAGCCATCCGATTCCTGCAGGATAACGGCCATGATATTATCTGGGGCGAAGACTTCGGAGCCCCCCATGAGACAGCGATCGCGGAAAAATACGAGAAGCCGGTATTTATTACCGGGTATCCTGCCGCGATCAAGGCTTTCTACATGAAGCCGGATCCGCAGCGCCCCGAAGTGGTGCTCTGCGCGGACCTGATCGCTCCCGAGGGGTATGGGGAAATCATCGGGGGAAGCCAGCGCATGGACGATCCCGGGCTGCTGGAAGCCAGATTCCGGGAACACAAGCTGCCCAGGGAGGCGTATCAATGGTATCTGGATTTGCGCAAGTACGGTACGGTTCCCCATTCCGGCTTCGGGCTGGGGCTGGAGCGTACGGTCGCCTGGATCTGCGGTCTGGAGCATGTTCGCGAAACCATTCCTTTCCCGCGTCTCTTGTATCGCCTGTACCCGTAAACCGGCAAATTTGAACATCATAAGGGGAGAAGCCAATGAAACCGAACGTGGGGCTGCGGCAGGGATTGTTTGCCGTATTGAAAGAAGGGACGGCATCCGTTCCGGTTCTGCTTCTCAAGCATTACCGGGAGTGGAAGCTTTCGGAGACGGAAACGATGCTGCTGATTCATGTGATTTCTTTTATTGAAAAAGAACAGAAGGAGTTTCCGACGCTGGAGGAACTCCTGGCGCGCATGACCGCCCCGGAAACGGAAGTGATCGCAGCGCTGCAGAAGCTGCTGAAGGAAGGATTCCTCCGCATCGATGGCGGTAAGGATCCGGTAACCGGCATTCAGTTTGAACGCTATAATCTGGATCCACTTTATGAGAAGCTGGCGGAAAGGGCGGCAGCGGAATGGGAACGTCTTTCGCCGGGGCGGTCGGGCGCCTCATCGGAGGGCCGCGACATCTATACCGTTATCGAGCAGGAATTCGGACGTCCGCTGACGCCGATGGAACTGGAGACGATCAGCTCCTGGTTGGACAAAGACGGCTACAAGGAAGATCTGATTCGGGCGGCTTTGAAAGAGGCGGTGTTTGCGGGGAAAGTGCATTTCCGGTATATCGACCGGATTTTGCTGGAATGGTCGCGCAACCGGGTCTATACGGTGGAACAGGCCAAGGAATATACCAAACAATATCGCGGCAACCGATAACGGATGCTGTGGAAAAGAAAAACTCCCCCGGGCTGAATTTCCCGGAGGGAGTTTTCTTGATGCGGGATTTGCAGGATTTACACATCCGCGGCACCGTTCTTCAGAACGTTCCAGCGGTAAACATATTCGAACAGGAATTCGAAGGCTTCGAGATGGCGTTTCGCTTCAAAGGCGTTGGCTCCCCAGGCATAGATGCCGTGGTTGCGCAGTACAATGCCCGGAATCCGGGGAACAAGAGAGCCTTCCACCAGTGCGGCGATCCGCGGGATTTCCGCATAATTCGGGAGGATCGGGATATTGATCTCCGCATCCTCTTCCCAGATATTGAGCCCTTTGATCAGCTCTACGCCCTTGACGGGAATGGAGCCCCGGGATGCGTACAGTTCCGACACCAGATTGTTGAAGACGGTATGGACGTGGAAAACGGCTCCCGCTCCGGTCAGCCGGTAGATCTCGCAGTGGATCAGCGTCTCCGCCGACGGCTTGAGACGGGTATTGGCCGCAGGCGTTCCGCTTTCGTCAACTAGCAGGAAGTCCTCCGGCGTATTCACGGTCTTGTCCTTGCCGCTGGCGGTCACGGCGAAGGTAAAGCGGCCGTCGCGGATGTCGCCGACACGGATGGACAGGTTGCCGCTTGTCCCGGCGAACCAGCCTCTCGAAGAAAAAAGTGATTTGACCGTGCGAAGCTCTTCGAAGGCCTTCTGAAGATCCTCCAGATTGACAGGGAGGTTATTCATGTATGATCCCTCCGGATGGTTGGGTTGGGGGAACGATTTCCTCGAGACAATCAAGCACGTCATCGAACGTTCCGAACGGATAAAAGGGCAGGGAAAGCTCTTCGCACAGTCCGATCAAGTGCGAACGGGCGAAGACGATGTCGGCGAGCTTGGCCCCTTCAAAATCAGTAATGCTGTCCCCGATCAGAATCCGGAAATACCGGTCTTGCGGGAAACGGCGGATAATTGCCGTTTTGCACATGCCGCAGTCGTTGGAGCAGTGCTCGTCGCAGGCGTGCGGCCAGGTGATCCTGACATGCTCCCCGCTGAAGTCGCTTCCGTTGCAGTAAATATGGTCCGGCGGGATTTCAAAGGGCGCAAGAACCGGATAGACGAAAAAATCGATCCCGCCGCTGGTGACGAAAAATTCGATGTCCCGCTTCCGGCAAAAATCGAGAAGATCCCGGAAGCCGCTGCGGATTTTGGCCTGATTCAGGGTGAACTCCTCGATTTCCGGCTTCAGCCGGCTCGGAAGCAGCGAGAAGAGCTTGCCGACGCCTTCCCGGACGGAGAGCTCCCTGCGGATGATGCGTCCGATCAGTTCCTCATAGCCGGGAGGACGAAAGTGCTTCATAATCTCGACAATATTGTCGTTATCGGTTATTGTGCCATCAAAATCGCAGAAAATAACGGGCCGCCGGCCGGACATCTTGCCATCCGGCAAGGGGGCTTTGCTGTCGCTGACGCTCACTCTCTGACCCCCCACACATCGATGGCTGCTTTTAATTCCGGATGATTTGCCGCATAATCCCGCAGCGGGACGCCGGAAAGACAAGCCTGAATGGCCTGCCGGAAGGCGCGTCCGCCGGCGGCCGCTCCCTGCGGATGACCGTGTACGCCGCCGCCCGCGTTGACCACGACATCGTGCCCGAAATCGCGTAAAATCGCAGGCACGAGGCCGGGATGGATTCCGGCCGAAGGAACAGGGAAGCTCTTCTTCAGCGAGAAGCCGGAAGCTGCTCCGCCGGCAGAATAGACATAATCGGAAGCTTCGGTGGTAAGCAGCGCATGCTTGATCGCCATATTCTCCTCCCGCGGCATGACGACGGAGCCGTAAGGGGACGGGAAAAGCGCCAGATCGGCACCGGCTGCGCGAAGCAGCTTGCCAAGCAGGACCTGGGCGGAAATTCCGTGGTACGGCGACGGATAGAAGGCGCCGGCCAGGGCGGGATGGGCCATGATCGGCACGTGGATGTCCGGATCGGCGGCCAGCGCATGAAGCATGTCGAATCCGTAGGACAGCACATTGAACAGCAGAGCGTTGGCCCCTGCAGCGATCGCTTTCTTCGCCTGGGAGATCAGGCGGGTGGTCGGACCGGTCAAATTGGCCGCGTAGAGCAGCTTCTGACCGGTCTCCCGTTCCGCAAGCCGCGCCGCTTCCAGACACGTTTCCACACGCTGTTCGATCGGCGCAAGCGGCGTTTCGAACAAAATTTCGTCGTCCTTGATCAGGTCGACTCCGCCGAGCGCCTGCTGCAAAAACTGCTCCCGCAATGCCGGAAGATCATGGCCGATGACCGATTTGAAGATGGACATCAGGAGCGGGCGGTCATGTACGCCGAGCAGATCGCGAACGCCGGCGATGCCGAATTTCGGCCCCGGGAAAGCCTGCAGGAAGTTTTCGGAAAAGGCAAGGTCGATCAGTTTGATACGGCCGTCCATCGACAGCTTGCCGAACACCGTGACAAGCAGGGCGGGCAAGTCCCGGCTGAAATTGATGTCCGGGTAGGCAATTTGAATATCCGCATACCGCAGATCCGCCGGATTGCCGGCCGCGGGTTCGTGCACCCGGACCGAGACGACGCGCCCCAGATGCTTCTCCATTTCTTTCTTTCGGGCCTCGGGCAGCTCGGTCCAGCTTCCGACCGTGAGCCCCACGGCGATTCCCTGTGCTTTCTTTTCAAAATCCGCTTTGTCGTCGAACAGGCGGTAGGTCGCCAGACAGTAAGAGTTCAATGAAATTCACCTGCATTTCGTTAGGAATTGCGGGCGGCCTGATTGCTGAGCTCCAGGCCCAGTTCACCGGCCCGTTCGGCGGCACGCCTCACCGCTCCTTCGACAGCTTCACTGAAGCGGTAGCGGTCCAGCGTCTCCAGCGCGGCCTGGGTTGTGCCGTTCGGGGAAGTCACCTTGCGGCGGAGTTCCGCAGGATCTTCCCCTGTGGAGCGGACCATCTGGGCGGCGCCCAGCACCGTCTGGATCGTCAGCTCCCGGGCGGCTTCGGGAGCAAGGCCACCCTCAATGCCCCCGCGGATCATCGATTCGATCAGGTAGTAGACGTAGGCGGGACCGCTTCCCGAGACACCGGTTACGGTATCGAGCAGCGCCTCCTCCACGACGACGGCCGTTCCCATGGAGCGGAACATCTCCAGCGCAATCCGCTGCTGCGGCTCCTCGACGGCCTGCGAGAAGCTGAGCCCTGTCGCGCCCAGCCCGATATGGCTGGACGTATTGGGCATGGTGCGGACGACAGGCAAGCGGCTGCGCAGAAGATCGTGGATGGTGGAGATGGACAGCCCCGCCACCATGGAGACGATCAGCTGACCCGGATGAAGCAGGCCGCGCATTCCTGCCAGCCCCGACGCGACGTCTTTCGGCTTCATGGCGAGGACGACCAGATCCGCATCGCGGACGACTGCCGCCCTGGCTTCTTCGCCGGAGGCGGTCCCAACGCCGTAGCGCTGCTTCAGTTCCGCCAGCCGATCCGCATTCTGCCGGTTGATTACCCGGATGTGCGCGGGCGGCACCCCGGCTTTCTCCACCAGGCCGCGAATGACCGCTTCCGCCATGGAACCGGCCCCGATAAACGTAATTTTGACAGACACGATGGAAGAATTCAAATCAGGCTCCTCCTTACGGAAGTAGATATGGGCTTGCGGCTCCAAACGGCGCGGCCGTTTCCCCGCGCGGCGAACCGCAAGCTAACTGCGGATTTGTCCGTCGCCTTTAACGATATACTTGGTCGAAGTCAGGGCCGGCAGCCCCATCGGGCCGCGGGCGTGCAGCTTCTGCGTGCTGATGCCGATTTCGGCGCCGAAGCCGAATTCGAACCCGTCCGTAAAGCGGGTGGAGGCGTTGTGATAAACGGCCGCGGCGTCCACCTCGCGCAGGAAGCGGTCCGCATGCTCCCGGTTTTCGGTAACGATGCATTCCGAATGCCGGGTGCCGTAGCGGGCGATATGCTCCAGTGCCTCGTCCAGACCGTCTACTACCTTGACGGACAGAATGTAATCGTTATACTCGGTGCCCCAGTCCGCTTCCTCCGCCGGCAACATGTCCGGGACGAGCGCCCGGGACCTGGGGCAGCCGCGGAGCTCCACGCCGGCTTCGCGGAATTGGCCGGCCAGCGCCTCCAGATGCCGCGCGGCGAAGCCGGACTGCACCAGCAGCGTTTCCATTGCGTTGCAGACGGACGGACGCTGAACCTTGGCGTTGATCGCAATGCGGAAAGCTTTCTCTTTGTCCGCTTCGTTGTCGATAGGTATGGCAGACGCCGGCCCCGGTCTCGATAACCGGGACTGTCGCGTTCTCGACGACGCTGCGGATCAGCGAGGCCCCTCCGCGCGGAATCAGCACATCGAGCAACCCGTTGAGCTTAAGCATTTCCCCGGCGGATGAACGGTCCGCGCTCTCGATCAGCTGCAGCGCATCCGTCGGCAACTCCGTCTCCGCCAGCGCGTCATGCAGCACCTGCACAATGCGGCGGTTGGATTCGAGCGCGGAAGAGCCCCCGCGCAGCACGACCGTGTTCCCGGTCTTCAGGCAAAGCCCCGCCGCATCGACGGTGACGTTCGGCCGCGCTTCGTAGATTATGCCGATGACGCCAATCGGCACGCGGACCTTGTTAATGCGCAATCCGTTTGGCCTGGTGAACGATTCGAGCACGTCGCCGACCGGATCCGGGAGTGCGGCAATTTGCCGGAGCCCTTCGGCCATCGCGGCGATTCGCTTGCCGTCCAGCTTCAGGCGGTCGAGCAGGGAGGCACGGAGACCGGTCGTGCGTCCCCGCTGAAGATCCTTCTCGTTGGCGGCAATGAGGGAAGACTCCTCGGCAATCAGGGCATCGGCCATGCGGAGCAGGGCCGCATTTTTTTGGCGGGTATCGGCAAGCCCCATCCGCCCGGCCGCCTGTTTGGCGCGCAATGCTTTGTCCTTCACTTCGCTCATTCAGTATGTTCCTCCTTGATCAGATAATGGGAAGAGCGGCAGCGATTCCGCCGCGGCTACGAATCCCCCAGCCGGATCCATTCATCCCGGTGAATGACTTCGATCCGCTGCACCTCGACCCGCTTGCGCACTTCTTCGGTTGACAAGCCGGCGACGGCTCGGAGCTGCCACGCCGCGTAATTAATGATGCCGCGACCGATAATGCGATTGTCCGGGCCGGCGACTTCCACGACGTCCCCCGGCTGAAAGTCCCCCCGGACAGCGGCGATTCCTGCCGGCAGCAGACTGCGGCCGTCCGACAGCAGAGCGGTTTCCGCGCCGCGGTCGACGGTAATGCAGCCCTTGGGATGGGAGTGAAAGCCGACCCACTGTTTTTTGACCGGCAGGGTATGAAGCGGGGTTTCGAAATAGGTCCCTTTGCCGATTCCCTGCACAGCCCGCTGCAAATCCCCGGGCTCCGCCGCCCGCCCGATGAAGACGGGGACCCCTCCGAGCCTGGCGATGCGGGCCGCTTCGATTTTCGAACGCATGCCTCCGGTGCCGACCTGGGAACCGGCTCCTCCGGCAATGTGCAGCAGTTCTTCGCTGATATGCCCTACCCGCTCAATGCGGCGGGCATCGGCGTTCTTGCGCGGATCATCCGTGTACAGGCCGTCCGTATCGGTCAGGATCACCAGCTGCTGCGCCTTGACCAGATTGGCCACAAGCGCGGAGAGCGTATCATTGTCGCCGAACCTTAATTCATCGACCGATACCGTATCGTTTTCGTTGACGATGGGAACGATGCCCCAATGCAGCAGCTCCTCGATCGTCATCAGGGCGTTGTGCACCCGTTTGCGGTGGGAAAAGTCCGAACGGGTCAGCAGAATTTGGGCCACGCCGATGCCGGAGGAGGCGAACGCCTCCTGATAGGCCTGCATCAGCAGAGCCTGGCCGACCGCCGCGGCCGCCTGTTTCTCGTGGGTCGCTTTCGGCCGTTTTTTGTAGCCAATCGCGGTAAAACCCGCTGCGACGGCCCCTGAGGTGACGAGCAGCACCTGATATCCGGCGTTTTTCAGGGACGTCAGTTCCCCGGCAAAAAAACGGATCTTCCCGGGAACCAGCCCTCCTTCCGCGGAGGTCAGGGAGCTGCTGCCGATTTTTACGACAATGCGTTGCATGGAATCACTTCCTGAAAGGATCTTTGGGTACTGCTGCGCCGGTCTGCCTGAATGGCGGAACGCCCGTAAAAACGAAAAGACTTTCGTCCATCGAAGGACGAAAGCCGGGCTTCCGCGGTACCACCTTGGTTGATGCATGGTGCATCCATCTTACGGGCCCTGTAACAGCGGGCGCTGTTCAACTCTTCGTTGACCGTTCCGGGGCGGGTTCGACAAGCGGTTCACGGTAAATTCTCGCAGCCTGGAAATTTACTCTCTTGGCGTGACTCTGCCTGCTACTATTCCCTTCATCACGTTATGCTTTTTCTTAGAATAGCATGCGCCGAACGCTTTGTAAAGAAACTCCCGCGCGGCCTCGAAGGGATGGGGCGGCACCTAGAACAGGTTCAGCCGGCCGATCCGCCGGACCGCTTCCCGCAGACGGTCTTCGGAAGTGAGCAGGCCCAGCCGCACGTAGCCTTCGCCGCTTTCGCCGAAGCCGATGCCGGGCGCCACGACGACCTTGGCCTCCTGCAGCAGCATATCTGCGAAGGAAGCGGATGTGTAACCTTCCGGAACCGGCAGCCAGGCGAAGAACGAGCCCTCCGAGGGCGTGGCCTCCCAGCCGATCGCGGCAAGAGCTTCGAACAGGGCGTTCCGCCGGCTTTCATAGACCGAGACCAGCCCGGACACACATTCCTGCGGGCCGGTCAGCGCGGTTGCGGCCGCGGCCTGGATGCCGCCGAACAGACTGACGTAGTAATGATCCTGGATCAGGTTGATCAGGCGCACGACTTCGGCGTTTCCGAGCGCGAAACCGACGCGCCAGCCGGCCATATTGTAGGTTTTGGACAAGGTATAAAATTCAACTCCGACTTCTTTGGCACCCGGAGTCTTGAGGAAGCTGACCGGCTTGCGCCCGTCGAAGCCGATGGCGCCGTAGGCGAAATCGCTCGCTACGACAATGCCGTGCTTTTCCGCGAAACGCACCGTTTCTTCATAAAAGGAGGCCGGAGCCTGCACCGCCGTCGGGTTGTTGGGATAATTGATGAACATCAGCCTGGCCTGCTTCAGCGCTTCCGCGGGCAGGGCCGAGTAATCGGGCAGGAAACGGTTTTCCCGCCTCAGCGGCATAAATTCCATCCGGGCGCCGGAAAGCGCGACGCCGGACCAGTAATCGGGATAGCCGGGATCGGGAACGAGGCAGACATCCCCCGGATTCAGCAGACATTGGCTGATTTCCACCAGCCCGGTTTTGCCGCCGAACAGGATGGCCACCTCCCGATCGGGATCCAGGGTCACTCCGTACTCCTCCCGGTACCGCGCGGCGATCGCCTCCTTGAGAAAGCGGTAGCCGTCAAACGGGGGATAGCGGTGATAGAGCGGGTTTTCGGCTGCTTCCTGCAGGGACTTGACAATATGCCCGGGCGTGGGGAGATCGGGATTTCCCTGCCCGAGATTGATGACGTCATGGCCCCGGGCGATCTCCGCATTAGCCCTTCTCACCAGGTTGGCGAAAAACTGGGCCGGCAATGCGGTCATCCGGTCGGCCGGACGGATTTTCAGCGGGATACGCTCCGATTCGGATTTCAACGGTTATTTCACTCTCCTGTAAGGGCCTGCCGGAGGAGGCCCCGATCTGACAAACCTAATGTATCACGATTCGCCGGGAGTGTACAGGCCGGCTGCGCCGCCATGGCCCGGTCAAGGCTCCCGGGACAGGCCGGTAGTTTGCCGCCGTAGCTTTTCATTTCATGGCCTGCATGATAAAGTAGGGACGTCAGACGAATATCCGCTCGGATCCGGGTGCTCCTGCGCAGGAAGCTGCGGCACCCGCTCTTCTTAAAATTGGCCGAGCCGCCGTATATGCCCAACAGGAGGGAATCAAAATGAATGGGAAAAAGCTGCGCGTTGCCTTGCTGCAGATGGACATAGCCATCGGCGAACCCGATGTGAATTTCCGGAAGGTCCGGTCGCTGCTGGAACAGGCCGCCGCCCATGAAACCAAGCCGGACGTCATCCTGCTTCCCGAGATGTGGAACACCGGCTATGCGCTGGACCGCATCGGAGAATTGGCCGACCCCGAGGGGGAACGGACCCGGGAGCTGTTTTCCCGGTTTTGCGCTGAACACGGCATTCACGCCATCGCCGGCTCGATCGCGGAAAAGCGAACCGACGGCGTGTACAATACCACGCTGGTCTTTGACCGGGAAGGGCGGGTTAAGGCGGATTACCGGAAAATCCACCTGTTCCGGCTGATGGACGAGGAGAAATTTCTCCTCGGCGGCGATAAACCCGGTACGCTGAACGTAGACGGCACCCCCGGAGGAATGATGATCTGTTACGACATCCGTTTTCCGGAATTGGCCCGCAAGCTGGCGCTTGATGGCGCCCAACTGTTATTCGTGCCGGCGGAATGGCCGCATCCGCGGCTGCGGCACTGGCGCACGCTGCTTATGGCCAGAGCGATCGAAAACCAGATGTTTGTCATTTCCTGCAATCGGGTCGGCAGCAGCGGGACTGCGAAATTTTTCGGTCATTCAATGGTGATCGATCCCTGGGGGGAAGTGCTTGCCGAGGGCGGGGAAGAGGAAGAGATTTTGCATGTTTCGCTGGAGCTGGAATTGACGGAGCGGGTGCGCGGCACCATTCCGGTTTTCGAGGATCGGCGGCCTTCCCTGTATTGATGGACAGAACCCGGACAGCTGCAAAAGGCCCGTTATTCCGAACCGAAGGATACGGGCCTTGGTTGCGCGCCGGCGTCAGACCTCTTCTGCCTCTGTGCTTCCCCGGCCGGGAATGCCGAGCGTCTCCCGCACGCTGCCGATGAACGCCTCCGCGGCTTTGGACAGGTAGCGTCCTTTTCGGTAGGCGATGACAAGAGTTCGGGTAGGCTTGCCGGCCAGCGCCGTGTAAACGGGAGTAAAGGAATTGCTGCGGCCTCGGGACACCATGCTCGGGACGATGGCGATGCCCATACCCGCCGCCACCAGCGACTGCACCGTTTCGATATTGGTGCTTTCGAACACGATTCGCGGGACAAAACCGGACTGTGCGCACAGATCCAGCGTGATCTGGCGGAAGCCCTGCCCCTTCTTGAGCAGAATGAACGGCTCGTTCGCCAGGGAGGCGGGATCTACCTCGGCGCCGGCGGCCTGAGCCAGCGGATGCTGGCGGGGAAGCGCAAGCACCAGCTCCTCCTCCAGAATCGGCAGCCAGGCGAGAGCGGGATCCTGCAGCGGCAGTGAAAGCAGGCTCAGATCCGTCTGGCCGCTGGCCGTCAAATGTTCGAGATTGGCCGAGGTATCTTCGGTCAGCATGACTTCAATATTCGGATACTGCGCCTGAAAGGCGGGCAGGACCAGCGGGAGCACATGGGAGCCTGTCATCGGCAGACTGCCGATGACAAGCCTGCCCCTGCGCATCTGCGAAATGTCCTCCATCTCCTGTCTGAGCTGCTCAGCCATATCCAATATTTTCTGCGCTTTCTCGATAAAGACGGAGCCGGCGTGAGTCAATTCGACCGAATTGGTGCTTCGCTGAAAGAGAAGCACCCCGATTTCCTTCTCCAGCTTGGATAACTGCTGGCTCAAGGAAGGCTGGGCGATGTGCAGCTTTTCCGCCGCGCGGGAAAAATTCCGTTCGGCGGCAATTTGCACCGCATATTGAAGCTGACGAAGTTCCATCGGCTCACCCCTCAGTAAACGCTTCACCATTATAGCCTCTCTCTATTAACCCTACCAAATGTCATTGGAAAGGACAATAAAGGAATGAATCACCTTTAGAAGCCAATTTCATCCATTTTCATGGATGATTTTGTTATTTTCCGCAACTTTCGCGAAAATCCGGCGTCTATATTAATGTCTTGCGGTCGGAGCTTGCGTAATTTTGTCGGGCGGCTTTGGTTTGCCGTGGATGCTTGCCGGATCGGCAGGCGGCAATGCATCCCGGCCGGGGTTCAATATCATACATAGTTTGAGGTGCAGAAGATGAAATCGTTGTTATCCGTATTTACATTGCTGTTGGTGCTGCTGGTTGTCCCGGTCGCTGCCCATGCCGCGGACAATCCTGTACGCTTGTATCTGAACGGGAAGGAGCTGGTCCCCGAGGTGCCGCCCAGGCTGGAGGAAGGCAATACCCTGGTTCCGGTACGGATTATTGCCGAAGGCCTGGGGTCGAAGGTAAGCTGGGATGGAAGCACGCAGAAAGTGACTGTCGAGAAGGATGTCACCCGGATTGAACTGTACATCGGCAATACCCGCGCTTATGTAAACGGGAAAGAGTATACGCTGGAGAAGGCGCCCATGCTGGTAGCGGGCAATACGCTGCTTCCGGTCCGCTTTGTCAGCGAACAATTGGGGCTGAAGGTGACCTGGGACCAGATTACCCAATCGGTATTTCTCGATTCCGTACCCGCCCCGGCCTCCGGCGGGCAGCCGGAGAATTCCGCGGACAGCGAACCGGCGGGCGGAGACGCCGGGCAGGCCCCGAATCCGGCGTCCTCCGATCCCGGACAGAACTCCGGCGGCGGGAATGAAGCGGCTGCCTACCCGGGGCAGAGCATTGGCGGCGGCAACGGGTCCGCTCCTGATCCCGGCGGTTCGGCAGCCGTCGGAGCAGGGGAGATCAGCAATTCCACCGGCAGCCCATCCGGCGGATCGCAAAATCTGGGAGACGCCCGGACGGGCCGCCCCAATGAAACCGTGGGCCAGGTGACACCCGTCTCGCCGGCGGCAATAGACGATCCGAAAATTCCGAATATCCGGTCCATTCGACTTATTGGGGACCGTCTGTATATCCAGGCGAACGGTCAAGTTGAGGCGAAACTCTCTTACCTGAGCAATCCTGACCGCGCGGTGATCGATCTTCCAAACAGCGAGCTGGATGCGGCCATTAACGGCAAACGGGCGGTTCAAAACGGAGAAGTAGCCGTTCTGAGCAGTGCCGCCGTACAAAAAATCCGTTACGCCCTTTATTCGGACAAGCCTTCCACGGTGCGGGTCGTGCTGGACCTGAAGGCGAGAACCGATGTTTCGCCCGTCGCCAGCAATATTGCCAATCAACTGGTCTTCCAGCTCAAGAACGCCAAGTTCAAAGTCGTGCTGGATGCCGGACACGGAGGGTATGATCCCGGTGCCGGATCCATCAGCGGAAAAGACGAGAAGGATTTTACCCTGTCCATGGTGAAGAAGGTGAAAGGACTTCTGGATCGGGAACCGCAAATCCAGGCGTACCTCACCCGTTCGGACGATACGTACGTTGGTCTGGATGAACGGGCGGATCTGGCCAATCAGCTGGGCGCCGATGTGTTCATCTCCATACACGGCAACAAATACACTCCCAACGTCAGCGGGGAAGAAACCTATTACTGCAGGGACGACGGCAGCGTCGACCTCGCCAATTTGATCCATCCGTACCTGCTCAAGGCGACCGGCTTTACCGACCGCGGCGTAAGGCAGGCGGACTTCCGGGTGATCAAGAAAACGACCATGCCCGCCGTTCTTCTGGAGATCGGTTATTTGTCCAACGCCGGCGATGAAGCGCAAATGTACAGCGAAGATTTCCAGAACCGGGTGGCCGGGGCGATCGTCGTGGCCATCAAGGATTTCTTAAACATCAAGTGATTCCGTTCGTAACGGGATACCGACGCATAGGAGGGAACACCATGCTGAAAGTGGGAACGAAAGCGGCCGTCATCTTGCTTGGCGCCGCAATGGTTGTCTCAGCCTGCGGCAAGGAAGCGCCGATTCAGACTCCGGCGCAGGAGCAGACACAGGGAGGCGGCGCAGGCGCAAGCCAGACGGAGAAGAAACAGGCGGTCATCAAGACTTATTACGGGGACGAGAACGGAGAGAAGCTGATCGAAAAAACGACAACGATCGAATATGCGAAGGACGGGGACAAGTATCTGGCCGCCCTGGAGTCATTGCAGAAGACAAGCGACCCGAAGGCGGCCGCTCTTTGCAGCGGCTTCACCTTCAAATCGGCAAAGCTGCAGGACGGAAAGCTGACGGTTGACCTGTCGATTCGAAACGATGGCCGCTGGGGGGCTCCCGGGGAAGAACTGACTCTTCGGGCGCTCAAACAGACCGCATTTCAATTCCAGGAAGTCCAGAGCCTGGATATTCTTGTCGACGGAAAGCCCGCCGACAGCCTGATGGGGCATATGGATTTACCCCATCCGATCAAAAGGGGAAGCTAATCGTGAGAGAGGGGAACTAGAGATGAAGAGCAGCAAAGTATGGAAGGTTGGATTGGCCGTTGTCATGTCGGCGGCGATAGTGGGGCAGACCGCATGGGCGGATGCCGCCGCCACGTCCGGAGGGGAGGGGACGGTGAGGGTATCTTTCCCCGATGTTGCCGGGAACCATTGGGCTCAGAAATACATAACCCGGCTGACGCTGCTCGGTATCATCCAGGGGGACGACAAGGGCCGTTTCCATCCCGACCTTTCCGTCTCCCGGCAGGATGCGGTGATCATGGCCGTCCGGATGATGGGACTGGAGGATGAAGCGCTCAAGAACACTACATCCTACGTGCTGCCCTTTGACGTGAGCGACTATGCCAAGCCTTACATTGTAGAAGCCTTGAACAAGCAGCTGCTTGATCTGAAAGAAGAGACAGATACGGCTTCATCCTCCCGGCAAGCGTGGGGAACCGTCAGCGCCACCCGGGAATGGATTGCCCGACTGATTGTCCGCGCGATGGGGCAGCAATCGCTGGCGGATCAGCTTGCGCTTCAGGCGACCCCATTTAAAGACGATAAAGAGATCTCCTCCTGGGCGACCGGCGCGATCAATGCCGCAGTTTCCCTCCATATCGTTGACGGCTTCGAGGACGGAACGTTCCGGCCTCTCGGTTCTGTCACCCGCGCCCAGATGGCTGCCTTCCTTAGCCGGGCGGACGTCGAGGGAACCCATAACGGAAGCCGCGAAACAGTTGGCTATGTGAACGAGATTTCCGGTACGAAAATATCGGTCACCGACGAACAGGGGCAGGTTCAGGAGTTCAAGCTGGGAAACGATGTCGGTTTTTATACGGTAACGGATGATACGGTGAAAATTCCCGGCAGCAGCATTCAGCCGCACACGAAGGTCTATATCATCCACAGCGGGGATTCAGCGTACTATGTGGAGGATCTGAACGAGAGGGAAGCCGTAGAGTCCACAGCAGCCGGCACGCTGGAGAACTTGGATCTGGAACAGATGAGTCTGACGCTGACGACGGAAAACGGCAGCCGCTCGTATGCCATCTCTCCCAATGTCGCGGTTACGAACAAGGACGGCTCGGGATCCAGTCTCAGCGATCTGCTCCCTAACAGCGGGCTGGAGCTTAAGCTGAAGAACGACCTTATCCAGCAAATCACGATCAAATCGGTTCCGGTTTCGAAGAACGGGGAAGCGACCCTGCTGAACGTCGATTCGGACGGCGGCAAGCTGACCTGGCTGGATCAGTCAACGAACCAGACGGAAACGTTCGCCCTGGGATCACCCGTTACGATTACCTATGCCGGAAACGCCATCGATACGGATCAGCTGAACCCCGGGGATGCCGTGTTCTATCAGGTCAAGAACGACCGGATTGTCAGCGTTATTGTGACCAAACCGGTCATTGATCCCAAAAGTCTGAGCGGCCAGGGAGTGCTCAAAAGTCTTGATATCGACAACAAAATCCTGGCGATCAATACGGCTGGCAGCGAGCTTTCGGCTTATCAGATCGCCGATAACGCACAAGTGACGATCGACGGCTTCGCCTCTCCGGGCCTGCAGGATCTTCAGCTGGGCGACGAGCTAAAGCTTCAATTATCCAATGGCAAGGCGGTAAAAATTACGGTATTGAACCGCTCCGCCAAAGCCAAAACACTTTCCACCATCGTCAGCTACTCCAAAGACAGCAAAATTCTGACCGTCCAGGATTCCAGCGGGACACCTACGGCCTACCGTCTGACCGATGCGACCAGTATCAACTACGATTACGGAACCATCACCCTGGATACGTTCGATTCCGTGTTTACTCCCGGCAAGAAAGTGGATATTACGGCCAGTGGAGACAAGGTTGTCAGCATCCGCCTGGCGACGAGTTACGACGGGACGATCCAGCAAATCAACGTCTATACCAATGAATTGACCCTCAAGACGGCGGCGAACGACATCATCACCTTCAAAGTAGGCAATTTGACCGGCGTCAGCATTCCGGGTCAGGCATCCGCTAGTCTTGCCTCGCTGAAGACGGGAGACAACGTGCGGATCCAGCTCTCCCCGGCGCAGGATCAGGTCGCTCATATTACGGTCCGCCGTTCCCTGGAAGCCCGGGTCGTTGCCGTCGATACGGCGAACCGAAAATTGACGGTCAGGGAGCCGGCCGGCTCGCAAACCACATACACCCTTGACTGGAACACCCAGATTACGAACACTGCTCAGGCGTCTGTGGCGTTAGGCAATGTGCCGGCCGACGGTCTGGTGGTCATAACCCTGTTTGGGTCCTCCGTGGAAAAAGTCAATGTATTGAACAGTGTCATGGGCAAAGTGACCGCTGTCGATCCGGCCAACGGAAAATTGACGGTTCAGGCTTTCGACGGCACTTCGCAAACGATCACGCTTGGCCAAAATCCGGTAATGGTCCGGGACTCCGCCGTACTTGCCGGCATTGCGGCAATCAAGCAGGGAGACCGGGTAGAAGTGGCAACCGACAGCGGCGGCAAGACGTACGTAAACGTGGCCGTGCCTGTCCGGAAACAGTTTTCATCCTATGATTTCCTGTCCAAACAAATCGTGTTCAAACGGGCGACGCTGAACGACCAAGCGAGCTACAGCTTCTTTGCCGGCGCCTATGTCCACGACGGAAATACCGCCATCCAGCCGAATTATCTGCTCGATTCCGATCCGGTCATGGTTTATCTCCTGGACGGAAAAATCATCGAGCTGGAAAAACTTTAAATCTTCAGCGCAAACGTCCCGATCCGGCCGCCTAAGCGGTTAGACAAGCGGAGTGGAATGAATCCACTCCG
>Ga0310822_100457_pt1 | contig 20081 bp, 16 predicted proteins | sample P4_ome_2_FD_201313 | JGI IMG/M metagenome (GOLD analysis project Ga0310822, IMG submission 201313) | Sorghum-adapted microbial communities from Joint BioEnergy Institute, Emeryville, California, United States - P4_Day56_Rep2 | ecosystem: Engineered > Bioreactor > SSF (Solid state fermentation) >... | reverse complement strand
AGGAACGAATCTGCGTCCCACGGGCGCCGTCTCTTCGGCAAACTCTTCCCTATGCCGTTCAACGCCGGTTTCTTTCTCCAGCTGTTCTTCGGAGTAATCGCGATGCTTGTCTGTCATGTTGCTTCCTCCCCTTTGGAGAAACGCAGATTAGGCTTCTTTCGGCTTAAACGTCTGGCAGCAGGTAGCTCGGGAATCGGGGGCCGCATCCGTGTGCCGGGCTCCCAGGTTCTCTCCGGCGAATTCCTCATTCAGGCCCGCACGGGCATGCTTATCGATTTCGATTAAAATCGAATTGGCGGCACATTTGTTCCCCTGAGCCCAAAAATAACAGTTCGATACACTGCACTTTACGCCATCCGGCATAGTGATCACCTCCCACCTTCAACTTGCCCGTCGGGGGGCGATTCTACTCTGCCACTTCCTGCAAAACGCTGCTGAGAATAACAAACATGGCGTGGGACCAAAGCAGGGGGTTGGCCGGAGTTCCCCAACGTTTCATCCATCCGCCGCGCGCATCCGCATGCAGCAGGGAGCCCGATACCTGCTCCGGCAGCCGGCCGTGTTCATCCGCCTGCGCCGCGATCCACTCCAGACAGCGCCGCGCTTCTTCCTTCCTTCCGGTCTCCGCATAAACCCAGCCCAGCCAGGCTGTAAGAAGAATCCACTGCCCTCCGCCGTAATAATGGTCTTCCGGATAACGGTGAACCCCTCCTTCGCGGAGCAGCGTCTTTTCGATGGCTTCGATCGTCGTATGCATAACCGGATCATCCGGAGCAAATACGGCAAAGGGAACCGTCAGCCAGAGAAGGCTCGCATCCACATCCGGACAACCGATGCTGGCATCCCCGTTTACATACTTGACAAATCTTCCCGAAGCTGTCGCGTTCTCCAACAGAAACGTACGGATTTCGCGCGAAGCTTCCTGCACATCGGAGCGTCGGAGATAAGGCGCTATGCTGTTCAGACCTCCATAAATGCAGGCCAGGGTGGACGGATGAATCTTGTCCCCGTTCTCCTCCCAGCAATCATGGTTCGGCTCCCGCCAGAAGGCCAGCAAATAGTCGACCGCCGTATCGACGGCCTCTCGATAGCGCCCGGTCAAGCCGGTTTCGCCGGTACGTTTCAGGTGCTGCACAAGTCCCCACAGCCAGGTTCCATACCCGTCCAGCTGAAAATGACCCCACTCGGCATCATCGTCGTGCCCGTTTAAATGGAAACGGGCGTTCAGGAACTCATTCTGGCCGATCGGCTCGCCCCGCCGTTTTTTGGCGAGCAGCTGTTCAACCTGCGGTTTTTTGCGGAGCAGAACACGGCTTCCCCATTGGTAAAACCGGTCGGCACTTTTGGTTTCGCCGGCCAAATCCATGGCGTAAGCCGTAAACGTTCCATCCCGAAACCAGCAGTAGGCATAATTTGAAAACAAGGGCGAAGCCACATAAGCACCCTCGGAATGCTGGTTCCAAAGAATGAGGGTGGTGCTGATTCGAACCAAATCCTCCTGCCGCAAACACTTCGACCTCCCTTCCCTTCTTATCCCCATTTTACCCGCGGCGAATCGGGGGCATGCACCTTTGCCAAACAAAAAAGAGATGCGTATTCGCATCTCCGGTTGGATCATATTCACGAGGTTGGTGTTATACTTTTTCCCCTTGCAGCCGTTTCTGGGTAATATAATCCGTTTCGTAATAACCGAGTTCGTCGCGCAGCTCTTCGAAAATTTTGGAAAGTTCGATGGTCAGATCGCGGACTTCGCGTGCCGGTTTTTTGCGGAAACGAATGGCGTCCTGGCCGGTGTAGGCGTAGCGTCCGTCCTCGGAATAGCACTCGTTCTTCGGATAAAAGAAATTGTTGATACAGTTGTGATAAACGTCATAAAGCACCTTCTCGCCGTACTCCACATTAAAATTCGGTCGGCGCAGCGCAATCCCCAGTTTTTCGTACCCTACCTCGCAGAACACGAGAAGATGCCGGGTATCGGACAGGTATCCCCGATAAAATTCGTCCATGGCCGGGTCATTTTCCACATTCAGCTGGGCCAGCGAATGGGTATTCAGGAACAGCTCCATTTTCGCGATCGCTTCTTTTAATTTGGTTCTCGTTGATTCGCACAAATTTTTCACGTTGTACACAGCCATTTCAACCGAAGACCTCCTTCATGTTTTCGGGAAACATGAATCGTTATGATAAATCAATGACTCTCTTCACCTAATGTACCACATTTTCACCGCAAAAGGTATCAGGTCAAACGCCATGGCACGGCAGTTTTCCATGTCTTTCATGCGAGGAAAGCGGATTATCCCGGGAATGCGGCTGCTTTTCCCGCTTTCGGAAAACCACTGTTTGCCTGACGGCGCATGGGCATAAAAGGGGCTTCTTTATCCCACGCTAAACTTAATCCTTCGGGTCCGGCCGCCCGTGCCGAAATTTTACCGGAAGCTAGGAGGTTACATGATGAAGCGCCGCTATATTCTTCCCTTCCTGGCCGTACTGGCTGCGGGGTTGTTTCTTTTTCCGCGCAGTTCCCATCGCGTACCGCAGGAGCAGCTGCCTCCGCAGAGGGAGCTCGCATTGAAACAAACCCTTCTGCAGCAGGATGTCCGCAGGACGGACGAACTGTGCCGCAGCCAATGCGCCCTTGATTTCCATGAATCGCTAAGCCGTCTCCAAGGCGGAGCGCAATCCATTCCATCCGCTCTGGACATCATGCGAAAAGAACACCCGCACATGCTCCAATTAATTTGGCATCCGCTGAACAAACAGGATCCGGACATTGTCTCGGGAAACGCGTCATCCGTCGTGAAGGACGGGGTTCAATCCGCCTTGAGCGAAGCGCGCCGGGCGACGGAAGCAGGCCGGGAATACCAATCCCGCCCGCTGTCCATCCAGGGGGAGACCTATTTTGTTCTCGGGGTGCCGTCCTCCGATCAGAGACATTCTCTACTGGGCATTATTCATCAGCGCATTTTGAACAAGGTGGCTTCCCATCAGCAGAAAAATTTGCGGATTGTCCCTTATCCGGGTGATCATAACTGGAAGATCGAATCGGTGGATTCAAATACGCTGCAGGATGTCAAGGTCGATCATCCCGAACAAAACGAGGGCACAAGCCATTATCACAAGAACGAAGTCGTCGTCAAATTCAAACAGCCGCCCTCCGGGGCCGAGCTCAGGCAGATTCAAAAAGAAATCGGAGCCGATTCCGTCCGGAAGGTTGGATATACCTACGTGTTCACTTCAAAGCAGATGGAAGCCAAGCAACTGATGAGTTATTTCCGGCAAAAACATGTCGTCGAATACGCCGAGCCTCACTTTCTGTATTTGACCAATACGATCGTGCCGCCCGTTCCCCGGGCGGATACGGGAACGGTACGTTCTTCGTCGGAGCAGGCCAGTATTACTCCAAACGACAAGCTCTATGCGAAATATCAATGGAATCTGCCGATGATCGATACCAACCTGGGATGGACAATCAGCAAAGGAGCCAAAGATGTGATCGTCGGCATTGTCGACACCGGTGTGGATCTGACCCATCCGGACTTGAGCGACCATCTGATTCCAGGCTACAATATTGTCGACGACAATACACGGCCCCAGGATGATGTCGGACATGGAACCCACGTGGCCGGAGTGATTTCCGCCATTGTCAATAACAACCGCGGAGTCGCCGGCATGACCTGGATGAATCCGGTTATGCCCGTGAAGGTTCTTGATTCCAGCGGGGCCGGCAGTACCTATGCCGTCGCCCGCGGCATTATCTGGGCGACAGACCACGGCGCGAAGGTCATCAACATGAGCCTGGGAAATTACGCTGATGCCAATTTCCTGCACGATGCCATTAAATATGCTTTCGACCATGATGTCGTATTGATTGCAGCCAGCGGGAATGACAATACGGACAAGCCCGGATATCCCGCCGCTTATCCGGAAGTGCTGGCGGTGGCAGCGACGGATGCGAACAAGAACAAAGCGCCTTTCTCGAATTACGGCGACTATATCGACGTAGCCGCCCCCGGCGTGAACATTGCCAGCACCTTCCCGGACAACCAGTACGCGGCTCTTTCCGGGACCTCGATGGCCAGCCCCCATGTGACGGCCCTGGCCGCCCTGATCCGGTCGGCCAACCCGTCGCTGAAAAATACCGAGGTTATGGATATTATTCGCCAAAGTGCGCAAGATCTCGGGCCGAACGGCAAGGACCCCTACTACGGCTACGGGCAAATCGATGTCGAGAACGCGCTGCGCCTCGCCCTTGGCCAGCATATCGAAAAAGCCTCTCCCGGTTCCTTCTGGAGCCAATGGCTGGCAAGGCTCGGTCTCCGCTGAAACGGAGCGGGCAAGCAGAGTGGATGAAGCAAACCGCCGCGCAGGTACGCGGCGGTTTGCTCATGTCTATGTAGGCGGTCTGCGGGAAGTTTGCCTTAAGCCGGGTTCTGTACTTCCAGTGGTCATAGCGGGGACCAACCCTCCCACCATTGAAGCGACAATCATCTATCTAGGCCGTACATTGCTGCACGGCTCAAGCGACCAACCCGAACGCACCCCGGGCCGGGGCTGTGATCCGAAATCACGGCGTTCCTCTTCGGTCTTGCTCCAGATGGGGTTTACCAGGAAATATGTCGCCATATCTCCTCGTGGTCTCTTACACCACGGTTCCACCCTTGCCTGTGCGCGGAATGCGCCATCGGCGGTCCATTTCTGTGGCACTATCCTTCAGCTCGCGCTGACTGGACGTTATCCAGCATCCTGCCCTACGGAGCCCGGACTTTCCTCTCGCGCCCAATGCGCCAGCGATTGTCTGTCAAACTTCCCAATCCATGAGCTAGTATACTAGCTTCCGGCGACAAATACAACCCGTCAATATCTGGTGCTTTTACCGGAATTGAAAAGGTTCGGTATTTACCTGGGAGGCGACCGCCGTCGTTTCATAACCCCCTTCCCTCAGCGCCGTGTTCAAATAATCGGCGACTCCCGCTTTCATCACCTTTTCCACATTATGGCCGGGGTCGATCAGCGCAATTCCCGCAGCCAGGGCATCGTGGGCGGTATGGTAATCAATATCGCCGGTAATCAGCACATCGGCTCCGGCATGTAACGCCCGGCTAACGTAGCGGCTTCCCGAGCCTCCCAAAACCGCTACCTTGCGAACAGGACGCTGCAAATCACCAACCACCCGGACCATCGGTACATCATAAGCCGCTTTCGTCCGCCGGACCAACTCATCCAGCGTGACTGCCTCCGCAAGCGTGCCGACGCGGCCGAGTCCGATGCGTTTGCCGGGAAGATCGAGCGGATACAAATCGTAGGCGGCTTCCTCGTAAGGGTGAGCCTTAAGCATCGCCTGAACGACCTTACGCTCCAGGCTGCCCGGAACAATCGTCTCAATGCGGACCTCCCGCACGCGCTCCAGGCGTCCGGGACTGCCGATGAACGGGGTCGTCCCTTCCTGCGGCAAGAAGGTGCCCGTACCTGCAATGTTGAAGCTGCAGCTGGAATATTGCCCAATATGGCCGGCACCGGCGGCAAACATAGCCTGCCGGACCTGGTCTTCGTGCCCCTCCGGCACGAAGACCACCAATTTTTTCAGCGCGTCTTCATGGAGTTCGTCAAGAATCTGCAGCTTTTCCAGGCCAAGAGGGGCCGCCAGCCAATCGTTGACTCCGCCTTCCGCCGTATCCAGATTGGTATGGGCGATATAGACAGCGATATCTTCCTTGATCAGCTTCTCATACAGCCTTCCCGCCGGCGTATCCGTCCGCAAATGGGCAAGCGGACGGTAAATAATGGCGTGGTGCGCTACAATCAATCCGGCCTGTTCGCGAACGGCTTCCTGAACGACCTCTTCCGTGACATCCAGGGCGACCAGCACTTTGCCCACATCCTTCTGCAAAGATCCTAGCTGCAGCCCGATTTTATCGTCCGGCACCGCATAAGCTTTCGGGGCAAACCGCTCGAGGAATTGAATTATGGTTTGGCCTTTTGCAAACATTCCAGCACCTCCAGCAATTGGTCATAACGCATTTGCAGCTGCTGCCTTTTCCTTGCGGCAGCGTCGGAAGTAGAACGCGCCATTTCCCGGATCATCCGATCCATCTTGACGCATTCTTCCCGCCATTTCCTGAACCAGACAGCGGAAGGCTCGCGGATTAGGTGCGGTCCCAACAAAAGGAGAAGGCCGCGGTCTGCGGTAAGGCCGCAGCCGATCGCCCTTTCCGCATACAGTTCTTCGTTGAGACGCCGCGCCGCCGGGTGCCGCTCTGCCGTTAAAATCTCATAAAATTTGCCGCCCTCTTCGATCAAGTCTTCTGCTGTAAGCAGCCAGCCGTTCTCCCCCAGCCAAAATCTGACCCGGTCTTCCCCGACGTTAGGCTGCAAAACAAGCCTGGCTACCCCGTCCAGCTTGTCTTTTCCCCGTTCCAGAATATGAACGATCAGGCTGCCTCCCATCCCGGCAATGGTAATGCAATCCACCTCACCCGGCGAGATCACGTCAAGCCCGTCGCCCTTCCTGACGGAAATCGCATGCGCCAGATGATGTTCCCCTACCTGCCGGGCGGCCGCTTCAAGCGGCCCGTCGTGAATCTCGCCCGCTACAGCAAAGCGGACCTTCGACTGTTGAACCAAAAATACCGGAAGCAGCGCATGGTCTGAGCCGATGTCGGCCAGACGGGCGCCATCCTGGACGCGTCCGGCAATATTCAGCAAACGTTTCGACAGATTGATCATTCAGCCATTCACTCAATTCCGTGCCAAGTTTTCCCGGGTCCTTGCCCGTCTTTAACCATTTTACCCGATTCTGTCCGCCAAAGCACACCTCACCCGTCAGGGGGCTGCATCAGGAGGATTGGAAGTCATTTGCATCGAAGAACGAAAAGAGGTAAAATCAGGTTGTTGAAACAAAAAATTGCCAATCGCCGCCGCTGTAAGCCGCTGTAAAGTATCGTTGAATCCCCGATCCGCCACCCAGGCAAAAAAATAGACCTTACTGCAAGCAGAAAGGTCCTCACCTTTTATTCCAGAAAATCCTTCAGGCGTTTGCTCCGGCTGGGGTGTCTCAGTTTGCGAAGCGCCTTGGCCTCGATCTGGCGAATCCGTTCGCGGGTTACGCCAAACACCTTGCCTACCTCTTCCAGCGTACGGGTTCTTCCATCGTCCAATCCGAAGCGCAAACGCAGAACATTCTCTTCCCTTTCCGTCAGGGTATCGAGCACATCCTCCAGCTGTTCCTTCAGCAATTCATATGCTGCCGCATCCGCGGGCGCAAGCGCCTCCTGATCCTCGATAAAGTCTCCCAGGTGGGAATCGTCTTCTTCCCCGATCGGTGTTTCCAGCGAGACCGGTTCCTGGGCAATCTTCATGATTTCTCTGACTTTATCCGTACTCAGATCCATCTCGCTTGCGATTTCTTCCGGCGTAGGTTCCCGCCCCAGTTCCTGCAGGAGCTGTCGGGAGACGCGGATCAGCTTGTTGATCGTCTCCACCATATGCACGGGAATCCGGATCGTTCTCGCCTGGTCGGCAATCGCCCGGGTGATGGCCTGGCGGATCCACCAGGTGGCGTAGGTGCTGAATTTATACCCCTTGGTATGGTCAAACTTCTCGACAGCCTTGATTAGACCCATATTCCCCTCTTGAATCAGATCCAAAAAGAGCATGCCCCGGCCGACATAACGTTTGGCTATGCTGACGACAAGCCGAAGGTTGGCTTCGGCCAAACGCCGCTTCGCTTCTTCGTCGCCCTGCTCGATCCGCTTGGCCAGATCTACTTCGTCTTCTGCAGAAAGCAGCGGAACGCGGCCGATTTCTTTCAAATACATCCGCACCGGATCGTTGATTTTAATTCCTGGAGGAAGTGCCAGATCATCTTCAAAGTTGAATTCGTCATGGTCATGATCGTCGGGATGAAGCTCGATATCCTCTTCCGATTCATTCCCGACGTCGATGCCCAATTCCGAAAGCTGTTCAAAAAACTCGTCAATCTGCTCCGCATCCTGTTCAAAAGGAGCCAAACGTTCCATAATGTCTTTGTAGGTCAGCGAAGAACGTTTTTTGCCCAGCTCAATCAACTGCTCTTTGACTTGCTCCAAAGTCAATTCGGTTTCCAACTCCGTATGCTGATCATTCGCCATAATCCAAACTCCCTCCTCCTAGAGTCCCGATGCCGCCCTTACATAGCCTTTAACTGTTTCTCTAGGGTGATAATCTCAATAGCAATTTGTGCCGCAAGCAATACATTTCCCGAGCGCTCCGCGCGAACCATTTCTTCTCTTTTTCGCTCGACGGTCAATTGCTGCGGGTGTTTCTTTATCTCTCTAATGTAATCGTCAATGACCCGCCCGTTCAATCCGCGATAAAAATCGGTCATCGAAATCTCGCTTGCCAGACTTTCCAGCTTCTCATCCTGCAGCATGCTGATATACTTGGCAATATCCGGTTCATTGCCGGAAGCATAATAAGAATATAAATAAGCGGCGAGGGCCGCATGGGCCTCGACATTGAACTGGTCGCCAAGGTGCTGCTCTACGTACTCCGCAACCTCCCGGTCATGCATCATCGCTTCAAGAAGCTTGCGTTCCGCGTTATGGTAAGCCGGGAGCAGCGACGGAACACGCTCCGATGCACTGCTGTCATTCATAACATTATTCCACGGAATATCGTTATTATCCCTTCGCGGGTTCATTTTTTGCAATTCCTGCAGAGCCTGGAACATTTCCTGCTTTATCGTTTCGTATGAATAATCGAATTCGGAGGATAATTCCTTCAGGTAATGTTCGCGCTCCACGGGCAAAGGGATGGCGGCGATCAGCCTGACGGCAGCATGAATATAGCGCACCTTGCCTTCAGGCTCCTGCAAGCGGAAGTTTTTGCGCAGGTAGAGAAGCTTGTATTTCATGGATGATACCGAGGCCTCGATAACCTCCCGTCTAAACCGTTCGGAACCATACCGGCCAATATATTCATCGGGGTCGGCACCGTTGGGAATCATGGCCACCCGCACCTCGCATCCCGCTTTTTCCAGAACCGGTATGCTCTTGTAGGCCGCGGACTGGCCGGCGGAATCCCCGTCATAACAAACAACGACCTGATCCGCCATTCGCTTCAGCAGCAGGGCGTGCTCCTCGGTCAAGGCCGTTCCCATGGCGGCCACTCCGTTGAGGACTCCGGCTTCCCAAGCCTTGATGACGTCCGCATATCCCTCGAACAGCACCGCCGTCCGCAGCTTGCGGATTTCCGCCTTCGCGCGATGAAGATTATACAGACAACGGCTTTTGCGGAAAAGCGGCGATTCCGGGCTGTTCAAATATTTGGGCTGGGCGTCGCCCAAGGTTCTCCCGGCAAAGCCGATTGGCTTGCCGCTGCCGTCCCGGATCGGAAAGATTACGCGGTCCCGGAAACGGTCGACATAATTGCCCCCTTCCTGCCGCAGCAGAAGCAAACCGCCTTTTTCCATTAACGGCAGCGCATACCCCCGGCTTTCCAGCAGCTGGGCCAGCTTATCCGGCCAAGCCGGGGCGTAACCGATCTGAAACTCGTCGATCACCTTGTCGGAAAAACCGCGGTTTCGCAGGTAGTCCAGGGCTTCCCGACCTTGCTCGGTATTCTTCAGGATGTGATGATACAGCTTCGCGGCAAACTCGTGCGCATCATGAAGAACGCTGCGTTCCATCTGCTGTTCCGTCTGCTCTGGACTGATCTCTCCCCAGCTGAAAGGAATGTTCGCTTCCTCCGCCAATTCCCGGACGGCCTCGACGTAGGACAAGCCTTCGATTTCCATGACGAATTGGATCACGCCACCGCCCGCGCCGCATCCGAAACATTTGTAAATCTGTTTCTCCGGAGTGACGGTGAAAGAAGGAGTTTTCTCTGAATGAAAGGGGCATAGTCCTTTAAGATAGTGGCCCTGCTTCGTCAAATGAACGTGTTTGCCGACCACTTCTACAATATCGTGGTGCTTTAGGACAGCATCGATGACTTCCTGAGGAATTCGTCCGTTACTCATCCTATCCACCTTCACTCAAATTAAACACGTATTCTATTTCGCTATGTTATGAAATTTTCCTGCAATCTTTTCAAAACTTTTGTCAAAGTTTGTTGAAACCGCAGACGGTCCGCCGCCGCTATCGGCTTCGGTCCCCTGGTACGGCTTCCCCCGCGCCTTCGCCTGGCCTGCTCATGACGGTGTTCCAGCAAAAAGTCGATGGTTTCCGCAGTATATACCTGCCCCCGGTTCGACAGCACAACCGCCTGCTTCGCCAGGCCAACCGCAGCCAGGCCGTAATCCTGCGTTACCAGAATGTCGCCGGCGGCCAGCTGGTTGGCAATATACAGATCGGCGGACTGGTCCGAAGGATCTACCTGCACGACCCGCACTCCTTCCTCCGGTTCCAGCCTGTGCGCATAAGAAGCAACCAGCACGACCTCGGCACCGAACTGTCTGGCGGCGGCGGCAATTTCCCGCTTGACCGGGCAGGCATCCGCATCCACCATGATTTTTGCGGTCATCCGTTCCCCACTCCATGCAAGGGTAAAATCTCACCGTAATATTATATACGATGAATTTTGAAAAAATCCTGCTTTACCCGCGAAAATGCTATTTTCGCCTCTGCAGCCAATCCATGATCATGCTGGCGGTTTCTTCCACCGCCTTGTTGGAAACATCGATCACTTTGCAGCCGAGGGTATCGAAAATGCGGCCGGCATATTCCAGTTCCATACGGATTCGTTCCGGATTGGCATAACTGGCGTTGGAGGCAAGTCCAAGCGTGCGGAGCCTTTCCTTGCGAATGACATTGAGCTTGTCGGGGTCAATGCTCAGGCCAATGATTTTCCGTCTGGGCACCGTAAACAGTTCTTGCGGCGCCTTGATTTCCGGAACCAGCGGGACATTGGCCACCTTATATTTTTTATGGGCCAGATACATCGACAGCGGCGTCTTGGAGGTTCGCGAAACGCCGAGCAGGACGATGTCCGCCTTCAGCAGCCCGCCGGGATCCCGGCCATCGTCGTATTTCACGGCGAATTCAACAGCTTCCACCTTCCTGAAATAATCGGCGTTCAGCTGATGAATCAAGCCGGGCTCATGCTTTGCTTCCTGCTGCAGGCTTTGTTCCAGCAGTCCCATGATCGGCCCGAGCAGATCAATGTGCATCACCCCGCTTGCCGCCGCCTGTTCAATGAGATAGTCCCTCAGTTCAGGAATGACGAGCGTGAAAACGACCACCGCGTTCTCAACCGCGGCTGCGCGAATCACCTTGTCGATCCCGCTTTTGTCGCTGACAAACGGGACAAGCCGGATGTCAACACGCAGCGGGGAAAATTGCACTGCCGCTGCTTTGACTACGGATTCTCCCGTCTCCCCGGCGGAATCGGAGACGACATAAACGGTCGGCGGTTTTTTGCGGACGGTCAAGACGGACACTCCTTTTTCCTTGATCCGGCGGGGTCAAGCCCAAACCAGTTTTTGAAAATCGGCGAACTTCTTCAGGTCAGCGGCGATAACCGAGAGCAGACCAAGCCGGTTGCGGCGGATTTTGTCATCTTCAACCATAACCATGACGGCATCGAAATAGGCGTTGATCGGCTCCCTCAGGCCGCCGAGAACAGCCAGCGCTTCGCCGGTCCGGCCCGCCTGCATATGCGCCTCGTAAACGGCATGGTTTGCTTTCCAGGCCTCCTCCAGTGCCTGCTCCGCCGGATCGGTGAACAGCCGGGCGTCGTAACGGTTTGACTCCGCCTTGCCTGCCAGATTGCCCACCCGGTTGAAGGATTCCACAACCGGCTTGAACCCGGCCTGCCCTACGGCTTCCATCAGGGAATCCCCGCGGGCGACGACCGAACGAATGTGATCGAAGCCGGCCGCCATAACCGCATCCGCCACATCGTAACGAATCTGGCGCTCGGACAGAACATTGCGCACACGCAAGGCGAAGAAATCGAAGGCGTCGCCGCGGACGGCTTCCCCGCCCCGTTTCATCAGGCCTGCTTCCTCGTGCACGCGGATCGCGGTATTGAATAGCTCTGTCAGCGTAAACGGCAGCGCGTGATCCAGCATGATCTGCACGATTCCGGCCGCCTGGCGGCGCAGAGCGTACGGATCCTGCGAACCGGTCGGGATGATGCCGATCGAGAAGCAGCCGATAATCGTATCGATCTTGTCGGCAATGCTGACGAGCGCCCCTACCAGTGATTTCGGGCTTTCCTCTCCGGAATAGCGCGGCTGGTAATGCTCGAATACGGCCCGTGCAACCTCTTCCTTCTCCCCGGCCTTGCGGGCGTAATCCTCGCCCATGACCCCTTGAAGCTCCGGAAACTCGTAAACCATCTGCGTGACAAGATCAAATTTGCAAATGTGCGCGGCCCTCTCCACATTCGCCGTAGTGACGGGGTCGGTATCCGCCAGCTCCGCCAGCTGCAAGGCAATGCGGCCGATGCGGCGGACTTTGTCGCCAACCGTTCCAAGCTCCTCGTGGAAAACGATACTTTCCAGCCGGCTGAGCGCGCTCTCGATCGATTGCTTCTGATCCTCGCGGTAAAAAAATCTCGCATCGGACAGTCTTGCCCGGAGCACTTTCTCGTTCCCCCTGGCCACCAGCTCCAGAGCACGCGAATCGCCGTTGCGGATGGTCACGAAATGCGGCAGCAGCTTGCCGGCTGCATCGAGAACGGGAAAATAACGCTGATGCTCCCGCATGGACGTGATCAGCACTTCCTTCGGAATTTCCAGAAAATCCGGGTCAAAGCTGCCGTAAAGGGCTGTCGGATATTCCACCAGGAAAGTCACTTCCTCGAGCAGGTCTTCCTTGATCTGGATCGTCCAGCCGTTGGCCCCTGCCAGCTCGTCCAGCTGCTTCAGAATCAGCTGCTGCCGCTCCCCGATATCCGCCAGGACATATTGCTCCCGCAGGACAGTGACATATTCGGCCGGGCTGGCCAATTCCGCTTCCCCTCCGAGAAAACGGTGGCCGCGGGTAATCCTGCCCGCTGTCACTCCGGCGATTTCCAACGGCACAACCTCGTTACCGAACAGCAAAACCAGCCAGCGGATCGGACGGACAAAGCGCATGTCCTGCGATCCCCAGCGCATGTTCTTCGGAAAATTCAGGGAGTGGATTATTTGCCTGACGCCTTCCTGCAGCACCCGGGCCGTTTCCACCCCGACGCGGCTTTTGACGGCATAAACGTATTCAACACCGTTCAATTCCTTGAAAAACAGGCTGTCCGGGTCGACTCCCTGGCTCCGGGCAAAGCCCAGTGCGGCCTTGCTCCAACTCCCGTCGGCGTCTACGGCGATTTTGCGCGAAGGTCCCTTGACCTCCTCCCGTACGTCTTCCTGCTTTTCCGCGACTTGTGTCGCCAGAACGGCCAAACGCCGCGGCGTGGCGTAAACCCGGCATTCCGAGCAGCTTATCCGCTGTTCCTCCAGCCATTTGACCGTTTTGTCGCGGAGCTGGTTCGCCGCATCCCGGATAAACCGTGCGGGTACTTCCTCCATTCCGATCTCCAGAAGCAAATCTTTAGCCATGATTGACCGCACCTTCCTTCACATTCTTCAACAGGGGGAAGCCGAGCCGTTCCCTCTCCTCCAGGTAAGTGGCCGCGCACTGCCGGGCCAGATTCCGTACCCGGGTGATATAGCCTGTCCGTTCGGTAACGCTGATCGCTCCGCGGGCGTCCAGCAGATTGAACGCATGCGAGCATTTCAGCACATAATCGTACCCCGGAAAGACCAGGTTTTGTTCCAGCGCTTTTCTGGCTTCTTCCTCGTACATGTTGAACAGGGTGAAGAGCATTTTCGCGTCCGAAACCTCGAACGTATATTTGGAATGTTCAAATTCCGGCTGGCGAAATACATCCCCGTAGGTCACGCCGTCCACCCATTCCAGCTCGAAAACATTCTCCTTCTCCTGGATGTAGGAGGCGAGGCGTTCCAGACCGTACGTAATCTCGACGGAGACCGGGCTGGCGTCCAGACCGCCAACCTGCTGAAAATACGTAAACTGCGTAACTTCCATGCCGTCCAGCCATACCTCCCAGCCGAGTCCCCAGGCGCCCAGCGTCGGAGCCTCCCAGTTGTCCTCAACGAAACGGATGTCGTGCAGAAGCGGATCGATCCCAAGACGCGCCAGACTCTCGAGATAGAGCTCCTGGATATGATCCGGGGAAGGCTTCATAATGACCTGAAACTGATGATGCTGGTAAAGGCGGTTCGGATTTTCCCCGTAGCGGCCGTCAGCCGGGCGGCGGGACGGTTCCACATAAGCCACATTCCAGGGCTCGGGTCCTATGCTGCGCAGAAACGTCATCGGGTTCATGGTGCCGGCGCCTTTCTCCGTATCGTAAGGCTGCATGACGATACAATTTTGCTCCGCCCAGAATTGCTGCAAAATCAAAATCATCTGTTGAAAGTTGATGGCCATGCGGACATCCTCCTTTTCCTTTGATCCGTTTTCGGATTGTACAAAAACTCCCGTCCCCATGTCCGCCTTCAGACATAGGGACGGGAGCTACCCGCGGTTCCACCCTATTTGACAAACCGTAATCCCGGCTTGTCCGCTTCATCAATGCGCGCTCCGGAACGCCTTCATCCGCGGTTCGGACCGGGCTCGCACCATCCCCGGATCGCTTGGCAGAACTGCGCGCGGATTACTCTTTTCTTTCATTGCACGCGTATGCTGTTAAACTACCGATGAATAATACCAAAACCCATCGGGTTTGTCAATAAGCAAAATGGTCTATTTTTCTGCAGTCCGGATTTCCCTTTCATTACCGTACTTTTCAGCCGGATGCGAACAAATCCTTCAGGGCCGGATACAGCCGCAGATAGATCGAATATTTGCGCCGGTAAACCTCGCGCAGCCGGGGATCGGGAATATAGTGTTCCGCAGGCTGTCCCTCCAGCCAGTTCCGGCCGAATTCGCCGTAATCCGCGGACCAGCCGAGCCTTACAAAGCCCGCTGCCGCGCAGCCGAGCGCCGGCAAATACTGCGCTTCCTGCGGCACGATAACCTCCGCGCCCGTAATATCAGCAAAGATCTGGTTCCACATCCGGCTCTGGCTGCCCCCGCCGATCAGCACCAGCTTGCGCAGGGAGCGGCCGCCGGTCAGCAGCCCCATCACCTGGCGCATGGCCATGGCGACCCCCTCCAGCACGGCACAGGCCATTTCGGCCTTTGTGGTCGTGGACGTCAGCCCGATAAAGCTCCCGCTGGACAACGGATCCTGCACGGGACACCGTTCGCCGTTCAAATAGGGCAGGAAGACGACACTGCTCCCTGCCCGGTCGCAGCCTTTCATCTCGCTTTCCAGCCGGTCATAGGCTTCATCGCGGCTGATTTCCGCGGAAGATCCGAAAATGCCGAGCGCCCAGCTGTGGGCGTTGCCCGCATTCGTCAGCGGCGCAATCGCGATCAGCATGCCGGGTTCGGGGTGGGCAAGGTGGAAGACGCCTCCCCCGGAAAAGCCGATGCGGTCGGTTGTCCCGGCAACCCATCCCGTCGTGCCGAGATACGCGTACATATCGCCGATGACGCGGGCACCCGCGCCAATCGTTGTCGCTCCGGCATCCCCTACGCCGCAAAGCACCGGGGTTCCCTGGCGGAAGCCGGTCGCCGCGGCGGCCTCCGGCATAATGTGGCCCGCGATGGCATCCGTGGGCAGAATCTCCGGCAGCTGCTGCCGATTCAGACCGAACCGGTCCAGCCATTCCGCCCGCCACTGGCGGCTGGAGAGTTCCATCATGCCGGCCGTTGCCGCAGAGGTAGGGTCTGTCGCAAACCGGCCGGTCAACCGGCGGATCACGTAATCTTTGGCGCTGATCAGGAAGCAGGCGGTCCGCTCCAGCGTTTCCGGCTCCCGCTGCTTCAGCCACAGCAGCTTGGGCAGTACCAGCGAACCGTCCATATGATTGCCGGTAATCCGGCGGATTTCGGCCTCGCCCAGTTCGTCAAGCAACTCTTTGGCCTGGGCGGCCGCCCGGTGATCCGAATAAAGCATGGCCGGACGGACAGGCATACCGCGGTGGTCCACCGGGATGCAGTCCTGCATTTGTCCGCTCATGACCAACAGCTCGACGTCGTCCGGATCCACACCGGAGGACCACCAGTCCCGGGCAATCCGTACGACCGCCGCATACCACTGTTCGGGATTCTGCTCAATGGTCTGCCTTCCGTCCGCCGTCCCGTAATCCGTTGCCAGGGAAAGGGACTTCTCCCCGTACACCCGGGCTTCCCGCGAGACCAGAATGCCTTTGACACTTGTTGTTCCGATATCAAATGCGGCAATAAATTTCATTCCACAGGCCCTCCCCGTTCTGCCGTTCATGCGATAGCGTTGCCTTCCCACGTGGCTATCTCCCGTTCCTTCCCAGCCGCTGGACGACGACGGCCGCTATGAGAATGAGGCCGGTTATGACATCCTGCATATATGTGGGCACCTCAAGAATGGTCAGCCCGTTGGCAAGGATTCCGAGAATGGCGGCTCCGATGAAAGTCCCCCATATATTGGGGACCCCTTCGCGGAAAGCGGTCATCCCCAGAAACGCGGCGGCGTAGGAGGGCAGGAACAGGCCGTTGCCGCTGGTGGGATGGGCCGAGCCGAGCCGGGAAGCCATCAGGACGCCGGTTAATGCGGCAAGCATGGCGCACAAGGCGAAGGCGGCGTTTTTGCTCCGGCTAACGCGGATCCCGGCAATCCGGGCGGCCGGTTCGTTTCCTCCAATGGCGTACAGCCGCCTCCCGAAAGGAGTCTGCGCCATCACATACCAGAACGCGGCCGTCAGCAGAATCATGAGGATGGAGAGCAGGGGAAGGCCTCCCCAGTCGGTCTGTCCGACATAGCGAAAGGCATCCGGGATTTGTTCGAATACGGTCGCGCCCCCGGTCAGCCAGAAGGTAATGCCGCCGATAATCGTCCCCATGGCCAGCGTTGTAACGAACGAGAGCACGCGAAACGCGGTAACGATCCACCCGTTGATAAAGCCGATCAGGTATCCGGCCAGCAGAGGCAGCGCAAAGCATAACCAGATCGGAAGTCCCGCGACCGCCAGCTTGGCGGCCATAACTCCTCCCAGGCTGGCCATGGATCCGACTGAAAGATCGAATTCCCCGACCGCCATAACCAGTGTCGCCCCGATGGCGATGACAACCAGCAGGGAGATTTGCCGGCTGATGTTGATCGCATTGCCCAGCGTCGCAAACGAATCCGGGCTCAGCACGCAGAAGATCAGAACGATCGCTAGGCCGGCAAAGGCCGTGCCGTACGTGCGCAGCACTTTCCCCCACAAAATCGCACGGGATTTACTTCGCGGACTCATTGCTCGGTTCACTTCCCTTTCCATGATGATAGCAATGCTGCAGAACCTCTTCCGGGGTTAATCCGTCATTCGCCAGCTCCGCAACAATTTCCCCTTCGCTCATGACGTAGAGCCGGTCGGCGATTTCCAGCAGCTCCTGAAGGTCGGAAGATACGTACAGGACACCGCAGCCCCGCTCCGCCTGCTCCCCAAGAATGCGGTGAATTTCCGCGCGGGTCATGACGTCGACCGCCTGGGTCGGCTCGTCGCACAGAAACAGGCGGGGATTCGACAGCAGCGCCTTGGCGAATACGACCTTCTGCTGGTTGCCTCCGCTCAATTCCCCGACAGGCTGCTCCAGATGGTCCGCCTTGATGTTGAGAGCGTTCATCCAATGCCCGGCCTCGGACCTTTCCTGCCGGAAATTGACCCGCAGGATGCCGGAATACCGGGACAGGACGGGCAGCGTCATGTTCTCCCGCACCGACATTCCGGCTAGCACGGCATGCGCCCTGCGGTCTTCGGGAATCAGCACCATTCCGTGTTCCAGCGCAAACTGCGGCGAAGGCCTGCGCACAGGGGAGCCCAGCAGCCGAATCGTCCCCGCGCTCTTGCGGATACCGTACAGCGATTCCAGCAGCTCCGTGCGCCCGGCTCCGGCCAGACCGAACAGGCCGGCGATTTCCCCTTCCCTCACCGAAAGGGTGGCGCTGCGCACCTTTCCGTCGAACGTCCGCACGCCCTCGATTTCCAGGACCGGACGCGCGCCCGGCTTACGGTTTCGCTCCCGGCGGCGGATCCGGCCGATCTCCTGATCCGTCATCAGGCGGATCAGCCTGCCGCGGTCCGCTTCGTCCCGATTCAGCGTGCCGGCGACCTTCCCGTTGCGCAGAACGGTAATCCGGTCGGACAGCCGGAAAACTTCATCCATCCGGTGGGAGACATAAATCATCGCGGTCCCCTGCGCCTTCAGCCGTTCAATCATGCGGAACAGGGCGGCCGTCTCCTGATCGGTGAGGGCGGCCGTCGGTTCGTCCAGAATCAGGAGCCGGCAGTCAGTCATCATCGCCCTGGCGATCTCGACCAGTGTTCTTTCCGGCGGCGACATGTCGCAGGCCGGAATGTCCAGCGGAAATTCCACTCCAAGCTCCTTCTGCAGGGTTTTCGCTTTCTCCCGCATCCGTTTCCAGCGGATCGCTCCCCAGGCGTTCCGGGGATATTCCGCCCCCAAATAGAGATTCTCCAGCGCGGTGAACGCGGGAACCAGCTGGCGCTCCTGGTGGATCACGCGGATTCCAAGATCACGGGCGTGCCGGGGTGAGGCCAGGCTGACCGGTTGCCCCAGCCACTTCATGCTTCCGCCATCCGGGGAATAAACCCCGGTCAAAATTTTGATCAGCGTGGATTTTCCGGCTCCGTTCTCCCCGACAAGGGCATGCACTTCACCGGGCTTCACCTCAAGGGATACCCCGGAAAGCGCATACTGCATGCCGAACCGTTTGTCCAGCTGTTTCACGTCTAGCAGCGGCATGTTAATCCCCCTCCCTATACCGCGGATGCCGCCGGACAGGCCAAAAGAAGGCGGCCGCTGCTGGTTGCGGCCGTCCCTCCCCGGTTTATCCGTTGTTTTTCACAGGTTATTTGCCGGCGTTGTCCTTGGTAATCAGGGTGGCCGGCGCGTAAAGCTCGGTTCCTTCCACGGGCTTGCCCTGGAAGACCAGGTCCATCTGCTTCGCCACAAGATCGGCCATGCCGGAGAAATTCTGCTTCACCGTTGCAACGAGAGGGGATCCTTTCTTGATCAGATCCACAGCCTGGCTGGTGCCGTCAATCCCGACCACCAGAATGTTTTTGCGGCCGGCCGCTTCGATGGCCTGGGCCGCCCCGATGGCAGGCTCGTCCCATCCGGCCCAGACGGCGGTAATGGAGCCTTCATCTTTATTTGCCAGCAGCAGACTCTCCATTTGCTTGCGGGCATCTTCAATCGGGCCCGGAACCTGAACCTGCTTCTCCACGACCAGATGAATGTCCGGCTTCTGCTTCAGCATTTCATCAAGCTGCTGGGAACGCAGCAGCACGCCGGGGTGGGCCCGGTAAGTCAGGGCAACGAGATTTCCCTTGTTGCCCATCTTTTCAAACAGATAGTCGGTCACCATCTTGGCCATGGCCTTGTTATCGCTGGTGGCGTTCATGGTCATGCCCTGGATATAGCCCGCGTCGCATCCGAAAACCGGAATTTTGTTGTCGGCGGCTTTCTTGATCTGCGCCTTGACCTGGTTCGGATCCGTACTGACCAGGACAATGGCATCCGCTTTCGTCGAAATCGTATCTTCCATCCGGCTGGCCAACTGGCCGAAATCACCCTTCGTATCGACGACATTAGCCTTCCATCCATGGTCTGCCGCCTGTTTTTTCAGCGCCTCAACCATTTCATTGGTTGTGACGGAGGAGAGGTAGGGCGTGAGAATTGCGACGTTTTTTTGCTTGCCGGCCGTGCCGCCGGCTTCCGTACCGCCCTTTGATGTACCGCCGCAGGCGGCAAGACTGAGCATCAGCATGCAGGACGCGACAATAACCAGTATCTTCCGCATCGTTTGTTCCCCCTGAATCATAGATATACCTGCGATTCCGCATAAAAAAAAAGCGGTCTGCCATAGATCGTATCGCAAACCGCCTGCAGGTTTCAAGTGGAAATTCTATTTTTCGTAATCCAGAACGACCATTTGATGGCATTCCAGTTTGGGCACACGGTAGCAGACGGCGCCGTCTCTGAGCTCCCAGACCAGCTCTTCCA
>Ga0310822_100456_pt1 | contig 20093 bp, 18 predicted proteins | sample P4_ome_2_FD_201313 | JGI IMG/M metagenome (GOLD analysis project Ga0310822, IMG submission 201313) | Sorghum-adapted microbial communities from Joint BioEnergy Institute, Emeryville, California, United States - P4_Day56_Rep2 | ecosystem: Engineered > Bioreactor > SSF (Solid state fermentation) >... | reverse complement strand
TTACGAGGCGGACGACATGATCGGTACGATGTCCAAACGGTTTGCCGCCGAGGGTCTGGACGTCTCGATTTTGACCGGGGACGGCGATACACTGCAGCTATTGGAAGAAAAAATCCGCGTCATTTTGTTCAAAAAGGGTTTCGGCAACTACGAGGTGGTTACGCCGGATCATTTGGCGGACCTCAGGGGAGTTCGTCATCCTTATCAGATTATTGAAATGAAAGGGCTGATGGGGGATGCGTCCGACAACATTCCCGGATGCCCCAATGTCGGGCCGAAGACTGCGATCAAGCTGCTGGAAGAGCACGATACGATTGACGGCATTTATGAGCGGATCGACCAAGTCAAGGGAAAGCTGCGGGAACGGCTGCTGGATTATCGGGACCAGATATACTTGTCCCGCGACCTTGCCACCATCCGCACCGATGTGGACATTGATTGCGGGTTGGAGCAATGCGAATATCGCTTTAACCGGGAGAAGCTCCTGGCCAAGCTGGAGGAGCTGGAGTTCAAAACCTTGATCCGCACGTTTGCCGCCGGCTGACCCAAGCGGGGTCCGGACCGCCGGCACCTTGCCGGACCGTTCAGGATGGGCCGCCCGCTTGCCGGGAAGGCCCGGTTTTTATTGGGCTGCGGCAGGAACGATTGTTTTTTTCACGAAAAAGAAAAGGAAAGCTTGGAATACGAAGCTTCATCAAAATGGAGGAGATGAGTCGACAATGATTGAGGACCGAAGCTACTGGCTGGATACTATGCTGCGCGTTGCCGATCCGGTTTTGACAGCGCTTTCCAAGCGCCGTCTCAAGGCGACCATGCCGGTAGAAGGGAAGGCGGGCGACCGTCCGCGATATACGTATCTGGAAGCGTTGGGAAGATTGCTCAGCGGGATGGCGCCATGGCTGGAATCAGGGGCGGACGATGGAGAGGAAGGGCGGAGGCGCCGGCAATACGCCGAACTGTCGCGGCAGGCGATCGATGCGGGAACCGATCCCGAATCTCCGGATTTCATGAACTTCGCGCAGGGGCAGCAGCCCATTGTTGATGCGGCCTTCCTGTCGCATGCCATTCTCCGGGCTCCCGGCGAGTTGTGGGAGCAGCTTGGGGAGCGCGTCCGCGCCAACGTAATCCGGGCGCTGAAATTGACGCGAACGCGCAAGCCAGGGTTTAATAACTGGCTTCTCTTTGCGGCCATGACCGAGACCTTGCTGCACAAGGCCGGCGAGGACGCGGATCTCATGCGCATCGATTACGCCCTGCGCCAACATGAACAGTGGTACAAGGGGGACGGCATGTACGGGGATGGACCGGAGTTCCACTGGGATTATTACAACAGCTTTGTGATCCTCCCGATGATGGCGGACATTTTGGAAGAAGTGGGGGACCTTTTTCCGGAATGGAAAGCACTGAAGGAGCCGGTCGGCCGCCGAATGCAGCGGCAGGCGGCCATCCAGGAGCGGCTGATCTCTCCGGAAGGTACGTTCCCGCCGATCGGACGGTCTCTCGCCTACCGCTGCGGCGCGTTCCAACTGCTTGCCCAAACCGCGCTAAAGGGGCGGCTGCCCGAAGGGCTGGAGCCGGCCCAGGTGCGCTGCGCGCTGACGGCCGTAATCCGGCGCAGCCTGGAAGCCCCGGGCACCTTCGATGAGAACGGCTGGCTGACGATCGGCTTCTGCGGGCATCAGCCCGGCATTGGGGAAGGGTATATTTCCACCGGAAGCCTGTATTTGTGCTCGGCGGTCTTCCTTCCTTTGGGACTGCCGGCGGACGATCCGTTCTGGCAGGGGGAGGCCGACTGGACCGCCAAAAAGGCGTGGAGCGGACAGCCGTTTCCGATCGACAAGGCTCTGCATTAATCTGATTGGACAGGCCCCGGGAACATACGGGGCCTGTGCTCTGCCCCTGGAAGGAACAGACCGTCCGCACGGCAAGGTTAACGAGCTGAAAAATTGGAAATCCCCGTTGCCAGGGTTTGTTATACAAGACAGGAGGTAAATAGTCTTTCCGACCGATTCAAGAGTCCCCGATTCCCCGGTCCGCCAATTCCGCAATTCTTTCCTTCACACGTTCCTTGTATATCCCGCCGTGATAACAGACCACGGTTTCGATATCGAACGGGGCAAACCGGCTGAGAGAGGCCTTGGCCGTTTCCGGATCCAGTGTCGTCCCGGGATCCGCTCCGCAAAGCCGTCCTTCCTTGACCACGAGGGCATCGCCGGCAATCAACGTGCGCGATCGCTCGTGATAAAGGCTGACGTGTCCGGGCGTATGGCCGGGGGTATCGATGACGGTAATGCCGCCGCACCAGGGAAGACGTTCGCCGCCGGAGATTACACGGGTGACCGCCGCCCTCGGGGGATGAAGCATCAGCGCTTTCAGCCCCGTACGGAACGATTCCGGCACGCTCGCCGGAAGCCGGTCCAGACTGGCGATCGCTTCGTCCGTAAAGCGAAGCAGCCTGCGCTCCCCTTCAATGTACGGTTTTTCCGTTTTATGTGCCAAAACCTCGACGGGAGAGGGGGAGTTTTCGGTTAATTCCTGCAGATTGCCGATATGATCGATATCCTGATGAGTCAAGAGGATCCGGGTAAGCCGGTTCAGATCCACCCCGCAGGAATCGGCAGCGGCGCGGAGCTGCCCGGTTTGCCGGGGAAATCCCGTATCCACAAGCACAACGTCCTGCTCGTCCCACAACAGAACCGGGTGGACCGTATCAGGGCGGCCCATGATTCCGGCGGTAACGGTTAACACGGCAATTCCTTGGCTAATTTGCATTATAGAATCCACTCCTCAAAGTACAGATTCCCGGCCGGGATGTTTTAATCGTAAAGGAAATAAAAGAATTTGTAAATATTAAAAAATTATATCATACCACAAATAATAAAATTTGTCAAGAAAAATTTAATGCAATGTGATCCGTTGTGATATTTTCACTATGTAACTCTTCTGTGAAAATATCAATGCGACGAATTGCCGAAGGAACATGAACCGCTGATGTCGGGTGTATGTTTGCGCCGGATTCTGCCTGGCCACGGAATCAGGCAGAGCAAACAACCCCGGACACATCTAAGCGTTTCCGTCCTGCGGCCGCAAACCGCCAGCCGGAATGCTTCGGCAGATGGTTGTTGCGGATCTCCGGAATGTTCCGCCTATCCGGAATAAACATCTACCAGCCGGCCGGCATAGACTATATTCCGGGGAAGCTGCTAGCATAGCTTCTTTCTTTCGAAGGCATGCCGCTCAACTGCGGAGTCCGAGAATAATTCCCTTGGCAACGGATAAAAATGTAGTATATGAAAAATTTCCAAACTTAAGGGAGCAATTTGCTATGGCTAATGAAAGAAAAGATTGCTGGAAAGAGGAAGAGGATGTATTGCTGGCCGAGACTGTTCTGAACCATATCCGGGGGGGAAGCACGCAGCTCAAGGCTTTCGAAGAAACGGCGCATCGTCTGGACCGTACACCGGCCGCCTGCGGCTTCCGCTGGAACAGCGAGATCAGGAAACGTTACGAGGAAGAGATCAGGCAAGCGAAGATCGAACGGAAACGGCAGCAGCGCATGAAGACGACAGGTCATATCAACGTAACGCTTGAAGTCAATACGACGCCGGAGAATACGGCCGCGCCACATCCTCTGCAGAAGGTCATCGAAGAAATCAGCAGCTATATCCGGAATGAGCGAAACGTACCCGCCCCGACGGATCGGGAGGAACTGCTTCAATTGAAAAGCCGGTTGGAAGAGAAGGACCGCATCATTGAAGACCTTCGGCGGCAGCTGAACGAGGCGAAAGAAGCGCAGGTTGCCGTAACCGAAGATTATAAGACGCTGCTGAAAATTCTGGAACGGGCGCGGCAGATTGGCGCTTTGAACCTGAACTCCGAGAACGAACGGGCCTCCTTCCGCATGGATGCCAACGGAAACCTGGAGCGAATCAGCTAGCGCGCATCCCCAAACTTCGCGCGTTTCTCCCGTTTGGGATGCAGCTGCTCCCGGCGCAGTGCCCGTACGAGCGAAAAACAGATCGCGACCATGACGAGCGCGAACGGCAGCGCCGATACGATCGAAGCTGTTTGCAGCCCTTGAAGTCCCCCGCTGAGCAGAAGCACGACGGCAATGGAGGACTGCAGGAGCCCCCAGACCAGCTTGACGCCGCCCGGCGGGTTGAGTCTGCCGCCGGATGAGAGCATGCCCAGCACAAACGTGGCGGAATCGGCCGAAGTAATGAAAAACGTAAGGATCAGCACGGTGGCCAGCGCCGCCAGAATGACGCCCATCGGCAAATGCTCAAGGGTGACAAACAAAGCGGACGTCATATCCCGTTTAACCGCTTCGGCTATGCCGAGGTTTCCGAAGATTTCCATATGCAGCGCCGTCCCTCCGAATACCGAAAACCATAGAAAGCTGAACAGGCTCGGGATCAGTAATACGCCGAGGACGAACTCGCGGATCGTCCGGCCGCGCGATACCCTGGCGATAAACATTCCCACAAACGGCGCCCAGGCAATCCACCAGGCCCAGTAGAACAGTGTCCAGCTGCGGATCCAGGCTCCGCCTTCGAACGGAGTCAGCCGCAGGCTCATCTGGACCAGGTTTTGCAGGTATCCGCCCAGGGTCGTGGTCAGCAGATCAAAAATAAAGAATGCGGGACCCAGCAACAGGGTCAGCAGCAAAATAAGGGCGGCTACCGCCAGGTTGGCGTTGCTCAATAGTTTGATGCCCCGTTCCAGGCCGGTCATCGCGGAAAACAGATAAAGGCAGGTAACCGCGGCAATAATCGTGATTTGCACCCAGGCCTGATTCGGCAACGGCGTCAGCCGGCTGAGGCCGCCGTTTATCTGCAGGGCGCCAAGTCCGAGGGAGGTCGCTACTCCGAACACAGTGGCAATTATAGCCAGCACATCGATTATCTTGCCCGCCGGCCCTGCGACCCTCCGTTCCCCGAGCAGCGGTACGAAGGTTTGGCTGATCAGCCCGGTGCGTCCCATGCGGAACTGAAAATAGGCCAGGGCCAGGCCGATGACGGAATAAATGGCCCAGGGATGCAGCCCCCAATGAAAGAAAGAGTACCGAAGCGCCGTCTTTGCCGAATCCGGCGTATACGGCTCCGTCCCCTGCGGCGGATTCGCATAATGCTCAATCGGTTCGGCAACTCCCCAAAAAACCAGGCCTATGCCCATTCCGGCGCTGAAAAGCATGGCAAACCAGCTGATATTGGAGTATTCCGGCTTTTCCTCATCCCCTCCAAGCCGGATCCGTCCATATTTGCTGAAAGCCAGATACAGAATGAAGACCAGGAAAGCGAAGGTGACAAGCAGATAAAACCAGCCGAATTTGTCGGTCGTAAAAGCGAGCAGATGATTGGCCATAGCCGCAAGCCCTTGGGGAGATACCGCTCCCCAGGCGACAAAGGCAAGCACGATCAGAACCGAAATCAGGAAAACCACCCGAACACCCCCGGTATCATTGCTATACGGTAGATTTCCCCCCGACGGGGAAGGACATACACGGCAATCCACCGTTTTCCGGAATCCCGGATTTTTCACAAAATCAGCACAGAGGAAGTATCGTTGCCGAATTTCCGGCATATAATGGCTCTCGTGTGTGAAAATTCACCTGATTTTGGGAGGAAAGAAACCGTCATGGAAACCATTATTGTCCACCAAGCCCCGGGCCGCCGGGACCGGCCGGCCAAAGAACTGCCGGAACCTGTCAAAACATGGAGATACGATTCGTTCTATACGATCTTGCAGAATATGAAAGCCGGCGGCAAAACATATGCCGTTATCACTCCGGTCAATACGCCGGATAACAAATGAAGACGGAGTTTAAGCCGGCTGCCCTTGAGACTGGTGCAGATTTCCTGCATAATTCATCCCGCGTACGATCAAAATGAAAGGGACGGCGGAGAGAGGTGTGTGATTCCGTTGGAAAAGGATGAGCAGCCGGACGACGTTCTTTCTTGACGATTTGGAAACGGAGGGATGTGCCGGAAACACGTTCACGCGTTACCCGCATCGCTATTGTCCCCGAGACAATAAACCGAGGTTTCTGAAATTAGTAAGGAAATGAATGATCAAAATCACCGCCGTCACGAGGATCCCGTCGGGATCCTCTTTGTCATGCCGCGGTTTATTCGCCGGCGTTGCGGTGTTTTTTGTGTTTTTGGCGATCGTCGGGTCATGTTCGGGTTCTGTCGAACGGAGCCGGCAAAGCGCTCCTCCGGCGTCTCTATATTGACGACGGGCAGGACTGTATTTCAATTTCCCCCCAATCGTGCTAGAATAATAGAAAGTTCCGATCGGCCGGCTGACGATTCCGGCCGGATCTTTTCTTTCGGCGTAATTCCCCGCGTTATCTTTCTTAACGAATTTTTCATAAGGGTAGGAGGTTTATTTTTGATGTCCAGAGCGAAAATGCGCAGCGACATGATCAAAAGAGGGTTTGACCGCGCACCCCACCGCAGCCTGCTGCGTGCCGCGGGTGTGAAAGAGGAGGATTTCAACAAGCCGTTCATCGCGGTCTGCAATTCCTATGTCGATATTATTCCGGGCCACGTGCATCTGCAGGAATTCGGCAAGCTGGTAAAGGAAGCGATCCGTGAAGCGGGCGGCGTGCCGTTCGAATTTAACACCATCGGCGTCGACGACGGAATCGCCATGGGCCATATCGGCATGCGCTATTCTCTGCCGAGCCGTGAGATTATCGCCGATTCGGTGGAGACGATGGTCAACGCCCACTGGTTTGACGGAATGGTCTGCATTCCGAACTGTGACAAAATCACCCCGGGCATGATGATGGGGGCGCTGCGCGTCAACATTCCGACCATTTTCGTCAGCGGCGGCCCGATGAAGGCCGGTGTGGACAGCAAGGGCCGGAAGTTGTCCCTGTCCTCCGTCTTTGAAGGCGTCGGCGCCTACCAGGCCGGCAAAATCGACGACAAGGGGCTTCAGGAGCTGGAGCAGTACGGATGTCCGACCTGCGGATCCTGCTCCGGAATGTTCACGGCCAACTCGATGAACTGTCTGGCGGAAGGACTCGGACTTGCCCTGCCGGGCAACGGCACAATTCTGGCCATCTCCGACGACCGCAGAGAGTTCGTGCGCCGGTCGGCCAAGCAACTGATGGAGCTGATCCGACTGGACATCAAGCCGAGGGATATCGTCACGATCGAATCGATCGACAACGCCTTTGCCCTCGATATGGCGATGGGCGGGTCCACGAATACCGTTCTGCATACGTTGGCCCTGGCGCATGAAGCGGGCATCGAATACCCGATCGAGCGCATCAACGAAGTGGCCAAGCGGGTCCCCCACCTGGCGAAGATCGCCCCGGCATCGGATTACCATATCGAAGACGTGCACAATGCCGGCGGAGTCAGCGCCATTCTTCACGAACTGTTCAAGAAGCCGGGCGTCCTGAACGGCGAATGCCTGACGGTAACCGGCAAAACCTTGCGCGAGAACGTCGAAGGCTGCGAGATCAAGGATACGAACGTCATTCGTCCGATCGACAACCCGCACAGTGCGGAAGGCGGACTCTCCGTTCTGTTTGGCAACCTGGCGCCGGCCGGCAGCATCATCAAGGTTGGAGCCGTTGATCCGTCCGTTGGCGGGCGCCATGTCGGTCCGGCCATCTGCTTTGATTCCCAGGAAGAAGCACTGGAAGGCATCGCGAACGGTAAAGTCAAGGAAGGACACGTGGTTGTCATCCGTTATGAGGGACCGAAGGGCGGACCGGGCATGCCGGAAATGCTCGCTCCAACCTCGATGATTGTGGGCATGGGCCTCGGTGCCAAAGTCGGCCTCATTACGGACGGACGCTTCTCCGGGGCATCTCGCGGCATCAGCATTGGCCATATTTCCCCGGAAGCCGCCGAGGGCGGTCCGATCGCCTTCGTCGAAGACGGGGACATCATTGAGCTTGACATGGTCAACCGCCGGATCGAGCTGAAAATCAGCGACGAAGAGATGGAGCGCCGCCGCGCCAATTGGAAGGGCTTTGAGCCGAAGATCAAGAGCGGCTATCTCGCCCGCTATTCGAAGCTAGTCACGTCGGCCAGCACCGGCGGCGTAATGAAAATTTAAACTCGGTGAATCTTGAAATATAGAGGATCCCCGTGCTACCGTGCTACGGGGATTCTTTTTTGGCGTGGAAGGCTAACGTTCGCGACAATTGCCTGCCCCAATCAAAAAAGTCTCCCGGCTGGGGCGGCGGCAATGCCGCCCCGCGGGGCAGACCCTTCTCGCTTGATCCGGTTCCGGTCAGTCCGGATCGGTGATTTCTTCTTCGGTAATTTCGGTAATCGGATCCTCTCCCGGATAATTGCGGGGGAGATCTTCATGCAGTCGCAAATTCTCGTAGCTGAACCGGTTGGGAGGCCGCTGGTCGGTCCGCCAGGGAGTGCTCTTGCCGAGAGCCTCCGCCTGGATGGACATTCCGTAGGGTCCCTCCGGAAATTCCTCAGCCGTCAGGTCGTTGCGCTGCGATTCCACCGTTGCCAAGTCGGTATTTCGTTCCTCCGGCTTGATCTCGCGCTTGAAGCCGAAACCCATGGCAGGCCCCTCCTTGGTAAAGTCATGGGAGAATGCGGGATCATGGCCCCGGCGGTTTCTCCCTGCTCCTACCATTGTGCCCGTTTCAAGCGGTGATCATGTATGTCGGCTAAATGTCGGTGAAATTGACCGTTCCGACGACCTGCTCCAGGAACAATTTCAGTTCTTCCGCTTCTTCCCCGGAAAGCTTGTAGGCGTACTCCAGATAACCTTCCTCTTCCAGATCGTCCGGCCCGATGATCGCCGTGCGGCCGGTTTGCAGATCAGTCACCATTTTCTTTCCATAAAACCGGTTGGTCGTCGTGACGGCCAGGTCGAAACGCTTCAGACTGGGCGTAATAAAACAGACAAAACGCGTAGACGTATGCTCGGTCGAATCCGCTAAAAAATCAAACTCGTCGACAGACATTTTCCATACCTCCGATCCTCTGGCATATTTCCTCATTATACTGCATTCCCCGAAAGACGGCAAAATTCGCGGTAAAAGAGAAGAAATGCAGCAAACGAACAAGCGTAAAGAGAAAGGCGCCAGAAGAAAAGGCTTGCCGGCTCCCGTCCCATGTGGTAAAATTTACTTCATCGTATAACGGATTCAGAGGAAGCACCTCTCTTGCCTGACGGCTGGAGGGGTGCTTTTTCGCGTTTCCGAATTTTTCCGGAGGTGTGTTTATGAACGTATTGTTTCTTAACAGCCTGGAGAAGCAGACCGGAGAGAACCGGGTGAAAACCGCCCAGGTTCAGGTGCTGGAGGACAAGGGAAAATGGAAGGTGTTTTGGCAGGAAACGCTGGACAGCGGCAAAACGGTCGCGAACTGCTGGTACGACGGAGCGGAATGGGAAGAGATGCGGAGAGCTTTCCGTTCGGGGCTCAGGGAAAAGACCAGGGAAGGATATTCTCCTTTGTTCAGAGCGCTTCGGGAGGAGCTGCCCGCCGTTGCCGATCGGGCGGTCATGATGCAGATGCTGCTGTACTACAGCCAGACCCATACCGATAAGGAACTGTTTCAAACGCTGCGAAAATGGCGCAGGGAACAGGCGATCGCGGAAGGCAAATCGCCGTTTATTGTAGCCACGAACACCATGCTGCAGCTGATCAGCACGTTCGTTCCCCATACCGCTGAAGAACTGCTGCAGATTCCCGGCTTTGGCAAACAACGGGCCGCCTCCTATGGGCAAGCGCTGCTTTCGATCACTTCGGTAATCCCGCGAAACCATGCTTTCCCGCTGGATTGGGTACGAGACGAGGTCGATATGGAAGCTTTTCTGGATTGGCTTGAGGAGGAAGCACGCCAAAAGGAACAAATGCAGCAGTTCAAGGAAGAAAACAAGAAGCGTCTCCTGGATGAAATCTCCGGAGGCTGTGAACTCGGGGTTCTGCAGCGGAAACTCTCCCTGCGCCGGAGAGAGCTGCTGCAATGGGTGGAGGAGCTTGACCGGGAAGGATACGACGTTCTGTCTTTGATCGAGGCGGAGCTGAAGGCGGTCCCGCAGGAGGAGAAGGAGCTCGCCTGGAACGCCTTTCTGGAAGAAGGCGACCGTTATCTGAAGCCCATTTTCAACCGGATTTACGGAGAAACCGGCCGCGAACCCTCTGATCCGAACCGGACGTACGAATGGCTGCGTCTTATGCGGCTGAAATTCCGGAGGGAGAAGGAGGCCGCTTTGGCAGAAGCGGAATAAACTACATTTCTCCATATACCCGATAAACGCGTCCATGGCATTAGGCGGCGTTTGCCCCTATAATGTGGGAAGTTCAACAGCGTCAAAGATATGGAGGTTATTGGAATTATGCCTATCGCGTATCGGGAAGAGGATCGTACCTTTCATCTGCAGACACCGGCTTCAAGCTATATTATGCGGGTGGAAAAGGGAGGATATTTGGCTCATCTGTATTGGGGCCGCAGGTTGGGGGAAAATGCTTACGCCAATCCTTCGGTTTACTGGGGACGCTCGTCGATTTCGCCTACCCCCCTGCCCGGGGAACCGACAATCCGCCTGGATACCCTTCCGCAGGAATACCCCTCTTACGGCACCGGCGACTTTCGCCACCCGGCCTACCAGGCCCGCCTGGAGAACGGTTCGACGGCCGGTGAACTTGTCTACCATTCCCATCGGATTTTCCCGGGGAAACCTCCATTGGAAGGATTGCCCGCCACTTATGTGGAAGCGGACAAGGAGGCCTCGACGCTGGAAATTGAGTTGAAGGATTCCGTTGCCGGCCTGACGGTAATGCTGTCCTATACCGTGTTCGAACAGCAGGATGCGATCACCCGTTCCGTGCGTTTTCTCAATGAGGGCGGACAGCCGCTCCGGCTGTGGAGGGCGCTCAGCATGAGTGTCGATTTTGCCCATTCGGATTTCGATATGATTCGTCTGCCCGGAAGCTGGGCCCGCGAACGGGATGTGGTCCGTACCCCGCTCGGCGGAGGAATGCAGTCGATCGAAAGCCGCCGCGGGGTCAGCTCGCATACGATGAACCCGTTTCTGTGCCTTGCTTCCCGGGGGGCCGGCGAAGACCATGGGGAAGTTTACGGCTTCAGTCTGGTTTACAGCGGCAGCTTTGCCGCTTTCGCGGAAGTGGACCAGTTCCGCACGACCCGGGTGTCCATGGGGATCAATCCGTTCGATTTCGAATGGAAGCTTGACCCGGGGGCGGCCTTCCAGACTCCGGAGGTCGTCGCTGTTTTCTCCGCGGAAGGGCTTGGAGGAATGTCCCGCACCTACCACCGCCTTTACCGCAGCCGGCTCTGCCGGGGGAATTACCGTGATGCCGAGCGGCCGATCAAGGTTAACAACTGGGAGGCAACCTATTTCCGTTTCGATGACCGGAAGCTGGAGGAGATTGCGGATGCCGCGGCGGAGGCGGGAATTGAACTGTTTGTCCTGGACGACGGCTGGTTCGGCCGCCGCAACGACGACAAAAGCTCGCTTGGCGACTGGTTCGTGAACCGCGAGAAGCTTCGCGGGGGGCTTGAAGGGCTAGCGGCCAGCTTGAACCGCAAAGGGCTGAAGTTCGGCCTCTGGTTCGAACCCGAGATGGTTTCCCCGGACAGCGAGCTGTACCGGAAGCACCCGGATTGGTGCCTGCACGTTCCCGGACGCCGGCGGACGCTGGGACGCAATCAGTTGATTCTCGACTATTCCCGGGAGGATGTCTGCGAGGAAATTCTCCGGATGCTTACCGCCATTTTGGAAAGTGCCCCCATCGAATATGTCAAATGGGATTTTAACCGGAATATGACGGAGATCGGATCGGAGCTGCTGCCGGCGGAGCGGCAAAGGGAGACCGCCCACCGTTATATGCTGGGGCTTTACCGTGTACTCGAGCGGCTGGTTTCACGATTCCCGCATATTTTGTTCGAGAGCTGCGCGGGCGGCGGGGGCCGCTTTGACCCGGGAATGCTATACTATATGCCGCAAACCTGGACGAGCGACAATACCGATGCGGTCTCCCGTCTCCGCATTCAATACGGGACCAGCCTGGTCTACCCTCCGTGCTCCATGGGGGCCCATGTTTCGGCAGTTCCGAATCATCAGGTGGGACGGGTTACCCCGCTGGCCTCGCGCGGGCATGTCGCCATGAGCGGCATTCTCGGCTACGAGCTCGATCTTTCCTCGCTTTCCGGAGAAGAGAAGGATATGATCAAAAAGCAGGCGGCCTTGTATAAGGAAATTCGCCCATTGATTCAATATGGCGATTTTTACCGGATTCTGAATCCTTTCGAAGGGACGGAAGCGTCATGGATGTTTGTGGATGCGAATCGAAGCCGGGCCGTGTTCGTTTACGCCAACAGCCTGCTGGAAGGAGGGCAGCCGATTCGTTTCGTTCGGCTCAAGGGACTGGATCCCCGCAGGCAGTATCGGATTGAGGAGACGGGCACCATTCACGGCGGAGACGAATTGATGTTTGGCGGCGTCCAGCTCCCCCGGCTGAAGGGCGACTATCCTTCGCTCTTGTGGAGACTGACCGCTGTCAACCAAGGATGAAAAAGGGGATGAACGATGGTTCATCCCCTTTCTTAAACGACATAACTAATCCAATAATACAGGCAGATCAAAGTAAAAATGACCGTAGGCGGAATGACGGGGAAGGTGACACGGGTATAGTCCATCCAATCGATTCTGATTTTGTTTCGGCGCAGAAGATGCATCCACATCAGCGAAGCGAGCGTACCGCATGGAAGGATCAACGATCCGATATCGCTTCCGGCGACATTCGCAAGATAAGCCATTTTCAGCTGCAGATCGGTAAGTCCCATCTGGGTAATGGCCAAGGTTCCGATCATCAGGGCGGGATGGTTGTTGAATAGCAGGGACATAACGGTCATGAACAGCCCCATGATCATGCCGGTGTTCAGCAGATGCTGCGTGACGGCAGGCTTCAGCAGGAGCATCAGCTGCTCGGTCAGCCCGATGTTTTTCAACCCGTAAATGATGACATACATGCCGAAAGCGAAAATAAACACGTGCCAGGGCGTCTTGACGAGAATGTCAGCGGGCGGTTTTTTCAAGTGCCACCATCTCCATCCCAGGAGCACCAAGGATCCCCCGACGGCAACCCATTCGATCGGTATCCCGAAGTACGAGGTGGTGAAAATTCCGATCCGGATAAGCAGGACAAACAGCAGAAGATTCCGGATCAGGCCGGACCTCTTCTTTGCAGCGGACAGGTCGGGCGGCTCCTGAAGAGGATGGGGGAATTTGCGGCTTTCGGGAATGCGCATGAGCATTCTGTCGGCCGAAATCGTCTTCGGCAGATCGCGATACGTGCATATGAACAGCAGGGCGGTAAACAGGAGAAGTCCGAGCATGGCGGGAACGAACATCATTCGGGTATAGTCATAAAGGTCCATGCCGACGATATTCAGGGAGACCAGGTTTACAATGTTGCTGACTCCGATCGGGGCGCTGGATGCGGTGGCGACCAAAGCGCCGGACAGCAGATAAGGAATTTTCTGATGGTTTTTTAATCCCAGATGATGGAGAAGCAGAATGAGAATCGGCGTGGTGATCAGTATGCTCCCGTCATTATTGAAGAAAATGGTCATCAGAAAGCAGACGAGATTGATATACCAATACAGCCGGATCCCGGAATACTTCGCCCTTAAAACCAGGCCCTGAGCAGCCCATGCAAACACTCCCGTGCTTTCCAGCACGATGGCCGTCACGATGGTGGCCAAAATTGTAATCGCGGCTCCGCTGACGGTAGCGGCGATCGTTTTCAGATCGCCCATAGTAACGCTTCCGCTTAACAGGACCAGAGCGGCCCCGGTGACTGCCGCCGCCGCTTCGTTAAGGCCCTTCGGCCGCCAAAAAATCATGAGGACCGTCAGCAAAAAAGAGAAGACGGTTAACGTTGCCGCAGCCCCCTCCACGCTATCACCCCCTCCCGGGCTTCATGGCAGACCGGATGATGTTCTCGTTCTACCATTTAAACGGCTTCTTGCCGGAAGGGACCGTCGACGATATTTCCATGATATCCGGGGATACCGGTTCGAGCTCCGCTTCCGAATTTTCGATTCCCATCCGTCCGATTTCGCCGCGTTCCGGCTGCTCCGCGGGCTTAAGCAAAAAATAAAGGGCGAAGCCGGAGCCAAGCACCATAAATAGTAAAAGCATTCGCAATCCTCCTCTAAGGCAAATGCACCGTCTTGACATGATTTAAATGAAAATAGACGATTCCCTGATTGGCTGTCACCAATTCGACGAGCATATTCTCCACCTTCTTTAACAGACCGGCCCGGTTGGGGTTTGTCCCCAGATCCATGACGACAAACCGCCCTTCAAGCTTTTTCAGCTGAAGCTCGAAGGTCCTCGCCAGGCTTGTCGTGACCGGCTGAACCGGGAACTGGTCCCGGGTAATGGAATAAGGCGTTGTGTTGGCCTTATAGGGTACCAGATACTTGAGATGGTTTAACGGGACAAGCAGGGCCGGGAACATAGGGGAATGAAATACAAAGTAGTCGTTCATGACGGAAGTGATATAACCGTGGACCGGCTGCCTGCCGGTTACATAGAGCTCGGCGAAAATTCCCTTGGCGTTGAGCAGAACTTTCCGGTATGTGAGATTTTCCGTTTCATCCTCGAAAGGGGGATCGCCGGCGCCCGGGCTCTGCTCTGCTTCCGAAGGCGCCTGTTTGACGGACTGCAGGTGGAGGAACGGCAAATAAACATATTGCTTGTCCTGACGGACGACCAGAATATCCATTCCGGTATCAATCAACGTTCCGAGGATTGGGCGGATTCCTCCGGAAACCTCGATTTCCACCCTTTGCCCAATCCAGGCCTTTAAATCGATCATGGGCTGCCTCCTTTCGGCGTTTCACGCTGGATAAAGGGTGTGCCGCATGAGAGCGGCACAAGTGGATGGTCCCTATTTGTTTATTTCCCGCGGGATTTTCCGCTTGATTTCCCCTTGGACTTGCCGCCGGATTTTCCCTGGGATTTCCCGCCGGATTGATTCAGCGGGCGGATGCTGCGGATGTGGAAGACGGGAATATTGGACACTTCGCGCGAATTCACAACCAGAAGCAGATTGTTGTTGCTTACCTCAACGACAAATCCTTCCACTTTCTCGGGTCCGCCGTTGTTCACTTGAACGAATTGATGCGTAAATTGACGAAGCAGGGCGTTGAAGCTGCCGGCCCGGATATAGTTTTGCGGAGCCGTCCCGCCGCTCGAATGCTGGCCGGGCCCCTCGCTAATGCTTTTGATGTGGGCGGAGTTGACATAGACGATTTGCCGCGAAGGCTTGGCCAGGACAACGGCATATCCGTTCATGACAGCCAGCAATTTTCCGGAGATGGCATCCGGTCCTCCCCGGTTAAAGCGGACATCTTTTCCCACCAGCGAGCCCATGGACGGCGTTCCATACGATATCGAACCGCCGGACTGCGGACCGAGGGGTTGCCGCCCCGGGGATGTTCCTGCCGGATTTTGGCCGGCTCCCGGAGAAATTCTTCCGGGGGAAGAGGCGGTCCCGGAACCCGGATTCAACAAACCCATGAAATGGTTTGACCACATGGAAGAAAAACTCCTCTCTGAATGAAGTGTTCGGGCGGAAGATCCTGCCCTTTTGTGAATGCTTCAAGGCGCCCGGAGTTTATTTCGCAGGCTTTCTATTGCAATGTAAAATTCGCTCCCACCTTTCTTTCTCAAAACAAATCAAGGAAGTAGATTCGCTGGTTCCCTCATAGGCTTGTTCCTGGTCGATTTAACCTTGATGTTTCTTTGTAGTTTATGTATATGCACCCCGTAAGGACATGTCCTAGTCTGAAATCTATTCTTTCGAAAATCCGTCAATATCCTTTGTTCGCCCTGGTAGATTCGCCTTCCGCCTGACCAAAAAACAGTCCTTTGCCGATGGGCAAAGGACTGTCTCCGGGGACGGGGGCCATCCGGCCCCCTCCTGCTCGATCCGGCGCCTTATCATGTCGATTCTACCGCCGGGTCGGCCTGATCCGAAGAAAGGCTGGGCGGGTCGTTGGCATCCGTTTCCCGGTTTTCATCGACGGGGCTTGGTTCGGGAATCCAATCAAGCTCGTTGATTCCCGGATTGAGATAGGTCGGCCGGTCTTTGGGACGAACCGATTTGATTCGGAGGGAACGAGTACGCCTGCTGTGCTTTCTTTTCAATACTACACCTCCCGTTGCCAACTTCCGGATACAACAGTTTATGGCAGTTGCCCGGGAAGCGCACGGCATCCGCCCGAATCGTAAATTTTTCGCGGGAATGCGAGCCGGCCGATCCCCGGGAGAGACCGGCCGTGACAACCGGAGGGAGCGGAACATAGGATAAACCAGCAAATCAGGACCGACCACATGTTGTCCTGCGGAAGAAAGGCGGTTTGACCGATGCTGCCTGCGCGACAAATTGTCATCTCCGAGGAGCACCTGGCCCTGCTGAACGAAAATGTATGGAGCGACGCCTATGTGCCGGCCTCGCTGGTAAGCGGGGGAAAGAAAGAATCGATCCGGATTCGTTACAGAGGCGGTCATACCCGCGAATACCCGAAAAAATCCTATGATATTGTTCATGGAGGAAAGCTGTTTCATCTTAATGCGGAATTTGACGATCCGAGTCTGCTCCGGAACGCGCTCTCCTTCCGGTTTTTCGAATGGATTGGCGTACCGGCGCCGCAAACCCGGCACTGCCTATTGGAGGTAAATGGAAGACCGAAGGGGGTTTATCTGGAAATTGAGGCCGTCGATCGCCGCTTTTTCAAACGGAGGGGGATCGCCGTGCATTCCCTCGTCTATGCGATCAACAACCAGGCGAATTTCGGATTGGCCGATGATGAAACGAACCGGCGCAAAGCCTCGCTGTTCAAAGGCTATCAAATGGTGATCGGTACCCGGGAAGACCGCATACGGCTGCAGGCGTTCATCCGCAGGCTGAATACTTTGACCGGAAAAAGGCTGCTGGCCTATCTTTCCTCGCATCTCGACGTGGACCAATATCTCCGCTGGCTGGCCGGCGCGGTCTTTACCGGCAATTATGACGGGTTTACCCAAAACTATTCCATCTACCGGACCGCAAAGAAGCCCCATTACCGGATGATCCCGTGGGATTATGAGGGAACCTGGGGGAGGAACTGCTACGGACGGCAATGCAGCAGCGACCTGGTAAGCATTACGGGGTATAATCATCTTACCGGAAAGCTGCTCGCCTTTCGTTCGGTGCGCCAAAAATATAAAGCCCTTCTGCGGGAAATTCTCGGGCAGAGCTTTACCTTAAGGAAAATTACGCCGGTTCTTTATGAGATGCATCATCGCATTGCGCCGTATGTTTACGAAGCGGAGCATTCCAAATGGGCAGAGGGGGTCTTCGAACGCGAGCCGCTTGTGATTCAGCAGTATATCCAGGAACGGAGGAGAATCATTGCCCGCGGCCTGGCGAAGCTTTAAACATCGTGAAATGAAAGGCAACAGAAAAGGGCGTTCCTCCCGTTCAGGGTAAGGACGCCCTATTTTTGTCCATCCGGACTAAAGCCATTCCTTCTTGCGGAATACGTACAGCATGGATAACCCGATCAGGATCATGGCCCCGAGCACGATGGCATCGCCATATCGGGTATGCAGCAGCGGAATGTTGTCAAAATTCATTCCGTAAATGCCGGTGATGAAGGTCAACGGCATAAAAATCGTCGTCAAAGCGGTAAAAATTCGCATGATTTCGTTGGCCCGGTTGGCCAGGCTTGATTGATAAGCCTCCCGCAGGTTCGCCATCAAGTCGCGGAAGGTATCGAAGGTTTCGGTGATTTTTACGGCGTTCTCGTAAATATCTCCGAAATATTTTTGCAGCGGATCGCTGATCAGTTTCAGTTCTTTCCGGTTCAGGATGGCGATCACTTCCTTTTGCGGAACAAGCATTTTCTTCAGCCATAAAATTTCGCTGCGAAGGCCGATGATTTCGTTCAGATGGGATTTCTTCGTCTCCATCAGGATGTCTTCCTCGAGTTTTTCGATCTTGTTCTCGATCCGGTCTCCGACCAGAAAATAATTGTCTACAACCAGGTCGATCAGATGATACAGAAAATAATCCGGCGCATCGACTTCCTGCTCCCACAGGCGCGGTTTGAGCGCGCGGATCTCATGAATTTTCTGTTTGGTGACAGTGATGATGAAATGAGCGCCGAGAAAGATGTTCAGGGCCCGCAGGTGAATTTCTTCATCGTCAAAACGAATGCTGTTCACAACGATAAAGTAATGACTGTCGTAAATTTCCATTTTGGGCCGTTGCTCTTCCTCGCTCATGCAGTCCTCCACCGCCAGGTCGTGAAGATGGAACACCGGCTGCAGCAGCTCAAGATCGTCCACGGAAGCGTTGATCCAGTAAAACCCTTTTTCCGGCGGCGTGATGGCGGCCGTGAAATCTTCGGTGATGGTAAACACGCCTTTTTGCACCAAACGTGTCTTCATAAGCTACACCCCCTGCGGTTTGCAGAGCAAACCTCGTGTTGTTGGCAGGCAATGGAGTGCAGCCGGGATGCAGATGGGGTTATACAGAGCCGTACGGCCCCCGTTTGCCCTCCATTGCGGTCTGGATATTCGGTTGTTCCGGTTCGCAGCGACATCCAGGGTCTCCGTCCAAGCTCTTCTCACCCCGCTATTCGATCATTCGGAATACTTGTCTAGTATACTCCCGCCGGCAGGCTGCAGCAAGGGCTCCCGAACGGGAAGATCGGGCATTATACAGTTTATGAAACCGTCCGGCGGAAGGTGCGCAAGGGCGTGCCGCACCCGGGAAAGGAGGGAAACGATACTTGACGTGTACCGGTTTTTCGGATACAGTTATAGTATTCAACTGAATATGACGCAAGCGAAAGACTCTTATCAAGAGCAGGTGGAGGGACTAGCCCGATGATACCCGGCAACCGACAAACCCCGCAACCGGGGGGCGCACGGTGCTAATTCTTGCTGGGCCTTGCGGCCCGAGAGATGAGAGAGGACATCGACGACAACTTCATGGCCTTTCTCGATCTGGGGAGAGGCCTTTTTCTATTTAACCTGTAAAGGAGCGTGAATGCCATGCCGATCAAAATACCCGATCATTTGCCGGCCAAGGAGATTTTACATCGGGAGAACATCTTTATTATGGACGAGACGACAGCCTTTCATCAGGATATTCGTCCTCTGAGAATTGCCATTCTCAATCTCATGCCGACGAAAGAAACAACGGAAACCCAGATTCTGCGGCTGCTCGGCAATACTCCGCTGCAGGTGGAATTCGTGCTCCTTCATCCGGGTACCCATATCTCCAAGAACACATCCGCCGAACATCTCGCCCAATTTTACCATACGTTCGACGAGGTGCGGGAGGAGCAATTCGACGGAATGATCATTACCGGAGCCCCTGTCGAGCACCTCGAATTTGAACAGGTCAATTATTGGGAAGAACTCAAGCAGATTATGGACTGGTCCGTGGAAAACGTGACCTCGACTTTTCACATCTGCTGGGCGGCCCAGGCCGGCCTTTATCATCACTACGGGATTCCCAAATATCCGCTGCCGGAGAAAATTTTCGGTGTCTTCCCGCATTATCTGACCGAGAGGAATGTCACGTTAACACGCGGATTTGACGAAGTCTTCTATGTGCCGCAATCCCGGCACACCGATGTAAGCAAGGAGGAGATCGCCAAAGTTCCGGAGCTTGTCATTCTCTCCGAGTCGCCGGATTCCGGCGTATACATTGTCGCGAGCCGGGACGGAAAGCAGATCTTTGTCACCGGCCATTCGGAATACGACCCGGAGACACTGAAATGGGAATATGAACGGGACGTGCAAAAAGGCATGGATATTGCCTTACCCAAAAATTATTACCCGGACAACGATCCGAACCGCCCGCCGAAGGCAACCTGGAGGGCGCACGCCAACCTGCTCTTCTCCAACTGGCTCAATTATTATGTGTACCAGCAAACGCCGTACGAGCTGCGCAGGTCATCCCGGCTGATCTCAAAATCATAGGATAAATTCTGATTGCACATAGGGGGAGAATTCATCATGAAAATCGAAAGTCGGCTGGCGCAAATCGGTTCCACCTC
>Ga0310822_100455_pt1 | contig 20098 bp, 19 predicted proteins | sample P4_ome_2_FD_201313 | JGI IMG/M metagenome (GOLD analysis project Ga0310822, IMG submission 201313) | Sorghum-adapted microbial communities from Joint BioEnergy Institute, Emeryville, California, United States - P4_Day56_Rep2 | ecosystem: Engineered > Bioreactor > SSF (Solid state fermentation) >... | reverse complement strand
GCATAGTTGCAGTAACCGCAGGAACTGCGGGGATAGCTTGGTGGTACATCATGTACTAATTCTGTTCAGTAGAACGGACTAACCAAGAATCTCGTGGCTTTAGCCATGAGAGGTTCAATAATGGCTTGATACTATGATTGATCATGAGGTTCACCACAAAGGTCAATTGTTTCTTTACGCCCGGTTAATTGGAATAGAAAAGCTTCCTTTTTTCATTACTCAACCTCCTAAACAGGAGAACATAAAAACTTATGAATGAGAAGATTGATCTTCGCCTTCGGTGTTGATACCGAAGGCTTTTTCGATGCAGGAATTCACCATAGGTAGTCTCTAAACCAGACGAGCTGGTGAAAAGCATACATAGCGGTCTGCTGAATGTTCGGGCGGAAGAAAGAAAGCTCTTGGTGAAAGAGCCGGATTATCATTTCACCTGAACATCAGACAGAAAGTCGTCCGACATGCAGCCGAGTCTTTTATTGTATCCTGAAAAAATTACCAATATAGCAAGTGTATAATTTCTTTCCTATGAGGGATTTTAAGATTAGCAATAACCATCATTCTCCATAGGAGGAATTATCTCATGGCTCAACAACAAAGCGGAAACAGAAATGAATTGCTTGTTCCACAATCGGAACAAAGATTGGAGTTATTAAAGTGGGAAATTGCAACAGAGTTAGGTATTCAATTAGGCGCTGACCAGACTTCCCGCCTAAACGGTTCTGTAGGTGGAGAAATGGTTCGACGCATGATAATGATGGCAGAACAACAATTAAGCGGACGTATTTAGTCATTGTTATTCTATATTAAAAAAGCACACCGTTTACCATGACTGCATAACTTAAATTAGCGAAGCCAGCGTAGGGAACAGTCAAATCCTCTGAGGGAATGTCTCAGGGGATTTTTAATTTTTATACACATCGTAATGAATCTTATCGAAAATTAAAAAAAAACGAAAATTGTTTTTATGAATATATAAATACCATGAACATAAAGACAGGAGGTTTACCATGAGTATGGTCGAAATGATTCCTCAACGCCTATATGTCGGGGGAAGGATAAGCAAGGATGATTGGAGATTTATTCAAAAGAATATAACCGTCATCATAAATCTTCGAACCAAACCTGATATGCTACCGTTTGACTTTAGGAATAAAATTATGATTTGGGCCCCATTAAATGTTATGAAGGCCCCCAATCTGAATTGGACTATTCCATTCATCTATAGAATAAATACTTTATTCGACAGTGGACATAGAATCCTGATTCATTGCCTGTTAGGAAGGGAAAGAAGTGGTTTTGTTATAACTGCTTTTTTTATGCAAAAGTTTGGACTGAGCCGTGATGAAGCACTCAAACTTGCTAGGCGACGAAAGCCCAATTTAACTCCTCCGCGTCATTATATGTTGTTATTGTCACAGTATGAAGATTATCTTCGAGAAGAGTAGACAGATTCAACTTAACCAGCCTCAAACATGTTTTTACAAGTAAGGAGAAAACAGTTTGGTTGTCAGAATCTTGACTCTACTTTCTTGCTCGCTCTATACTGGCTACTGATGTCATAAGCCTGGCAAAATAAAAATGGTCAATCAGAAAAATCTGGTTGACCTTATAATACGATCGATTCCTGTTAGCCAACCATGTTCCACTCTCCAGCACCACAGATTATAAAAATCATCTATGTAGATAGGAACGGGCAACTCAGCCAGCGGAAGATCCGATTGCTGTCGGTGAAAGACGGAAGGATTCGGACGTATTGCTTCAAGCGGAGAGCGACAAGATACTTCTCAGTTGAAAACGTGCTGGCGATGCGGCCAGCGAGAGAAAAGAGAACGAGTTAAAAAAGACCCGGCGCACAGCCGGATCTTTTTTCGGCAAAGAAAGTTTAAAGTGATTAAATTTTTCATCCATTTTGCAAGCGAAGAAACACTTGCGAAGCATGTGTCAAATGTTGCTTTTTCCTTACTTCAGTTTATCATTTAAAACGTTTTCCTCTAAGACAGAAAACTTATCACCATACGTTCTGATAATATGTTTTTCCCCCCAAGCACATAAAGAATCTAAAATCTCCTGTAGACTCCATCCATAATCACTAAGCTCATATTCTACTTTTGGGGGAATCTGATTGTAAGCAATTCGATTGATAATTCCATCTTCCTCTAATTCCCGCAATTGCTGAGTTAACATTTTTTGTGTAATTCCAGGCATAAGACGTTTTAATTCACTTGTACGTTTTTTGCCACGGGTTAAATGACAGAGGATTACGCATTTCCATTTTCCTCCGATGACTTCTAGTGTGGCTTCAACTGAGATATTATATTTCTTCTTTGTCATTCTTTTCTCCTTTCTACTCTATAGGTACTTAGAAGTTCCTATACAACTTTTCGGTACCTATATTACTTAAAAGTGCTTACTTCCCCTTTGGATTTATATACCCCATAATAGCATTTGTCAGCCGGTTTTACCTATACCTTTTCAATTATATAGGTTGTTTGAAGGGGGGGGGCAATACAACAAGATAACCAGGAGGAAGCAGCATGCTAAAAGACATAATACGATGATGATGCAATCCGGTCAGGTTGTATGGAAATCCAATAATTATGTAAAGTTGAACATGAGGGGGATATATGAGCACTAATCACGTTACTCAACAAGAAACAACTGTAGATAAAAAACGAAGTACGTTAGCATTGTTGGCATTAGCGATTAGCGCGTTTGGAATTGGAACAACAGAATTTATTAGTGTAGGGCTATTACCACTGATAGCTCGCGATTTGCAAATTTCAGTTACAACAGCTGGTTTAACCGTTTCATTATATGCGCTAGGAGTAGCCGTTGGAGCACCTGTGTTAACATCGTTAACGTCCACTATGTCACGTAAAGCACTATTGATGTGGATTATGATTATATTTATTACTGGTAATAGTGTCGCAGCTGTATCTACAAGCTTTAGCATACTTCTTGTCGCTCGTGTTATCTCGGCATTCTCACATGGAGTATTTATGTCTATTGGTTCTACAATTGCAGCGGATCTTGTGCCGGAAAATCGCCGGGCTAGTGCAATCGCCATTATGTTTACAGGTCTTACTGTTGCCACAGTTACAGGGGTTCCGCTCGGGACTTTTATCGGTCAACATTTTGGCTGGAGATTTGCATTTGCTGGCATTGTAGCGGTTGGGGTAATCGCCTTAATCGCGAACAGTATGTTAATTCCATTTCATTTGCGTAAAGGATCACCAGCTTCATTCCGTGATCAGCTAAAACTCATCACCAATGGTCGTTTGCTTCTTATCTTTATTATTACAGCGTTAGGGTATGGTGGCACGTTTGTAACTTTTACGTATCTGTCTCCATTATTGCAAGAAGTTACAGGTTTTAAAGCGGATAAAGTCAGTATCATTTTATTTGTATATGGAATTGCCATTGCGATTGGAAACATCATTGGCGGTAAGCTATCTAATCGAAATCCAATCCGTGCATTGTTCTATATGTTCATCGTACAAGCTATTGTATTGTTTATTTTAACATTCACTGCACCATTTAAAATTGTGGGATTGATTACTATTATTTTCATGGGATTGTTAGCTTTTATGAACGTACCAGGATTACAAGTATTTGTAGTTATGCTTGCACAGCGTTTTGTTCCAAGTTCTGTAGATGTCGCATCTGCGATTAACATTGCAGCATTTAACATAGGGATCGCAATGGGTTCATATCTAGGTGGAATTGTCACAGAATCAATGGGACTGATTCATACTGCATGGGTGGGAGCCCTTATGGTAGTAGGTGCTGTTCTTCTTACAGGCTGGAGCAGGGTGCTTGAAAAGAAAGATCGGGGGCAATTAGTCGCGTAGCGTAATTTTATATAATAATATAGTTTTAATCATAACATTTGGGAGGTCATCTTATTATGATACAGAGCTTACAAGATACAACAACGTTGCATAACGGTGTAAAAATGCCATGGGTTGGTTTAGGGGTATTTAAAGTGGAGGAAGGTCCTGAACTGATAAACGCAGTAAAAACAGCTATTAAACATGGATACCGCAGTATTGATACGGCAGCTATTTACAAAAATGAAGAAGGGGTAGGACAGGGAATACGAGAAGGAATTAAGGAAGCTAGTATTTCTAGAGAAGACCTATTTGTGACATCAAAAGTATGGAATTCGGACCAGGGATATGAATCCACCCTGGCCGCTTTCGAAACAAGCCTAAATAAACTTGGTTTAGATTATCTGGATTTATACCTTATTCATTGGGCTGTAGAAGGAAAATACAAAGAGACGTGGAAGGCACTCGAAAGGATTTATAAAGCAGGAAAAGTACGCGCGATTGGAGTAAGTAACTTCCAGATCCATCATCTGCAAGATCTAATGCAGGATGCTGAAATTAAGCCAATGGTCAATCAAGTGGAATACCACCCGCGTTTAACACAAAAAGAACTACAAGCATTTTGTAAGGAACAAGAGATCCAGTTAGAAGCTTGGTCTCCATTGATGCAAGGTCAATTGTTAGATAACCCTACATTACAAAAGATTGCGGACAAGTATGATAAATCAATTGCACAAGTCATCCTGCGCTGGGACTTGCAAAATGGTGTGGTGACCATTCCGAAATCTACAAAAGAACATCGCATTATTGAAAATGCAAATATATTTGATTTTGAGTTAACGAAAGAAGACATGGAAAAAATTAATTCCTTACATGATAACCATCGTGTGGGCCCGGATCCGGATAACGTTGACTTTTAATTAAGAAGTAACAGCTACTTGCGAAATAAAAGCCGATGATCCCTTAATATAAGAGACATCGGCTTGTCTATTTCTAGACTCTTTTCGTATTATAAATTTTTATTCGGTATCCATTCCAAGAACTTCTGTCTCAAAAGATTTGTAAGCATTTTGAATGCCTATCTTAACATCTTTAATTTTTACATTTTCGGAATACTTGCCAACAATAGAGTATAAATCGCTGGCTAATTCCCTGCGTTTTTCTCGATAAAACTCAAGTAATACGACAATTCCGTAATTTAATTCCTTACCACTCATATACAACCATTCCTTTTATTATAAATGTACCAAATTGTATATTTCTGTCTGTAACGTGAAATTTCCTTCACTGTTAAAGCTATTTCATGAGTTTTACCAAAAGAATGAAGGTACAGTAAAAAGGTAAAAAGAAATGCCCCGGGAGAGCAAATCTTATGGGGCTTGTTTAGTATAAAGGTTATTTATTTAATATTTTGACTGGAGGAGAAAATAAAGATAGCCCGGGAGTAATATAATCAGACTATAAAAACTATTAAAAAAATGGAAAAATTGGTTGACTTATGTAATTGTGCGGTATATTTTTATCTATGGAATTTTTAGACCTTATGAATTAGGAATAAAGATTCTAAATCGGTTCTTTTATAGCGCACAAGGGGATACGACATAATGAAAAAAGAAAAAGACAGCGTTCGATGGGGTTTGAGAGCAAAGTTAAATGTGGCTTTTGCAATAACTTTGTTGGTGCCAAGTCTTCTCATTGGCATTTTTTCCTATCAGACGGCGCGAACCAAAGTAGAGAATCAGTTGACGGAAGCAGCAAAGCAGAATGTGCAGCTTCTTAACCATACGATTAATCAAATGCTGGAGGCCAAGAAGCAGGAAGTCGAGTTTTTGGCGGGATATCTTCAGGCAGACGCCATTCAATCCGCAAACGATCCGGCTGTAAGAAAGATACTAACGAAGTTTCAGGAAACACAGCCTATGCTTGAGCGTACATACATCGGGACAGAAGCGGGCGTATTTATCAAATGGCCGATGACCCAGATGAAAAAAGGATTCGATCCAAGACAGCGTCCGTGGTATAAAGATGCGGTAAGCAGTCCTGAAGAAACCATAGTGACAAGCCCTTATATTGCCGCTTCATCAAAAAATATGGTCGTCACCATTGCCAGGATGACCAGGGACGGAAAGGGCGTTGTCGGAATGGATGTCAGTCTGAAGAAGCTGGCGGACATTACGAAGCAGGTTCAGGTCGGGAAAAGCGGATACGCTTTTATTACAGACAAAGACGGAAACGTTATCGTCCATCCGGAGTATCAGGCAGGAGAAAGGATAAAGGATGCTTCCTGGTTTCAGCCGATGCTTCAAACCGCGGCAGGAGAGTACGAAGCTCTGATAGAAGGGGAACAGAAAAAGGTAACATATGTGTCCAATGCGGAGACCGGCTGGAAGATTGGCGGAGCCATGCTGAAGCGGGAAACAGATGATGCGGCGCGTCCGATACTATACACGATGCTGGTTGTGGTTCCGCTGACGACTGTAATCGGCGTCGTTCTTGTGTATTTTCTCGTTTCTTCCATGACGGCGCCTCTTAAAAAACTAATGATGGGTGCACATAAAATTAAAGAAGGTGACTTACGCACACAAATGAATGTCAAATCAAGGGATGAATTCGGACAGTTGGGCCATAGTTTTAACCAAATGAATGAATCCCTGCGGAACATCGTAGCTCACATGAATGATACGGCAGAGCACCTGGCTGCCTCTTCCGAGCAATTAAGCGCCAGTTCGGATCAGACAAAATCAGCGAGCGGGCGCATTGCCAGTATTGTACACCGGGTCGTAGCAGAATATAGAAGCCAGGAAAAACGGGTAGCGGCGACTTCGAACACAGTCAAGGAAATGGCGACGGCGGTTCAGCATATTGCCGTCCGTGCCGAAACCGTATCGGACTCGGCGGTACGTGCCAGTCAATTATCTGGCGAAGGCAAGCACGCGATCGAGACAGTATCGGAGAAAATGAGCGCCATTCATGGAACGGTACGGCAACTGGATGAGAAGATGGAGATGCTGGGCGAACGATCCCGAGAAATTGGAACGATTGTAGCGTTCATTAATGAAATTTCAGAGCAGACGAATCTGCTGTCGTTGAACGCGGCGATCGAAGCGGCAAGAGCAGGAGATCAGGGCCGCGGCTTTGCTGTAGTGGCGGATGAGGTGCGTAAGCTGGCAAACCAAACCGGTGAAGCATCTCACCGCATCGAGCAGGAAATCCACCGTATCCAGCGCGAGATTGAGGGCATGGTGAATGCCATGAAACAGGGAGCGTCAGAAGTTGAGGGCGGTATTCATACCGTCACTGCCGCGGGTGAATCGTTCCTGGATATCGATAGAGCCGTACAGGAAGTTACGGGACAAATCCAGGAGATTTCCGCCTCGACCGAACAAATTGCTGCCAGTACGGAAGAAGTGGTGGCAGCGATGAATCATATCGCCAAGAGGACAACCGAAAACAATCAGAGCCTGGAGAGCATTTCCAAAGCGACAGACGAGCAGCTATCGTCTATGGAAGAAATCGCGGCTTCTTCGCATTCGCTCGCAAATCTGGCCGAAGAAATGCAGCAGCAATTGCGGCGTTTCACACTATAAAAAGTATAGAGACACCTGTCGGGGACGTATAGTCAAGCGCTCCTGGCGGGTGTTTTTTATTTTCATACATCTTTCCGTTGGAAAAACAAATACTAAAAGGGAAGTGATACCAGACGAGAGGAGCGGACGATAGTGACGGATTTACAATTGGCACGGGCAATGTTTGGGACCACAATGGGGTTTCATATTATATTCGCCACGCTCGGCGTAGGGCTTCCGCTGATGATTCTGGCGGCGGAGATTATGTATCAATGGAAGAAAGACAAAGATTACAGCATTATGGCTCAGCGCTGGACGAAAGGATTCGCGGTGCTTTTGGGCGTGGCGATTCCGTCAGGCACGATAGCGGGCGTACAGCTATCCTTGCTTTGGCCCGGTTTTATGGAAGTGGTGGGCAAAGTGATTGCACTGCCGTTCCAGATTGAGATTTTCGCATTTCTGCTGGAAGCCTTGTTTATGTCGATCTATGTCTATGCCGCGGACCGGCTTTCCGCGGGGATGCGAATTCTTAGCGTAAGCCTTGTGGCGCTTGGAGCCCTGGCTTCTGCCGTACTCATTACAAATGTGCATGCGTTTGAGGGAACGCCCGCCGGATTCAGAATTGAGAACGGTCAGATCGTGGATGTCGATCCGTGGGCGGGATTTTTCAATCCGAGCTTTGCAGTCTCAGCGGTCCATGTCGGACTCTCCGCATATATGACGGGCGCATTTGTCATTGCTTCGGTGGCTGCATTTAAAATGCTGAAGCACAAAAGCAGGGGGAAAGCGTTTTTATTTCACCGCAAAGCGCTGATGATGTCGCTTGCGATCGGCGGTTTATTCTCCGTTGGGACGGCACTCAACGGCCACGAATCCGCGCAGATGCTGCACGAGTATCAGCCGGAGAAACTGGCGGCCGCGGAAGGGTTGTTTGAGACGCGGGCCTATGCGCCGCTTGCGATTGGCGGTTATACGGATGAAGCGACGCAAAGTGTTAAGTATGCGGTTGAAATTCCGTGGGCGCTGAGTTTTCTTGCGGGTAACCGGTTCGATGAAGTGGTGAAAGGTCTTAACGACTTTCCGCGGGAATACTGGCCGCCGCTGTATGTACATACGCTGTTCAACGGGATGGTAGGCATCGGATCGCTGTTGATTTTGCTGTCGATTATCGGTTTTGCCTGGCGTCATCTGTTGAAGCGGGAGACGTTTCCGCGCTGGCTGATGTGGCTGTTTATCGCATCCGGACCGCTCGCCGTGATGGGGATCGAGTTCGGCTGGATTTTCGCCTGTACCGGACGCCAGCCCTGGGTGCTGTACCGGACGATGCTGACGGCAGATTCGGTGACGCAGACGGGTAACATCGGTCTGCTTTTTGCGCTATTCGTCACCATTTATCTCATATTGGGCATTGCGACCGTGGTTGTGCTGCGCCATTATTTCAGGCGTCATCCTCTGGAGAAGGAGCTGGAAGGGAGCGCGATCGGTTCATGAGAAGTACAATAAAATGGGAAGGGATGTGCGGTCGGTGAGCGATGAACTCATTGCTATTGCCATACTCTGGTTGTTCGTCTTCGTGTATTCGGTCGCTGCGTCCATCGATTTCGGAACCGGTTTCTGGTCGATGATATACCGCAACCATGAACAGAGCAAAGCGACCAATATCGCCAACCGGTATCTTTCTCCTTCGTGGGAAGTGACGAACACATTTGTCGTACTCATCGTTGTCGCGCTGGTAAGCTTCTTCCCGGGTGCCACATTTACGCTCGGAACAGTGCTGCTGGTTCCTGGAAGCTTAATCCTGCTTCTGTTGGCGATTCGCAGCGCATTCCTTGTCTATTCGCACTCGATGGAAGGGTACGAAAAAAAGCTCGCCATTGTTTCAGGCATCAGCGGGTTGTTTATTCCCGCCCTGCTCATTCTGGTGCTTCCCATAACCCAGGGCGGATTTATCGGTACGGCGAACGGGTATGAAGAATTGCTGCTCGGCAAGCTGTTGACGAGCGCCAGCGGGCTTTCGTATATGGCATTCGCCATCAGCACCACGTTCTTTTTATCCTCACTCTTGCTTGCGGACTATTCACGTGTAGCGGGTGAGCAGGAAGCGTACCGACTGTATCGGCGCGATGCGATTTTAAACGGACCTCTTTCCTTTTTTATGGGGCTGGTGTTGGTGGCTTCAATGAAAAGCGAGGCGGCGTGGCTGTATGAGAATTTGCTGCAGCAGATCAATTTGCTGCTTTTCTCCGCCGCCCTGTTTCTTATCGGATATACGGCTCTCTGGTGGCCCGGCGGACAGAAAGAACATATGCAGGGAAGACCCCGTATTGCGGTGCTTGGTGTTGTGGCTCAGTACTTGCTGGCAAGTTATGCATACGGAAAAGCGCATCTGCCGTATATCGTATATCCGCATGTCACGATCGAATCCGCTTTTACTCACCCGAATACGTTCCGTGCTCTGTTCGCCTCTTATATTGTCGGGTTTGCGATTTTAATGCCGGGATTTATTTATTTTTGGCGCATGTTCATGAAAGACAAGCGGTATGTGAAACAGCGGTAGAATAAATGAAGGAAAGCCCCGTTTTGCCGAATCGGCAGAGCGGGGCTTTGTTTTTAAATATAGAAGAAACCGACAAACAGGTGGTTAGCTGCTGAAAAAGCTCATGCTGGAGTATTTATGTTTTTTGTAATGACGGTGTCCATAGGAGCGAGGGGAGAAACCGCCGCGGCCTTTGCCCATCAGTTTTCGGGCGCCCATCGCCAATCCGCCTACCAGCAGAAGGCCGAATACGAGTGCGAGCAGGACTACGACGACGATGCCGCCAAGCAGCAATTTAATCATGTTTTTTCCTCCTTCATTCGGTACTCACCATGCATACGTGCCAGCGTAAAAAAAGTTTCAACTTCCGTGTATGTCACAAAAAACGAGGGACCAGGTCGTATTCCTGTGCCGCCTCGTTTTTTTCAGCGGGTGCGCAGCCATTCATTCTTGCTGTCGATTAAAAATTGCAAATCGGCGCTGGGCTCTCCGTAAATTTTATTGAGTAAATACTGGGAAAGCGCTAAGTCATCTCTCGTCAAATATGCATAGTCCGGATACGCATGCGGCTTCAAATTCGGGTATAACGCATAGTATAGGTTGTGATCAGGCTTGACCCAACGGTTTTTCGTGGCCACAATCCCCTCCAGCAACCGATCGGCCAACTGCTTCTTCTGTTCATCGCCGTCATACACGAATGCCTCGTACAGGTAATTCATATTGGCAGCCTGATGGTTCAGGGAGGTATGCGTTTGTTTCGAGCCTGCACCACCTACATAATCGGGCAGAAAGAGGCCGTTTTGGCCGACTTTCATGCCGTGCTGTGTGGAATAGCGTTCAAGATACATATCCCATTTGCGCAGCGCCTGCTTTATGGCCGGATCCGGCATCGCCTGGTTGAAGCGCAGAAGGAATGTAGCATTGTCAGCGTTTCGGCGATTATCCATATAGCGGTACCCGATATTATATTCTTTGTGCAGCCATTCGGATCGTGGCTGTGTTTCCCAATATCCTTCACTAGTTTGCGTTCTAAGGGATGCATAAGCAAGATGAGAAGCGACATTGACGAACCATACGCCGTTTTCCTGGCCGGACAGGAAGGAAAGAGCACGCAGACCGTCACCGTTGGCAGGATTTCGGTAGAAAGAGTACGGTTCATACGGTCGGTATGTCGTCTCGTTCAGATAGTACGCTCCGTCTTCTCGTAATTTTTTGTCATATTCAAATTCGAGCAGGGCAGCTTTGGCGGCAGCCTGCTGGTTATCCCAACGAATAAGCGGTACTGCAGACAGCATCCCCCAGGTGGTGGACTCGGTATTCGCATTTGCGCTTAGTGTCAGGGAAAATAGGTGGCCGAATCGCAATTTCATATGTTTAACCTTTGCCTCCGCCTGCGGTTGCTCGGTATATACCGTATAGCCGAGCGGCTTGTGCGCATCGACCTTGCCGATTCGATAGAACAGATGATTTGCATCTATATACAGCGAGGAAGAGAAGGAATCGGAAATCTGTGATGTTTTTTTCCAACCCTTTTCCTTGCCGGTGGTAAGCCAGGCGGTTTGATTGATGTCCGTATCCAGAGCGGTAATCTGCAATTGTACGGGCTCGGCCTTACTAGAAGCGGTATACCGGACAAAATAGAGAACGCTTCCGTTTTCCATTTGCGCAAATGTCAGGTGGAAAGAACGCCCATTTTTTTTGTAATGATAATGAGTGTAAACGGCATGTTCATACGTATTAGATGTGACGACGGGTGTAACGGATGTTATCCATCCTTTCGCTTCAAGCCGATATTCCTGCATGCCGTCCTTATCCACATCCAGCGGATACGCGGCAGAAGAGCGTTCTTCGGCAGAGACCTTTCTTTCCAATAAGAAACTCAAAGCAAACAACAGGCAACAAAAGAGACATAGGACAATAAGAAGGGGTTGTTTTTTTCGCACGCTTAACTCTCTCTTTTTTCAGGATGTATAAAAGATAAAAAGCATTTTAAATGAAATAAAGAAATAAATAAATACGATGTTAGTCTTAGATACAAAAGGTGTAATTCCGGTAGAGTATTACATTCTATGAAAACAATAGGAAATCCTTTTTTGGAATAAAAAGTTCAATATTTCTCTAAATTATTGAAGCTTATTATCCATTCCAAAATTCCTTGTTATTGGGTAAAATTTCACTGAAGTCCTTGCTTTTATTTTTATGCGGTGGATGAGGTGAGACATATGGAGATTGTGCAATTTGAGTATAGGGGGAAATTGGAACTAGGAAGAATGGAGATGGCGGAAGGAGAGCTTCTGTATCTTGAGGTAAAAAATCCAGAAGCGTTTACGGTGGGTGATTTTCTCGTTTTTTTTTATGGGGGCAGGAAGTTTTCTGTAAAAATCGTAAAAAAAAGTGAAAAGTATATTTGCCTGTTTGTCCCTTTATTCGAGACAAATTTTCCGAATAATCGGCGCAGGTGGCCCCGTGTCAAAGTCGAACTGTCGGCGTTTATTAATGACTATTTAAGTGAAAAAGTGTATGAAATCCCTGCAGATTTACGTATTCGTATTATTGATGTAAGTATACAGGGCTTTGGATTTGTCTCACACGATCCTCTGAAAGTAAATCATTCTTATTATATTCTATTTGATGTGCCTGACTTAGCCATTAAAACAAAAACAATTCTTCGGCATGAGAAATTGGCCGATGACGGATACCGGTACGGCTGCGAAATCTTATCGATTACAAAACAGGATTTCACCGCGCTGCGCCGCTATGTGCTGCTGCAGCAGTTGGTCAAGGGCGGGAGCTATTCGCTGTCAGAGTAATTTGAAATGCCGGGAGAACCAGTAATCCTCAAGCACACGCTCAACCCCTGAAGCGACAATGTGCTGGAATCCTTCCTCGTCTGTTGTGAGCCAGTTATTGGCTTCATCTTTAAATACAGGATAAATATGCCCTTTCTTAAATAGCAATGGAGTGGAAGGGATTTCGATGTACTCTTCGGGCATCCTGGCATGAACGTCTCGAATGCATTGCGCAAGTTCCAACAGTCAGTTCCTCCTTACTTTGTCTACTAACCACTTTATGTTAGCAATCTTATTGTATAAAAAATCGTGTAAGAATCGAAGGGAATCCATAGCCGGATTCGCAGAAAATCCACTTTTCTTCGTAAAGCCTATTGTTTGTCGAGATAAAATACCTATAATTAAGGTATAAAGACTTGTTTTTTATATGGTTATTAATTCCTGGAAACTATGAATATAATACTTATATTGTATTGCAAAGAGATGGAAGAAGAGAAACGGGGTGGAAATGATGATCTGGGGACCGATTAGTTTGATGGGCTTTTTTTGTACGCTGGTGTTTCTGGGATTTTCGTTACTTTCTCTTCTTTCTGTCTTCACGAAGAAAGGAAGTTTTCTAAACAGCATCGTGGGCGTTTTGTTATCGGGCATGTTCTTTGCGGTATTTGCCTTTGGTGCCGTAAAAGTGCAGCAGTACAACGAAATGGCCGGAGATAAACCAGGCCCTAATCCGATTGCGATAACACAAACGCAAACTTCCGTAAAAAAATGACCTGCCTGTTTCTATGGGCAGGTTTTTTGTTTTGCTATAAGGATGCCGTATCCGTGATTGGGATAGGGGATAACGAAGTACCTTAATATTACACGGTGCATAATTAGTTTGTGAATAATGTTTAATTGTTTGCTCACCATTTTTTCACATATTGTACGTGCACAGGAAAAAGCCGGAAGTATAATGAAGATGCGGTAAGTAATACACCCTGCTTATGGCATTCATTATATTTTTGATTGTGTTTATACTGTGAGGTGTTTTTTATGTTCTGGCTTGAATTCCTCGTTGTGCTTCTTAGTATTTTTGTTGGTGCGCGTCTTGGAGGAGTGGGCCTTGGAGTTATGGGAGGGGTCGGATTGACCGTGCTGACGTTCGTATTTCATCTACAGCCGACGTCCCCACCGATTGATGTTATGCTGATGATTGTTGCCGTGATTACGGCAGCGGGAGCGTTGCAGGCGGCGGGAGGCATGGACTATCTTGTTCAGGTTGCTGAGAGAATGCTGCGCAAGAATCCGTCCCGTATTACTTTTATGGGACCGATCGTCACCTATCTGTTTACACTGTGTGCGGGCACAGGACATGTGGCATATTCCGTTCTCCCCGTTATCGCCGAGGTGGCGCGTGAATCCGGTGTGCGTCCGGAGAGACCGATGTCCATTGCAGTTATCGCTTCGCAGCAGGCGATTACCGCAAGTCCGATTTCAGCCGCTACGGTAGCGCTCTTAGGTCTTATCGCCGGATATGATATCCAGTTAATTGACATCCTAATCATTAGTATACCCGCTACTTTCCTCGGCTGTATGATTGGCGCCGTGTTTGCCAGTCGGATGGGAAAAGATCTGGATAAAGATCCAGAATATTTAAGTCGGATGGAAGCAGGTCTCGTTCCACCGATGAACCAGCAGCAAGAGCATCAGCAGGTAAGCAAACAGGCTAAGCTATCTGTTTTCCTGTTCCTGGCTGCGGCGTTTGCCGTGGTGCTGCTTGGCACCTTCCCGGACCTTCGTCCGGCATGGGATGCGGGAGGCAAACTGGAGCGGATGGCAATGCCGGTAGCAATTGAAATTGTCATGCTGACAACTGCAGCACTGATTATTCTGTTGTGCAAAGTGAATGTGGATGATGTAGTGAAAGGGAATGTGTTTATTGCCGGTGTACAGGCGGTTGTCGGCATCTTTGGGATTGCCTGGATGGGCGATACATTCTTTGCCGGTAATATGGACTTGCTCAGTGGATCGATTAAGAGTATGGTGACCAGCGTACCTTGGTTGTTCGCTTTCGCGTTGTTCCTGCTGTCGATTCTGCTCTATAGCCAGGCCGCCACCGTTCGTGCGCTTATGCCGCTTGGCATTGCGCTCGGCATTCCGGCTCCATTTCTTATTGCGATGTTTCCGGCCGTAAACGGCTACTTCTTTATCCCGAATTATGGTACGATAATCGCAGCGATTAACTTTGACCGTACGGGTACGACACGCATCGGAAAGTATATTTTAAATCATAGCTTTATGATTCCGGGTCTCGTGTCCACTGCATCCGCTGTGGTCATTGGTTTTCTGCTAATCCAAATTCTTTTCTAACTATGAACCTTATATTACGCTATAGGAGATGTTACCAGATATGAAAGACAAAAATTACCGCATAGAGAAGGATTTCCTTGGTGAAAAAGAGGTGCCGATTCACGCTTATTATGGCGTGCAAACGATGCGGGCGGTGGAAAATTTCCCGATTACGGGTTACCGTATTCACGAGTCGCTCATTGTGGCAATGGCCATGGTAAAAAAAGCGGCCGCGCTCGCCAATATGGAGACCGGGCAGCTTAATCCGCGCCTCGGCAATGCCATTGTCCAGGCGGCGCAAGAAATTATCGACGGCAAGCTGCATGATCAGTTTATCGTTGATCCGATTCAGGGGGGCGCCGGTACATCCATCAACATGAATACGAATGAGGTCATTGCTAACCGCGGTCTTGAAATTATCGGGGAAGCGAAGGGGAATTACTTTCAATTAAGTCCGAATACGCATGTCAACATGGCTCAATCGACGAACGATGCATTCCCGACGGCGATTCATTTAGCGACGCTTTCTATGTTGGAAAAGCTGTTGGCAACCATGCAAGAACTGCATGATACGTTTGCGAAAAAGGCAAAAGAATTTGATCATATTATCAAAATGGGGCGTACTCATCTGCAGGACGCTGTGCCGATTCGTCTCGGTCAGGAATTCGAAGCATATCGCCGTGTATTGGAGCGGGACATGAAGCGCATTAAACAATCCCGCCAGCACCTGTACGAAGTAAACATGGGAGCCACCGCCGTAGGGACAGGCTTAAACGCCGATCCGCGTTACATTAAGAGCGTTGTGAAGCATCTCGCTGAAATCAGCGGCTTCCCCATTGTCGGAGCGGAACATTTGGTGGATGCGACGCAAAATACGGACGCGTATACGGAAGTGTCGGCTGCACTGAAAGTATGTATGATGAATATGTCGAAGGTAGCGAATGATCTGCGCTTGATGGCTTCCGGCCCGCGCGTAGGCCTGGGTGAAATCTCGCTTCCGGCCCGTCAGCCGGGCTCCTCGATTATGCCGGGGAAAGTGAATCCGGTTATGGCCGAGGTTATCAATCAAATCGCATTCCAGGTTATCGGTAACGATCATACGATTTGTCTCGCTTCCGAAGCCGGTCAACTGGAGCTGAATGTAATGGAGCCGGTGCTTGTCTTCAATCTTCTGCAATCGATCAGCATTATGAATAACGGCTTCCGCGTGTTCCGTGAATACTGTGTGGAAGGCATTGTTGCCAATGAAGAGAAGCTAAAAGAATACGTGGACAAAAGTGTGGGTGTTATCACGGCCGTCAATCCGCATCTCGGTTATGAGACAGCGGCACGCATCGCCCGTGAAGCTATTCTTACCGGTAAATCGGTGCGTGAGCTGTGCTTATACTATAATGTGCTAACGGAAGAAGAGCTGGATTTGATTCTTGATCCGTACGAAATGACAGACCCGGGCATTTCCGGTGCATCCCTTTTGTTTAAAGATTAAATACCAATCGCTTTTTAGAGGAGAGTTCCATCGCTCTCCTTTTTTGTTTACACACTCGTCAGATAAAACCATATAGAATTTTTACCATTCCAAAAACCAGGAAAAGGAACAGACATGATACTGTGTCTCTTTTCCCTGCTTGGAAACATGTTCGCTTCATAAAACTTCACCTCCGACACACACTAACAGTACTTCAAGCAGGAGGTGAAGAAGTATGGCACAAGGAAGAAACAAGCTGCTTGTTCCGCAGGCGGGACAACTGCTTGATCAGTATAAATACGAAATTGCAGCCGAATTCGGCGTACAGCTGGGCGCTGACACATATGCCCGCTCTAACGGCTCTGTTGGCGGCGAAATCACAAAGCGCTTGGTGCAAATGTCTCAGCAGCAGCTTAGCGGAAAATAACACATGAAAAAGTCGCATGGATGGGGCGTCCTGTATGACGCCTCTTTACATAAAAACAGTAAGAAAGCGACGGAATAAAGAAATTCGTCGCTTTCGTTATAACAATCATATCGTTTCAGCTACAAGCTCCGGAATGTGCAAGAACTTCAGCACTTTGTTCACGACAGCCTCACCCTGATCGATGCAGTCCGGAAGTCCGGCGCCATGGTACGGAGCACCGGCGAGGAAAATGCCGGGCAGGTGAGCGTTTAGCTCGCTCTCTAATTTATCCATGCGCCGCTGATGGCCGACCACGTACTGAGGCCGGATTTGCTTCCAACGAGTAATACGATAGAACTCGGGCTCCTGATCAATTTTCATGATTTTATTCAGGTCGGTAAGCACCGCTTTAATAATCTTTTCGTCCGATTCATACACAATCTCTTCTTCTCCTGCACGCCCTACAAAACAGCGCAGCAGTACTTTGCCTTTCGGTGTTGTATGAGGCCATTTCTTGTGCACCCATGTACATGCTGTAATGTTATAGTGTGCATTACGGGAGACGATAAAACCGGTTCCGTTGATATCCTGTTGAATGGCCGATTCAGTGAATGCAAGAGCAACGGTTGCCACGGATGTTGTCGGCATCTCTTTGAGCAAGTTGATAAATGGGTAGTCGCATAGCACCTCACGGGTCGTCTGCGCCGGTGTCGTCATAATGATGCTATCGACTGAAATGGTGGTACCGTCAGATAAGCGCAGCGAGTATCCCTCATCAGTCTTGGAAATTTTATCTACTTCCATATTCTTGCGGACACAGGCAGGGTCCAATCTTTGTTCAATTGCCTCTACGAGAGATTGAAGCCCGCCCTTTAGCGTGAGAAACGCGCTTGGCGTTTTTTTATCAGCGGCAGACCTGGGTTGCTTCGGCGTCGTGGACCGCATGCCAAGAATCAGGCTTCGGTACTTTTGCTCTACCTGATAAAACTGCGGGAAAGTAGACATTAGGCTTAAATCGTCAATATTTCCCGCGTACACACCGGACAAAAGGGGTTCAATTAAGTTTTCCACTACTTCGTTACCGAGACGATGGCGGAAAAATTCACCCAGCGAGCGATCTCCGTCTTTTTGTTCTCCGCGCGGCAGTACCAGATCAAGCGCAGCGCGTATCTTTCCGGCTGGCGAGAATAGCGAGGTGGTCACAAACGGTGCCAGCCTGGTTGGAATACCCATGATAGCACCGCCCGGAATTGGATACAGGCGGTCATTATTCAGGATATACGCTTGTCCTGTCTGGTTGCGCACCAGGTCATCCTCAAGCCCTACTTCTTTTACCAGACGAGAAGCGCTTGTTTTGCGCGCCAGGAAAGAATCCGGCCCACGTTCTATAACAAACCCGTTTGTATAATCGGTCTGTACCTGGCCGCCCAGACGGTCGGTTGCTTCCAACAATATATAGTTGATGGGCAGCTTCTGTTCACGAATCGCTTTCTGCAGGTAATACGCGGTTGTCAATCCGGTAATGCCGCCCCCGACAATCGCGACTGTAAGGGTTTCTTGCGTGCTCATCATTCATCACTTTCTTTCTTCTAGCTTCTTAAGTACGGCAGATGCGAGTGCTTCAATAAACGTGTCATGCGTATTCGGCATCGGCGGGCGCAGGTAGCGGATGCCTAACTCATCAGCCAAGTTTTTACACTCATAATCATTGTCGTACAGTACTTCAAGATGATCGGATACAAAACCGATCGGACAGAACACCATGGTAGTGTAGCCTTCGCTATGCAGTTCGCGCATTTTGTCCAATATGTCCGGACCGAGCCATGGCTCCGGTGTACGGCCCGCGCTTTGCCAGGCGGTTGTATAATGCGGTACACCGGCCTTCTCGGCAATCATCCGTGCGTTGTCTGCAATCTGGTCCGGATACGGATCATTCATCTGAATAATTTTTTCCGGCAGGCTGTGCGCCGAGAAAATAACAATGGTTTTGTCGAGTTCCGCTTCCGGAATGGCCGCAACAGTTTCTTTCAACTGCTCCGCCCAATAGCGGATGAAGGCAGGCTCTTCATGCCAACTGTCGATGGAACGGATAACAGGACCGCCGAGTTTCCCGCTTTCTTCATGAGCGCGGCTGTTATACGATCTGGCGCTGAATGTCGAGTAGTGGGGGGCCAATACGATACTCACCGCTTCCTTGATGCCGTCCGCGTGCATACGCCTTACACCGTCCTCGATAAACGGCGTAATATGCTTTAGGCCGAGATACGATTTGAATTCATATTCGTCCTGCATACGATTAAGCGCTATTTCAAGCGATTTGGCCTGCTCTTCCGTAATGCGGGCGAGCGGGGAGATGCCTCCGATTTTTTCGTAGCGCTCGGTCAGCTCCTGCAGCAGTTCCGGCGTTGGTCTGCGGCCACGGCGGATATGTGTATAATACGGTTCAATCTCTTCGGTGCTGCGCGGCGTTCCGTATGCCATCACAAGAAGCCCCATTCGTTTTGTCGTCATCCTCATAGCCCCGCTTTTTTATTATTTTCCTGTTGAATATTCGTGAATAAACGCGGTTAAGCGCTGTAGAGTTTCAACTTTCACTTGCGGATACACACCGTGTCCAAGGTTAAAAATGAACCCCGGAGTCTCCATTCCTTGATCCAAAATCTCTTTCACTTTTTGCTTGAGCTGCGGCCAATCAGCGAGCAGAAGACCGGGATCGAGGTTGCCCTGAACCGTCTTGGTGACGCCCTGCTGGCGAGCCGAAGCAATGCTTGTTCTCCAATCGAGTCCGATAACATCAAGCGGCAGCTTGTTCCATTCTTGAAGCAGGTGGCCGGCCCCGACACCGAACATAATCTTCGGTGCTTCCTCTTCTTTAAGAGCGGAGAAAATACGGTTCATAATCGGAGCGACGAATGTCGCATAATCTTGGGCATTTAATGCACCTACCCACGAATCGAATACCTGTACTGCCTGAGCGCCTGCACGGATTTGCGCCTGCAGATAAGCGATCGTCATCTCGCCCAGTTTATCCATTAGCAGATGCCACGTTTCCGGGTTGGAATGCATGAACGCTTTCGTTTTATAGTAATTGCGCGAAGGGCCCCCTTCAATTAAATAGCTGGCCAGCGTGAACGGTGCGCCTGCGAATCCGATAAGCGGGACCGGCAGTTGTTCG
>Ga0310822_100453_pt1 | contig 20116 bp, 12 predicted proteins | sample P4_ome_2_FD_201313 | JGI IMG/M metagenome (GOLD analysis project Ga0310822, IMG submission 201313) | Sorghum-adapted microbial communities from Joint BioEnergy Institute, Emeryville, California, United States - P4_Day56_Rep2 | ecosystem: Engineered > Bioreactor > SSF (Solid state fermentation) >... | reverse complement strand
TTTATGGAATTTAATGCAGAAGGAAGTTTTACCTCCTTCATCGGTGCGAACCGTGTTCATGTTGATCCTATCGAATATTTCTGGAAGCAAATTTCAACCAAAACCCAGCGTAGCCAGATGGTGATGTTTACTCCTACGGAATTTACCAATCTGGATATTGATTCAGAAGGATTTATTTATGCAACGAATGCAGATCAATGGGGAGACAACATTAAGAAGCTTAATGCACAAGGCAATGACATTTTAAGAAGAACAGGGTACTTCGACCCGCAAGGTGATATTTATTACCGCAGCAAGGAAGGACCACCCAGACTGATTGATGTTGATGTGTCAGATAGCGAGATCTATTCGGTCCTTGACGCGACAAGAGGGCGGGTATTTACCTATACCGGGGACGGCCATCTGATGTATGTGTTTGGCGGGATCGGTAATCAAATGGGTCAGTTTCATACGCCTGTTGCCATCGAACGGCTTGGCGATGATTTCCTTGTATTGGATAAGGCACTGGGTGAGATTACCGTATTTCGCTCTACGGAATATGGACGCACCTTAAATGAAGCGGTCAAAAGTTACTACCGTGGTGAGGAAGAGCGGGCTTACGAGCTGTTCAGTCAAACGATCACCAGGAATGCCAATCTGGAATTTGCATACGCAGGGATCGGCAAGGCGCTGTTGCGGCAGGGAGAGTATGAGGAAGCCATGAAGAACTTTAAGCATAGCATGGACACCAGGAACTACTCGAAAGCCTTCCTGCTCTATCGCAAGGAGATTATGAGAGAGCATTTTCCGTGGATCATGACCCTTTGCGTACTGACCATATGCAGCATTTATGCGTTCGTAAGAGTTCGCAAAATCACCGTCAGAAAAAAGGGGGCTTCTGTGTGAATAAGGACTGGTACCGCTTCCCCTTGCGGCTCATTATCCATCCCTTTGAGGGCTTTTGGGATCTGAAATATAACCTTGACCGAAAGTTTACGCTAATGATTTCCTTCGGTGTGCTGTTGTTGCTTGTATTAACCAACATCTTAGGGAGTCAATATCGCGGTTTTATTGTAAATATTTACAATCCCGAACAGATGAACAGCATCATGGAAGTTCTTTATGTGATTATCCCGGTGCTGTTCTGGTGCGTGGCGAATTGGTCATTGACGACTTTGATGGATGGAGAAGGGAAATTTGTCGAAATATTCACCTCGACTTGCTTTGCACTCCTGCCGCTGATCCTTATCCAATTTCCATGGATCTGGCTGAGTAATCTGATATCGCTGGAAGAAGCTGCTTTTTTTCACTTTTCCAATTCGGCTGCCTTGCTCTGGTTTATATTTTTGCTGTTTATCGGAAATATGACGGTGCATCAGTTCTCCCCATCCAAAACGATGGGAACGATTTTATTGACCCTGGTGGCTATGGGATTTATAGCTTTTATCTGTTTGCTATTCTTCAGCTTGGTCCAGCAAATCGTGGCCTTCGTATCCGTCATTTATCAAGAATTGGTGATGAGAATTTAAGGAGGAGGTAAGATGAGCATATCCGCTAGATACGTTCTGCTTGTTATCAGTATGCTGACAGCGTTGCTCATGGGCGGATGTTCGGATGGACCCGATCAGAATAGGGATGAAAGCGAAGAGGTGAAAGCGAACTTTGAGACGGGAGCCACACTTACAGCATCGTTCGTCAATCCCCGCGTTGGGGGATTGAAAGGCATCGTGGAGAATGATCAACTGCAACTTCTCGCGGATGATCAGACGGGTGTTATTGCCATTGTTCATAAGGCAAGCGGAGAGGTTTGGCTGAGTAACCCTCAGGATCGAGATACAGATCCGCTGGCCTCTGGTGTGAACAAGAGCTTGTTGTCTGCTCAACTCAAGCTTGATTATTATAATAATTTCGGACAGCTAAACTCTGTCAATTCGTATTCCGACAGCGCTGTCTACGAGCAAATCGGAATGGAAGAAATCGAACATGGCCTCCGGGTCAATTATCGGTTTGGTTCAGACCAAAAAACGATCGATGATATGCCCATGAAAATCAGCAAATCGCGCTTTGAGAATCTGTTAAGCAAGCTGGACCGTACGGGGCAACGGACGTTAAAGATTGCTTACACAGAGGATGCGGAGCATTCGGTATATGTTCGCTCCGACGGCGCGCTTAAGGGGCTTCAGCTTGAACGTGCGTTAAAGGCTATGGAAGATGCGGGATATACGGAAGAGGATTTATTATACGACATTGAGGAGAATCAGTTAAACCAAACCAAACCTGAAGCGCGTATCTTCCATGTTTCAATTGAATACACCTTGGACGGCGACCATTTGATTGCGAAAATTCCAGCATCCAGCATTGATTTTCCGGAGGAGTTTCCGATTCATACGATTTCATTTCTGAGCTTCTTCGGTGCCGGCGGGTTAGCAGAGAAGGGATCGATTCTTGTTCCAGATGGTTCGGGGGCACTAATCCATTTTAATAACGGAAAGACAAGATATCCTTCCTATCAACAGAATGTGTATGGGACCGATCGGAGTGTCAGCAAATTAGACACGGAAGAGTATAGCCAGACCGTCAGACTTCCGGTATTTGGGTTGATTAAAGAGAACGGCGCCCTGCTTGGTATCATTGAGGAAGGGGCTGCAGTTGCGACGATCAATGCGGATGTAAGTGGCAGATTGAATAGTTATAACTATGTCTATCCGTCCTTCACCGTCGTGAACAAAGGGGATTTGAGCCTGGATGCTAACGGTCAGCAACGCACCATTCCGAAGTTCCAGGAACATCCGATGAACAGCGATTTCACCGTTCGCTATGCTTTCTTAGATCAACAATCAGCTTCTTATCAAGGAATTGCTGATTATTATCGGCAGTATCTGGAGCAGCAAGGCGGATTTGCTGCACTAGCCGAGGCCAGGGAGGAGAATACCCCCTTTTATCTGCAGCTGGTGGGAAGTATTAGCAAGAAGAAGCATTTTGCAGGCATTCCCTATCAGGCATTAGAGCCACTGACGACCTTTGAACAAGCGCAAATCATTGTGACAGAGTTGAAGGAGAGAGGTGTCGGTGACATCAAGTTAAGGTATAGTGGCTGGTTCAATAAGGGGCTGGATCATACTGTTCCGAGTCATATCTCGGTAGACAGGAAGCTGGGCGGAGATAAGGGGCTAAGACAACTGATTTCTTTTGCCAAGGGAAACGATGTAACGTTATATCCTGATGTCGCCTTTCTCACCGCGCTGTCAGGCTCCCAATTTAATGAAGCCAAGAAAGCATCCCGAACGCTTCGCGGCGTTCCTGCAGAGATTTATCCGCTCGATCTGGCATTAAATTGGCGGGATCGCTCGAAACCGCCTGCTTATGTGATATCTCCGCGATACATTAACGATTATACGGAGCAATTTTTAAAGGATTTCCATAAGTATGATGCTGTTGGCATCTCACTTAGCGATTTGGCTTCCCAGTTAGACAGCGATTTTCGGAAACGCCGTCAAATTGACCGTACGGAATCCGAGCAGCGCTCTGTGGAAGCCTTGCATCAAATGGCTGCTGCCCAATTGAAGATGATGGCTGACGGTGGAAATGCCTACGCCCTGCCTTATCTGACCGATGTTACCTATGCCCCGATGTCGAGCAGCCGTTTCAAGATTGAAGATGAGGAAATTCCATTCTATCAAATGGTGGTGCGCGGACATCTGGATTATACCGGGGAGCCTTATAATTTGTCGGCATACCCCAATGCCAATCAATATATTCTGAAGACGTTGGAGTACGGCTCAGGTGTTTATTTCGAATGGTTTTATGCACCTAATCACAAAATCAAGGATACGAAATTCAACAGGCTGTATTCCGCCAATTATGAACTATGGATGGATGAAGCCGTTCGCATCTATAAGGAAGTGAATGAATTTCTATCCAAGGTTCGCCATGAGCCGATCGCGCAGCATGAGAAACTAACGGATGGCGTCTATAAAACGGTCTATGGGAACGGCAATTATGTCATTGTCAATTATAACCGTACTCCGGTGGAGGCAGAGGGCGTTCGGATTGAAGCCGAAAGCTATATGACGGGTGGTGAAGCGCCATGAAGTTCATCATGCGGAAATTGGGAGCGGATCAATGGAGTTATCGGAAACAGAAGGCTTTATGGGGATTTATCTACGTGCTTCCCTGGCTACTTGGCTTCATCCTGTTCTTCCTGATCCCTCTGCTTACATCGCTGATATACAGCTTCAGTACGGTCAACGCTAATTCCCAGGGGGTTAGCTCCACCTGGACTGGGTTTAATAATTACATGACGGCCTTCACCGTCAACACCAACTTCAACCGAAAGCTTACTGAGGCAATTGTCAATATGGTGGTTAACGTACCGCTCATTGTAATTTTCAGCTTGTTCATCGCCGTCGTGTTGAACCAGAAATTTATTGGCCGCTCTTTTGCGAGATCGATATTTTTTCTCCCGGTTATTCTTACATCTGGTGTAATTTTGACCTTGGAAAGCACCAGTCTTGTTATGGCAGTTAACGAGCAAAATGCGAACTCAGGAAGCTTAATTAATGCATTAAGCAGCTTTGAATTAGAGCGATTGATGCTTGAAGTTGGTGTCAGTGAGACGATTGTCAACTACTTGACAGGAGCTGTGGATCGAATCTATGAAATTGTAAGTCTCTCCGGCGTTCAGATTCTGATTTTTCTGGCAGGTATTCAGACGATTTCTCCACAGCTTTATGAAGCTTCCAAGATCGAGGGAGCGACAGGGTATGAGGCTTTCTGGAAAATCACTTTTCCGATGGTTAGCCCGCTCATTCTCGTGAATATGATCTATACGATCATCGACTCGTTCTCGCAAAATGAGCTCGTCACTTTAATTCGAACTACAGCTTTCTCCCAATTTGATTTCGGTCTAAGCTCGGCGATGGCCTGGATTTATTTCTTAGCCATTTCACTCATATTGCTGATCAGTACGTACCTCGTATCCAGGAAGGTCTTTTACCACGAATAGAAAAAGGTGAGCGCACATGTTCGTTTCGCATTGGTTATCCCTTGAGAATTGGAAACGATGGCTCTGGTCATTCATTCGATTCACGCTGATCGCAGGCTTGTCCTTCGTCATTTTATATCCAATTTTGCAGAAGATTTCGACAGCCATTAAAGATCGGACCGATCTGTACTCCCCGATTGTTGTGTGGATTCCAGAACATTTCACAATGAACAATTTTCGCGATGCGATAGCGATTATGGATTACTGGCACACGCTCTTTAACACGTTCACGCTGTCAGCCACAACGACCTTCCTGACGGCTGCCTCTTGCGCACTTGCGGGATATGGCTTTGCCAGATTGAAGTTTAAGGGGAGCAATATTTTGTTTGCCTGCGTAATTCTGACTATCCTGGTTCCACCCACGACGATTTTGATCCCGATTTATTTGAATCTGAAAGATTTTACGTTGCTGGGGGTCATTCCACTTCTGACCGGCAAGTCGGTCAACTTGCTCAACAGTTATTGGCCGTTTGTTTTGACTTCGCTGACGGCCAGCTCGCTGAAGGCCGGGCTATATATCTTTATCTTCCGTCAATTCTTCCGTGGGATTCCCAAGGAAATAGAGGAAGCGGCCTATATTGATGGAGCTGGGGTTGGTAAGACATTTATGCGCATCATGTTACCTAATGCGATTCCAGCGATCATGACGACAGCGTTATTCTCTTTCGTATGGCAATGGAATGACAGTTTCTATACAACCACTTACTTAACATCAAGCAAAGTCATGTCCACCCAACTGTCGTCTTTACCTTATAACTTGTCGATTCTGCTAGGTGGTGATCCATCCAAGGAAGATCCTTTTTACCTAAGCATGGTTCAGGATACGGGAATTTTACTGGCCATTCTGCCGCTTATCATTATTTACTTGTTCGTTCAGCGGTACTTTGTAGAAAGTATTGAGCGTACAGGAATTGTAGGCTAATTATTGCAGGACAACCGAAGATAGATACTCCTTATATGAAACCGCCAAACTTTGCCATGGAACGATGACCTTAGAAATTCGCTCCATTAAGGTTGGCGGTTTTTTACTGTGCCTGGAAGAAGCGTTGGATGGATCATCAAGTGGTAAAGAACGGGATATGATGTAAACAGAAAGGTATTGATAGATAGTGGAATTTGAGTATAATTATACAATCAATCTATGGGAGAGGGTGGTCTCGGTTGCTGATTCGGGGGAAGAATATATCCAAATTCATGGTGAGCACTTTGGTATTAGGTTTGATCCTGGTGCCCGTGTACGGTTATCAAAGTAACCATGATCAGCTTCATCAGGAGCCGGTAACATCCAATGAGAATGTGTATGCCGATACGTATTTGAGCAAATATGATCCGCCAATCGAAGTCTCTTTGGTGAGAGAATTGGATGATGGTTTGGAAGATATTATAGAAGCGTTGCCTGATGAGTCGATCGATGATAATCGTTGGAGTCAATTATATGAGCAAGTGCTTGGGATTAAACTCAACAACGATTGGGTCGTAAGAAGTGAGCAGTATCACAAAAAGCTAGGGATTGTATTGGCTTCAGGGAACATCCCGGACATCGTGAAAGTGAATGCCCAGCAGCTCAGACAATTGAGTCACGCCGGGTTGATTCAGGACTTGACGATAGCCTATGAGAAATACGCCTCTCCACTAACGCAAGAGGTTCTCCAGCAAGAGGGAAACGGTACATTGGAGTCGGGAATGATCAACGGTAAACTGATGGGCATTCCGCTGACGGATGCTTCGATCGAACGCGCAGTGTTCCTTTGGATCAGAACCGATTGGCTAGAGCGATTGGGGCTGCAAGCTCCGAAGACCATGGATGACGTATTAATGATTTCGAAAGCGTTTACAGAAATGGACCCGGATCAAAATGGCCTGCAAGATACGTATGGGCTGGCGGCTACGAACTACTTATGGGACCCTGTCATGGGATTGGGCGGATTTATGGCCGGTTATGGGGCTTACCCGAATATCTGGCTGGAGGATGGACATGGAAAGCTCGTTTATGGAGGAATTCAGCCAGAGGTGAAGGAGGCTCTGAAGGCACTGCAGGAGATGTATCGGAACCACGAAATTGACAGCGAGTTTATTTTCAAAAATGGAAGTAAGGCAAAGCAGCTTATTACGGATGGGAAAATTGGAATGGTTTACGGGGAACAATGGAGTTCCTTCTTCTTGCAATCGAGCCGAGGTTCTGATCCGAACGCTGATTGGAAGGCTTACCCTATCGTTGGCCAGGCCGGGGAGCAGGTAAAGGTTCCGTTGGAATTTAATACCAGCTATTTTTACGCTATACGGAAGGGATATCCACACCCTGAGGTGATTTTGAAACTGTTTAATCTCTATCTTGAGAAAAACTGGGGGATGACTGCCGAGTATGAGAAGTACTACAACAGCACGGTACCGGTTTGGGGATTGTCCCCTGTTACGCCTTTTCCCGCTAATAAAAATTGGGATGCCTACCTAAAAATTGAGGAAGCGCATCGCCTTGGTACAGAGGATCGATTAGAAGGCGAAGCCAGATTTATTCTCAACAAAATGAATCGATACCTAAATGGTGAGGAAGAAGGCGAGTCCGGTTGGGGATGGGAGAAAATTTATGGTCGCACTGGAGCGATGAGCATTTTGGACAGTTATCATCGCAACAATCAGTTGTTGTTTGATGCTTTCGCTGGTGCACCGACAGAAACGATGCTTGAGAAGCAGACCATCCTGGATCATATGCAGCATGATCTATTTGTAAATATTATTTTGGGTGATCCGATTGATGACTTTGACATGTTCGTGCAAGACTGGCTTAAGCTTGGTGGTGCGCAAATCACGTCTGAAGTCAATCAATGGTATGCCGAGAAGAAAAATCGACGTTAAAGCTACTTACTTATGCATCGGGGGAGTTGAATTGCTCAAATTACCTGTAAATTCGCTTAGGCATACGATCTTTATCCGACTGGTAGCGACTTATCTCCTCGTCATTCTACCGCTGATCATTATGGGGATTTATTTATATAACTGGAGTCATCGATATGCAAGTCATGAGATTTCAAAGAATACTCAAGCCCAGATCACAACATATCTGGATGATTTGAACCGGGAAATCGAATGGCTGGAATTTCAGCAATATGATATTTCTCAAGATGACGAGCTAAACAAAATGGCGCTGACATGGGAGATGATGAGTAACGTTGAACGAAAGACAAGTTTGAATTATTTGTTACCCCGATTAGTCTCCATTAAAAATAGCAGCGCTTACATCAAAGACGTATTCGTGCATATCCCTAGCATGGATAAGACGATTTCGGCGATGACCGCGCTAACTCCTTTTGATGCCGTACGGTATAAGGAAATGAACAGGGCCAGGGAAAGAAGCGATTCAAGGCTTCTGCAGATTGACGACACCTTTCATCTGGCCGCGGCTAAATATGGAACGGCCAAAGGAACAGATCCGGTATTTATCGTCCAGATTGAGCTGGATGTACATAAACTGAGGGAATCCTTGATGCAAATCAATCTGTATGAGGAAAGTGGAGCTATTCTTGTATCAGAGAACTCCGGATTTACTATGGCGAGCCATGAAGAAGCAGAGCGTTTGATGAACGGAGTGTTACAGGAGATTTCAAACGCTCGCCTGCCTGTCGAGGAAGCCGTTAATAAATATTTAATTGACAAAGCTTACTCCGATAAATTGGGGCTTTCGGTTTATACCTATTTGCCGATCGAAGTGGTGAAACGACCGCTTAATAAATTTAGAACTTGGGCTTGGCTATTTGCAGGAACTACGTTGTTGGCGATCATCTTTTATGGCGCATCGACCTACAAAATGGTTCACAAACCGTTACTCCTCCTAGTTCAAAGTTTTAGAAAAATGGAAGATGGGCTGTTTAACATTCAAATATCGCATAAAAAGAAGGATGAGTTCGGCTATTTGTACGACCGATTCAATCAGATGCTCATCAAGCTGCAAAATTTGATCGATCAAGACTTCAAACAAAAATTGATGATGCAAAGATCAGAATTGAAGCAGCTTCAATCCCAGATTAATCCGCACTTTCTATACAATAGTTTTTTTATTTTGAGTTCACTAGCGAAGACCGGAGATGTTGAGCAAATTGAATTATTCACGAAAATGCTTGGAGAGTACTTCCGCTTTATTACACGCAATAATGAAGATGACGTTCCGCTTGTAGAAGAAGCCAGGCATTCTCGACTTTACACCGAAATCCAGAAGATGAGATTTTCAAGGCGAATCCAGGTGGATTTCGGCGAATTGCCGACATCTATGGAACAAATCCATGTACCGCGATTGATTATCCAACCGATTATCGAGAACGCTTATGAACATAGCCTAGAGAAAATGCAAGAAGAAGGTCTTTTGCGAGTTGCGTTTCATAAGGATCAGCATGAGGCTGTGATCACGATTGAAGATAATGGGACAGGATTAACGGATGATGATATTCAAGCATTAAACCAGCGAATTGCAGGTCATAGCAAATCCGCTGAAGTTACAGGGTTAATGAATATCCATAAGCGAATTGCCTTAACGTACGGACATGGAAGTGGATTAGTCCTTTCAAGAAGTCCGTTAAACGGCTTGCGGGTCCAAATACGAATTCAACTGGCGGAGGGGAATGGACATGTTTAGGCTCTTGATCGTTGATGATGAGGAAATTATTACGAATAGTTTATACGAAGTGTTTCATCAATGGATGCCTGATAAACTCGATGTTTGTAAAGCTTACTCCGGCAAAGAGGCACTGCATTGGATGTCGCGGTCTCGATTCGACATCGTTCTGACGGATATTCGTATGCCGGGCATGAGTGGATTGGAAATGACCGAGAGCATTAAAGCGCTTTGGCCCAGATGCAGAATTATCTTTTTAACCGGACATAGTGAATTTGATTATGCGTACAAAGCGATCCAAATCCCGAATGTTCGATATTTATTGAAGACCGAAGGCTTCGATAAGGTGATGGAGACCGTTCAGGAAGTGATTGAAGAGATCGAGCAAGGCAATCGAATGAATGAATGGTTGGAACAATCTCGGGAGCAGGTTGAAGCGCTGGAATGGATGGAGCAGGTGGAATATTTCCGGCAGTTGATTTCGGACAGTCTGTTCTTTCGTAACGATTCCAAATCCATGGCCCGAGATTTCGAGCATCTGAACATTGGTCTAAATCCTAATCTCCCTGTATTACTTGCACTTGGTCGTGTAGCCTATTCTGCTGAGCCGACGTATTCCGATAAGAAACAGGCTCTTCAATCGGTACGATGGATATGGAACTCTTTCATGGATCATGATGTACAAAACATCGGTGTGATTGATAAATATGGAGATTTATTATGGATTCTCCAACCGCTGCCTGATCAACCCAGCGATCGCGTCGTTCTGTACCTTGAGGGTACGCTTGAACTGATTCAGGAATCCTGTCTGGAGTCCCTTGGACTGTCTGTATCTTTTACGATCAGCGGGTTTCCTTGCGAATGGGAGAACGTCACGATGCAATATGATCGTTTGCGCCGATTACAGCAGTTGAAGATGGGAGAAGGCATCCCGATGATTTTGAAAGATCGAATGGATCCAGCAGGAGCCAAGGCGTATAAAGAAGGGGCTGAATCCTATCCGAAAGTCAGCATCATAGAAGCGCATTTAGAGGCGGGCAAGGAAACTGAATTTATGATGGAACTGGAACAGCTAACGCAAAAGGTTCTAATCGGCCAAGATAATCTGCAAAATGGGGTTCAGGTATATTATGCGATAGCCCTTGCCCTCTATGCCCAGTTGTCTCGATTTGAACTTCAACATTTGGAGGGGATACAAGGGAAGCTGCTGGATTTGGAAGGGCATAAGTCCATGAAGGATGCATTTCAGTATCTGAAGCAAACGGCGGAGCATATTTTTGCACTCAAGAAGATGGATCATCGGAGCCGGACTGCACATGTGATCGACCAGATATGCCAATATATCGAGGAGCATTTGAACGAGGATGTATCCCTTGTGCATTTAGCTGAACGTCATTATTTCAACCCGTCCTATTTATCTCGGTTGTTCAAACAAGAGCGGGGGATTACGTTGTCTGAATATATCGAAAAATGCCGGATTCATCGAGCTGAACAGCTGCTGAAGGATGGTGACCTGAAAGTAAGAGATATCGCATCGCTTGTCGGTTATGATGCAGCCCATTCTTTTACCCGTTTTTTTAAAAAAGTAACCGGCCTGACGCCTCAGAAATATAGGGAGAATTACGTGAGGTAACGGGGATCTATCCTTTGGCGGGTGATAACCAGATAGGATGACGGGTTGTTTCCCATTCTTATAACGGATACACTTTACTCGACCAATCCATATGAACGCATGATAAGGATAGGTGATCTTATAAGATAAGGGAGGCTCTTTAGGGCATGAAATCCAGAAAGCCCTTCCTGGTTATCACCATGATCGTGGTTGTCCTGTGTCTTGTAGTTGCGCTGGCGAGTGTGAAGAATTTGAATCCTGCCGAAGTCGTAGAAAATAAGGAAAACGGGGAGATGAGTGACACATTGAAGGATGAAGTCAAGCAAGACCTGAGGACTGCTGCCATAGGGAAGATTCCGCCTAACGGGAATCCTGTCGTCTCTCATAAATTCGGAGCAGATCCCTATGCATTGGTCGTAGATGGGCGCGTTTATTTGTATAACACGAACGATGTGTTCGAATATGATGCCAGTGGAAATGTGAAGGACAATAGCTATTTCTCGATTAATAAGTTATCGGTCATTTCCTCTGAAGACCTGATAAACTGGACCGATCATGGTGCCATCCATGTTGCGGGCCCAGAAGGTGCTGCGGTATGGGCGACGCAATCATGGGCACCGGCGGCGGCTCACAAGGTGATCGATGGCAAAGATCGCTTCTTCCTCTATTTTGCCAACAATGCCAGCGGGATTGGCGTATTAACCAGCGATAGTCCGCTGGGGCCATGGGTTGATCCGATTGGTAAGCCGCTGATTACAAGGGCTACTCCGGGGGTGAAAGATGTCACCTGGCTGTTCGATCCTGCCGTATTTGTGGACGACGATGGGGAAGCTTATATATATTTTGGCGGTGGGATACCGGAAGGCAAGGCAGATATGCCGAATACAGCACGGGTGATGCGGCTTGGTGAAGATATGATCAGTGTTGTTGGCGAAGCCGTTACGATCCCTGCGCCATACATGTTCGAGGATTCGGGTATTAACAAAGTGAATGGAAAATATTACTACACTTATTGCTCCAATTTCGCTGAAGGCCCACGGCCAGATAACAGCCCTCCGCCTGGTGAAATTGCCTATATGGTCAGTGATCATCCGATGGGACCATGGACTTATCAAGGTGTTATTCTCAAAAACCCCGGATACTTCTTTGGGGTTGGTGGCAACAATCATCACGTCATTTTTCAGTTTAATGAAGATTGGTATATTGCTTATCATGCTCAAACGTTGTCCAAAGCGATGGGAGTTCCTAAAGGTTACCGTTCGACTCATCTGAACAAAGTGCAATTTGAACCCGACGGTTCCATTCAGGAGATTGTCGCCGACATGCAAGGGGTACCCGTCCTCAAGCCCTTTAATCCGTTCCTGCAGACGAGGGCGGTGACAATGGCATGGAATGCCGGGATCCAGGTGAAACCGTCAACGGGAAATAACGATAATTTGGATAGTCCGGCGTTGGTCGTAACAGAGATTCACGACAAGGACTGGATCGCTGTTGCTCATGTTCATTTTCAATCAGGAGCATCGTCATTCACCGCTTGGGTGACAGGAATTGGAGCAGGAGGGAAAATCGAGCTTCGGTTGGATGATCCCAATGGTGAGCTAATCGGAACTGTTGAGGTACCGGAAGCTGCAGATATGAAGCAGCCGATGGAAGTCTCAACGGTGGTATCGGGTGTTTCAGGCTTACATGATCTCTACTTTGTGTTTAAAGGGGAGACCACTTCACCGCTGTTTGACTTTGAAGCCTGGCAGTTTCACCCGTGAGATTACTGGCGATACTTTACAGGGATCTTAGCCTTTGAAGAGGGTGTCTAAGGGGTTGAAAAGTACCCTTGATTGAAAAAAATAATCGGCCAGGTTCATGCCCGGCCGATTATTTTCTTTGATGGTTTACGTTGCTAACCGATGGCGGGATTGCATTTTTCTGTAGAGATTCGCATTTACGCCGGTATGGGCTTTAAACTTCTTGTAGAACCAGTCCAGATCACGGTAACCGACGTTTTCCGCAATTTCATGGATTTTCATGTCTGTTTGCACCAGGAGAGATTTGGCCTTTTCCATTCGTTGAACGAGTAAATATTCGCTGAAGGTCATTTTCTCATGGATTTTGAATTTCTGAACGAGGTAGGAGTAATTGAAGTGCATTTTCTCCGCAATTTCCTTCAATGTAATACTTTGATCCATTGCATTCTTGACGTATTCTTTGACTGCATCGATGACAGGATCCTGCTTCAAGGTACTGATTGCATCAAGTCGGTCATTCAGGCTGGAAATGTCCAAACTATCTTTTGGATTTGCGAGCCCTTGTAAACTGCTGTTTAATTCGTTCATGGAGAATGGAGCCGGTAAATAATCGTTAACTTGCAGTTGAACGGCCTTTCGGGCCCAATAGAAGTCCGTACTTCCTCCGGTGATGATGATAGGAAGTTGGCTGAAGTAACGAATTTGCTCACATAACTTCATCCCTTCGTCATTGGCCTTAAAAACATGGATAATAACTACGGTATATCGATTGTTCGATAATAATGGAATCACGGACGAAGATGATCTAATGCAATGATGCAGAGCTCCCTTCAGACCGTTCCAGTCGGGTCGATCCTCCGCATGCTCAGCGTGATGTGGTGCCAGATCCACAACCAAGGCTTTATGCACAGCACTTCCTCCTTTGAACTACAACTCACAGATTTGGTACAGCGCTTACATTATTGTTTAATACCATTATGGGCAAAGGAGCTTTTGGATCACAATGTACATCATATTAGATTCCTAGCCGATGTTTACCTTTTCCTGTAATTTGACGGGTGACAAACCCTAAGTTTGACAGGTTGTTGCACTAAAATGTAAGTGCTAACATTTACAGTACAAACAAATGATAGGTATACATCAACAAAATGATCTCCTTCTCCGTGAAAGGTGGTTACATTATCATGTCACGAATCATGAAATACCGTTTTTGGATTGTTACAGCTATAGCGGCTGTGATTTTGGTATCTGTGTTTCTTTTATCGAACAAATTTCCGCTAAACAACGAGGATGAGCGGATAGGAAATCCTGGCGTGGCCTCTACGGAGAAGACAGAAGAACAACGGGTACAACAGACCGATGAGACCGATGAGACCGATGTCCCATCATTACATGAACTTTTCGCTAAGGATTTTGGGATTGGTGCTGCGATCGAACCTGGCCAAATCACAGGACGTTCGGCTGAATTGTTTAAGAAGCATGTCAACTGGTTGGTTGCGGAGAATGCGATGAAGATGGATGCGATTCAGCCAGCGGAAGGTCAATTTCAATGGGCAAATGCAGATCGAATTGTGGAGTTCGCCAAGAAGAATAACATGCAAGTACGGTTTCATACGCTAGTTTGGCATAACCAGGTAGGGGATTGGTTTTTTAAAGATGCAGATGGAAAACCGATGGTGGAGGAGACGGACCCGAAGCGTCAAGAAGCGAACAGAAGGCTGCTATTGAAGCGTTTAGATACGCATGTCAGAACGGTTGTCTCCCGGTATAAAGACGATATTTCATCCTGGGATGTGGTGAATGAGGTCATTGAGCCAGGAGATCCAGATGGGATGCGCAATAGTGATTGGTACAAGATTACTGGAACCGATTACATCGCCACCGCATTTCGCGCTGCTCGTGAAGCGGGGGGGCCGGATATCAAATTGTATATTAACGATTATGGCACCGATAACCCGGTAAAGAGGGATCGACTATATCAATTGGTAGCACAAATGATTGAGCAAGACGTTCCGATTGACGGGGTCGGTCATCAAACGCACATCGATATCTACAATCCGTCTATAGATTCGATTATTACTTCCATGCGAAAATTCGCGGATCTCGGTTTAGACAACCTGGTTACAGAGCTCGATATGAGCATCTATGCCTGGAACGATCATAGCGATTACGGGGAGCAGATTCCAGACCACATTCTGAACCTTCAAGCGGAACGTTACGGTAAGTTGTTCCAGGCGTTTCGCGAGAATAAAGGCATCCTAAGTGGAGTTGTATTTTGGGGGATAGCTGACGATCATACCTGGCTCCATGGGTTTCCAGTTCCACGAACGAACGCTCCCTTGTTATTCGATCAACAACATGAACCGAAGCCGGCTTTCTGGGCTGTGGTAGAGGCAGCGAAGGCGAAGTAGTAACCTTGTCATCACATGATCACAGGGAGAGTCGTCATCTGCGAAGGGAGGATCATTAGGTGAACCAGATGCTGATCAAGAATCCAATCTTCTGGGCGGACGTTCCCGATGTTGATCCAATTCGAGTAGGGAACGCTTATTACATGGTCAGCACCAGCATGCACTCGATGCCGGGCTGTCCAATTATGAAATCCGAAGATTTGATGCACTGGGAAATCGTTAGCTACGTGTATGATACGTTGGAGGATCATGAGGCCCATCGTCTTGAAAACGGTAAGAACATTTACGGGCAAGGCTCATGGGCTCCGAGTTTGCGTTATCATCAAGGATATTTTTATGCGTGCTTTTCCAGCAACGATACTGGCCGGTTTTATGTTTACCGTACTCATGAGATCACATCTGGTTCATGGCAGCGGTTTGTCATGAATGGTCTCAGGCATGATCCCAGTCTGCTGTTCGATGATGGCCGGGTGTACGTGATCTATGGGAACGGGGATATCTACATTACTGAGTTGACCGCAGATGCAACAGCACTTCAACCCGGTGGCCTTCATCAACGCCTTCTCAGAACAGAAAGTGAAGGTATTCTATTACGCTGTGAAGGTTGCCACGCCTATAAGATCAACGGGTATTATTATTTGTTATTTATAGAATGGCCAAAGACCGGCAACGGCAGACGCAGACAAATCTGTTATCGATCTCGTGAATTACTGGGACCTTATGAACGTAAAGTCGTCCTGGACGACGATTGTGGTTACCATAACAAGGGAATTGCCCAAGGCGGGATCTTTGATACACCGAATGGCAAATGGTATGCAATGCTGTTCCAGGATCATGATGCCGTTGGAAGAATTCCCTACTTGATTCCAGTAACCTGGGAGGACGATTGGCCGGTATTCGGCATCCGCGGCAAAGTCCCGAAGCAGTTTGAAGTTGATTTACAACTTAAGAGTGCTAAGCCACTAGTAATCAGCGATGAGTTCGAATATGAACATAATCAGCTTGCTCTCAACTGGCAGTGGAACCATAACCCGGATCCTCGGTTATGGTCAGTTACGGAACGTCCCGGCTTTTTGAGATTAAAATCAGGGAGCTTGACCACCAGCGTGCTACAGGCGCGTAATACACTAACTCAACGCACGGAAGGACCTGCCTGTACCGGGATGATTTTATTAGATACGACTTCTCTTCGTCCGGGTGATCATGCGGGACTGGTGGCTCTACAAAGTCATTTTGGCACGGTAGGGGTTAAGGTATCAGAGAGTGGAGACAAGTTCATCGCGATGTGTGTGAATGGTGGAAATGGTCAGGAGAAAGAGCTTGAGAGAGTCCCTTTTTCCGGTAGAAATGTACGTTTGAAAATCCAGTTTAACTTTGAGAATAGTATAGATTTGGCTACCTTTCATTATTCCCTGGATGGATTGGAATGGTTCCCGATTGGTGAAATGCTGAAAATGCGTTATACCTTGGATCACTTTATGGGGTATCGTATCGGGTTATTCTACTATGCAACGAGACAAATTGGCGGACACGCAGATTTTGATTATTTTCACTATGAAAAACCTCGGTCCTAATCTCGTAAAATAGATGAACCGGGGGGTTTGGGATATACTCTCATGATTTCACATAAATTCCAAAACTAATCAAAGAAGGAGATGATGAATTTAATGAAGAGAACAAGATGGGCTATCAAGCTATTCCTCGTGCTGTTACTCCTGCTGCCTAATGCGCTGCAGACGAACAACACGGCAGATGCATGGTCAGGTATGCCTATGTCCAAGCTGCGTGTCAGCGGAAATCAACTAGTTAACAGCAGCAATCAACCCGTTCTTCTCAGCGGGTGGCATCAGCCGGGAGGTTCGTACTGGACATATCAGGGAAGCAAATATTATCTGAACCGAAACGGCGGTAATCGTCATGCGGCTATCCTGGAGTATTTAAAAGATATTACCGATACTTTCACAGATACGTCACCGAAGTATGGTAACAATCATGGTTGGTATATGAACCAGGTAAGACTATTTATCGACCGTGAAGACATGGGCGATGTTGCAGCAGGAACTTACAATTTTGCTGGGGTACAGGCCTTTACGCAAAACGTGATTAAACCATATATTGAATATGCCAGGCAGAAGGGAATCTACGTGGTATTAGGCCTTGACTTTACATTCCAGGACAATCAGGCGACCACGCAAGCAAATTTGGACAAATTCAAGCAAATCTGGGGTTATCTTGCCTCCCAGCCTGGAATCAAGAGCGCAGACAATGTGATGTTCGAGTTGATTAACGAGCCTGTTCTTTCTTATGCAAAAGGACGTTGGGGAGGACATCCATCGGATCCAGACTTCCCGGCGTTCTGGGATGCTCTTCGCGATTTTCAGAATTCGATCATTTCCACGATTCGGAGTCAAGGAGCCGATAACGTCATTTGGGCAGCCGGTCTTGGCTGGGATCAATACTATCAGCTCTGCGCTTCTCGGCCACTTACCGATCCGTTAAACAACTACGGTTATGCCGTGCATTGGTATCCGGGTTACGGGGCCAAAGATAATGCTCAGATCCTTCAACAGCAATGGGATACGAACATTAAACCATGTGCGGATAATTATCCGATTAATATTACAGAAACGACTTGGTTCAAAACATTGCCGGGAGATTCCAGCTATTGGGAACTATTTAATGGATCAAACGAGGGATTTGGCAAGAACACCAAAGCAATTTTTACAGCTGCCGGTAACGTTAGCATTGCGGTTCATATGAATGGATTTTTGTTGCAGCCGGGGCCAAGAAGTACGTTCGCCGATCCAACAGCAGGTTTGCTCTTTGATGGCAATGCTGCACGCGATGGGATGGCTCGCTTTATCTTTGAATGGTATTACGAGCGGGCGCAGTTACATCCATGGAATGGCTTATGGAACGGTTTGACCTCTGGAGAAACTTACAAAATCAAGAATCGTGCCACAGGCAAGATGATTGATGTTCCTGGAGGCCAGAACAGCAATGCGCTACAGTTACAGCAATGGTCTGATAATAATGCCACAGCTCAGCGCTGGGTGGCAGACGATATGGGAGTTTATAACAATGTGTATCGTTTACGTAGCGCAAGTTCCAGCGATGGCAAGGTGATGGATGTAAGGAATGGCTCCAAAAATAACGGAGAGGCCATACAGCTCATGCAAGATTTCGGTAATGAAGCTCAGCGGTTTCGGTTGATCAAACTAAGCAACGGCTATTGGAGTATCCTTAATACGAACAGCAATAAAGCTGTTGAAGTGGCAGGCGGATCAAACGCAGACGGAGCGAAACTTCAACAGAATCCCTATCGTGGGGATTTACATCAACAATGGCAATTGATTAGTGTTGAAGGCGGGGGAGATAACACGCCGAATACACCACCGAATACATCGCCGAGCACATCCGCACCCGTAGGTTTTGATCAGTATCGAAATAATATTCCAAGAGGGACTATGGAAACGATCAAATATTTTTCTAGTACTGTCGGAAATGAACGCCAGGCAATGATATATAAACCCCCAGGTTACACCGAGGGTAAAACGTATAACGTGCTCTATTTATTGCATGGGATCGGGGGAGATGAGACCGAATGGTACCGTCATGGAAGCCCCCAAATCATATTAGACAATCTCTATGCTGACGGTAAACTTGAACCGATGATCGTCGTTCTTCCGAATGGTCGGGCGATGCCAAATGATCGGGCGGAAGGGGATATCTTTGCCCCAGATAAAATCCAAGCGTTTGAAAGATTTGAAATGGATTTGCTTCAAGATTTAATTCCTTATATCGAGTCACGTTATTCGGTCTCTACAGGCCGAGAAAACCGTGCTATTGCAGGGTTGTCGATGGGCGGAGGGCAAGCCTTGAACATTGGTTTAAAGCATCTTGACACCTTCGCCTGGGTAGGAGCCTTCTCTGCTGCTCCAAATACGAAAGCGCCAGAGCAGCTTGTCCCGAACCCTGCTGAAGCAACGGCTAAGCTAAAATTGTTATGGATATCGTGCGGAAATCAGGATGATCTGAAACCCCATAGTGAACGAACACATGCTTACTTGGCAGAGAAGCAGGTTCCACACATTTGGTTCGAAGAACCTGGCGGTCACGATTGGCCTGTATGGAAGAACGACCTGTATCATTTCTCTCAGCTTTTGTTTAGAAATAATTAATGTGACCAAAGCCTTGCCTTATGGCAGGGCTTTTTATCATGAGAAAGACAGGAATACAACGATGAAATTAAAAAAACAAGTATGCTGACCTCATTTGGTCAGCACACTTGTTGCTCATTCCCGAAAACTTACTTACTCTGCTTTCACCAAGATTTTGATTTGATTCCGTTCTTTCAGCAGACCTTCAAAGCCTTCTTCAATCGCTTGATCCAGTTTAATGCGTTTCGTAACCAGTTTGTCTGCGGAGAAGTAGCCTTGAGCCATTAAGCTGATCACCGCTGGGAATACGTCACGGTAGCCGATAATCCCTTTTACAGTACGTTCTTTCATGACGATATTTTGCGGATGGAGCGAAGCTTCCTTCTCGAAAATGCTGACGATCATCGTTTCGCCACCGATTTTGGTGGACTGGATCGCCTGGGTGAGCACAGGAGAAACTCCGGTTACTTCATAGGCGACATCCACACCGCCTTGAGTGCGTTTGTGAATTTCCTCAACGGCATCGTATTCTTTTGGATCAATGACAATGGCGCCAAGCTCGGCA
>Ga0310822_100452_pt1 | contig 20126 bp, 14 predicted proteins | sample P4_ome_2_FD_201313 | JGI IMG/M metagenome (GOLD analysis project Ga0310822, IMG submission 201313) | Sorghum-adapted microbial communities from Joint BioEnergy Institute, Emeryville, California, United States - P4_Day56_Rep2 | ecosystem: Engineered > Bioreactor > SSF (Solid state fermentation) >... | reverse complement strand
TGCTCTGGCCGAGGTTACGACGCGACTCGGCGTTGCGGTTCGGGCAGAGTCCGAAGCCACACGCCGGGAGGCCGAAATCGCGCAATCTCTGCAATCGCTGCGGGACGAAGAAGCGACCCGCGCGGCGGTGCTCGCCCGTGTCAAGGTTCAACAAGAAACCTTCGAGCGCGAGGTGGAGCGGACACGGGAGCGCGAGGCGGAACTTAAAGATCGCGTCGCCCAGCTTGCGCGGGACATTGAGCGTGAGGACGAGCATATCCGCGAGGCCCGAACTGTTCTTACGCAGCTCGATGCTGAGCGGGATGCCGATCTGTCCGCCGACCAAGATTCGATCCAGCAGGAGGAAGTGGTCGGTAGCGAACTGGCCATTGCCCAGGAGGAATTGGAACGGGTCGAGGCCGAGCTTCAGGAATTGACCGCGCGTGCGGTTGAGGCCCGCGCGAAGCGGCAGAGCCTGATGGCGAGGCTGGCAGAGCGCAGGGATGAGGTCGCCAAGCTCGAACGGGAGCTTGCTGGGCTCGAAGCGCAGTCACGAGACATCGCGGCTAGGGCGCCGGAAGCTGCGAAGCTTGCAGAGCTTCAGGAGCTTGTTCGACGGCTCACACTCGAGCTTGCCGAGCTTGAGACGAGCGCGGAGGGCGCGGAGGAACGGGTCGCCGTTGCCGCTGACCAGGCGAAGCGTGCGCGCGAGGCAAGCCGCCAAGCGGAATTGGTGGCTCGTCAGCTCGCGACGGAGTTGGTGACGCTCGGCAAGCTGCTTATGCCCGCGCAGAACGTGCCTTATCCGCCGGTGGTGGATCTGCTCGAGGTCACGCCAGGGTACGAGCAAGCCCTAGGGGCTGCGCTGGGCGACGACTTGGATGCTCCGGTCGCGCCGGAAGCCGCTGCGCATTGGCGGCTCGTCGAAACAGCGGAGGGCGAACCGGAGCTGCCTGATGGCGTCGAGCCGTTGATCACTTATGTCGATGGTCCGCCCGAGCTGGCCAGACGATTAGCTCAGGTGGGCGTCGTGCCGCGGGAGCTTGGTGATAAGCTTCAGCCGGTACTTAAGCCCGGCCAGAGGCTGGTCTCCCGGGAAGGCGATTTGTGGCGTTGGGACGGCTTTTTTGCTGCAGCTGATGCGCCAACCCCGGCCGCTCAGCGTCTTGCGGAACGCAATCGTCTGGTCGAGCTTCGACGTCGTGAGGCCGAGGCCCGCGAGCTGGCAGACGCCGCGGCAGCTGAAGCGGTGGCGGCGGCTGAGCGGCACCGCCGGGCGGAGGAAGAGGAGCGCCAGCTCCGCCATGCTTGGCGTGAAGCACAGTCACGCCTCGCCAAGTCGCGCGAACAGCTCAATGCCATCGAGCATGCCGCCCGGGAAACCGAAAGCCGCCTTGCGGCGGTGGCCGAAGCGAAGGAGCGAGCCGCATCCCGTCTTGCCGAGGCTCAGGAATACCTTGCCGAGATAGAAGCCGGTTTAGAAGGAATTGAGGACGGCGAGGATTACGAACCCCTGGTCGCGGATGCACAGCAGCGGGCAAAGGCGGTGCGCGAGGTAGTCGCGCAGCTGCGAGCCAATCTTGCTGGCTTGGAACGCGAGCGAAAGCTCCGGGAGGAACGTGCGGCCAAAGCGGCCGGCGAGCGAGAGCGCTGGCTCCAGCGTGCAGCGAGCGCCGAACGACAGATCGGCATTCTGAAAACACGACTCGAAGAAGCCAAGGCGGAGCTCGATGAGCTCGCGCAACTCCCGCCGATTATCGAGGAAAAGCGGCAGGCTCTCCTCAACGCGCTAAGTCAGGCCGAACGCGAGCGCAAAGCGGCAGCTGATCAGCTTGCCGCCGCGGAGAATGCGCAGCGGGAGGCTGCGCAGGCCGTGAAATCGGCTCAGGCTGCAGTTGCCGAGGAGCGGGAGGCCCGTGCGCGGGTTGAAGCCCGGCTGGAAGCGGCCCGAAGACGGCGCAGCGAAGAGGTTGCTCGCATACGGGACACGTTCGATGTTGTGCCCGAAGCCTGCCTCGAAATCGCTGAAGTTAAACCCGGCACCCAGCTACCGAAGCTTGCCGACGTCGACCGCCTCCTGACACGTCTCAAGGCCGACCGGGAGCGATTGGGCGGGGTCAACCTCCAGGCCGAGGAGGAGCTGCAATCTCTGCAGGAGCATTATGCGAAGCTCGACGCCGAGCGGGCCGACGTCGAAGCTGCAATCGCGAAACTGCGCGGGGGTATCGGTCAGCTCAACCGCGAAGCCCGCAAGCGGCTCCAGGCTGCATTCGACGTCGTCAATGGGCATTTCCAACGGCTGTTCACGACCCTTTTCGGTGGTGGTGAAGCCCGCCTCGAGATGATCGAAAGCGAGGATCCCCTCCAGGGTGGTCTCGAGATTATTGCGCGACCGCCGGGCAAGAAGCCGGCAACACTCTCGCTGCTGTCAGGCGGCGAGCAGACGCTCACGGCCCTTTCGCTGATCTTTGCGGTCTTTCTGACCAATCCCTCGCCGATCTGCGTGCTCGACGAGGTCGATGCGCCGCTCGACGATGCCAATGTCGATCGCTTCTGCACGCTCATGGAGCGCATGGCCGAAGAGACGGAAACCCGCTTCCTCGTCATCACTCACCACCCGATGACCATGGCACGCATGGACCGGCTGTTCGGTGTCACGATGGCCGAAAAGGGTGTGAGCCAGCTCGTCTCGGTTGATCTCGCCAGTGCCGAGCGGTTCCTCGAGGCTGTCTGATCGGGTCCTCCCACCGAGGTCAGCCATCCGTGCCTCAGGCTGACTAACCGAAGTTCAGCTCTCATATAGACTCAACGCGGCATCTTAGGGTGGCAACGAACGGCTGCTCCTCGCGTTAGATTGGGCCACAAGGTAGACCGAAACTCATGGCGGAAGGCACAACCAACGACCGCTTCTGGCGCATCGTTGCGCTGGCTGCACTGATCATCGCTGGTCTGTTTGTCGGTGAACGATACGTGCGCTATTACGTGTTCTCGGCTGACGAGCCGCGCGTAACCACACCCCGGCCCGATCTCACGGCTGTCGAGCAAATTGCGACTGAGGTTTACGCGAAAACAGCCCCCTCGGTCGCCTACATCTTCACACAAGGAGCCGGTAGCCCGCGCCTGGGAGGCAGGTCACAGCAGGTTGGGGGTACCGGCTCGGGGTTCGTGTGGGACCGCGCCGGCCACATCGTCACCAATGCTCACGTCGTGGAGGGGGCCGTCGAAGTCGGCGTTGTTATCGACCAAGGCGACGTTCTCGAGGCCCGTGTCGTTGGCGTTGCACCCTGGGTCGACCTTGCGGTGCTCAGAGTGAACAATCCACCTGCGAACCTCCAACCCATCACGGTTGGCACATCCTCCGATTTGGTCGTTGGGCAACGCGTGTTTGCGATCGGAAATCCGTTTGGATTGGCACGGACACTGACGAGCGGAATTATCAGCGCGCTCGATCGGACATTGCCCACTGAAACCGGCCGAGAAATCGCTGGCGTGATTCAGACTGATGCGGCCATCAATCCTGGGAATTCAGGAGGTCCGCTGGTCGATAGTGCTGGCCGGCTGATTGGCGTCAACACGGCGATTCTCGCTCCGTCTGGCACTTTCGCGGGTGTCGGATTTGCCGTGCCGGTCGACACGGTCAATCGCGTCGTGCCGGAGCTGATACGGACGGGTCGGGCTCCTCTCGCCGGAATTGGGATTCGTGTCTTCCCAGTCGAGATGACGGCTCGCATGGGAGCACCAGGCGTCGTCATCCAAAGCGTGGCACCTGGGTCCGCTGCGGAACGAGCGGGATTGAAAGGCATAGACGAGCTCGGCCGGGTCGGTGACATCATCGTTGCCGTTAATGGCGAACGGATCACAGAGCTTGCGGACCTAACTAGGCAGTTAGAAAAGGCAGGCATCGGCAACTCGGTTACGCTAACCGTGCTCCGCAATGGCTCGCGGCGCGAGGTGGAGGTGGAGGTTCAGGACATCAATAGATAAGCGCCACAGCGGCAAAGCCGCTGCGGCGCCCCATTCGTACCGACCGTACGTTTGAGCAATCAGGGCTGTGAGCCACCCGCTGCCGTGTAGAGCTTGTTCGCGATATCGACGAGCTCTTCCGGATGATATTCGGGAATAAATGCCTCCGGAACGCCTTCCATTTGATATTGCGGACCACCCTGCGGCGGGCCATCGACAACTTCGAGGATTTCCGAGGCATCGAGGCCAGGACCGTTCCAGATGGCGGCGACTTCCTTGTAATCGTCAGGGCTGAAGCGATAGAGCTTCCGGTGGCTGCCTTCTTTGATGAACTTTTCGCACTCCGGAATCTCACTGTCGAAAATCCGCGGGATAGGCAGCATCTTTCTGAGCTCAACTCCGGTTAGCTTCTGGAGTGCCAAAGCATATGCGTGGGCATGTACGCCGCCTCTGGTGAAGAGATAGCCTAGCATCATGCGTGCGGCCGGGTTCTTGGTCATTTCATAAGCGCGCAGCTTCACCGTGCGGGCGCCGCACTCGAGGAAGAAGTTGTGCAGCAGGTCCAGGATGAGATTTCCGGAATTGAAGATGTAATCACCGCGCCAGGGCTGCCCGAGATTGTTCACCGCCATGATCCCGTGCGGTCCATTGAGGTGATAATTTGGACCGGCGCCTGTGCTCTTGAACATGCTTTCGAACGGAGCATCGCCGGCTGAAATCTTGCCATCGCCGTCAGCACCATAAAGCAGTCCATTGACGGCTGCGCCGACCAATTCGATATGGCCAAGTTCCTCCGTCGCAATGTTGGCGATCAGCGCGTAGAACGGCCTCAGCTTATCCCGCATGCGGAAATTGAAGCTCTGATACATGTAGGTGTTCAGGGTGGTCATTTCCCCGAACCGTCCACCCATGAGTTCGTTCACGACGGCCGCCGCAGCAGGGTCAGGCTCTTTCGGAAGCGGCATCTCAACCTGGAGCCGATCGATCCTTAGAAACATGCGCATACTCCTTTGACCTGTACCTGAACTGGCCGGCACCGGAACGAGCACGCCGGGCCGGTGCTACTAAACGGAGTGGCGCCTACAGGAGATCCACTTGGAGCGAAGAGATCGTCCGCGGGGCAATGTTCTTACAGCCCCGAGATTGATCCGCGGCATCACTCGCGCTGGGGCTGGCGATCTGCTAATGCTCTCGGCGGCAACCAATCCAACGCGCTCGAGGAAACACGTCTCTATGACCTACTTGTTCGATCCACCGCCCGTGCCTGCACTCCCCATTGTGGGTTCGGACAAGCTCTTTCCCGTCCACCGCATCTACTGCGTCGGGCGTAACTACGCGGAGCACACCCGCGAGATGGGCTTCGATCCCGATAAGGAGCCGCCGTTTTTCTTCATGAAAGCTCCGGATACGTTGGTGACCGACGGCCGGTTTCCCTATCCTTCCGCGTCAAACGAGGTGCATTGGGAGATCGAGCTGGTTGTGGCGTTGAAATCGGGCGGCGTAGATATTCCGCACTCTCAGGCCATGGAGCATGTCTATGGCTACGCGGTTGCGCTCGACATGACCCGTCGGGACTTGCAGGGCGTTGCGAAGAAGATGGGGCGTCCCTGGGAGGTCGGGAAGTCCTTCGAGAAAGCGACGCCGTGCTCGGCCGTACAGCCGGCGGAGAAGGTCGGCCACCCCACTGCAGGCGCGATTTGGCTCGACGTGAACGGCGAACGTCGGCAGACCGGCGATCTCTCGCAGATGATCTGGGACATCCCCAGTCAAATCAATTACCTGTCCGGCCTTTGGGAGCTGCGCGCTGGCGATCTCATTCTCACCGGGACGCCAGCAGGGGTTGGCGCGGTCAAGAGGGGGGACAGGCTACATGGTCACGTCGAGGGAATTGGCGATCTCGAGGTGACCGTCGTCTGAACTTTTAGAGGTTCGATAATCAACCAACCTTCAGCAGTTCGAGCAGGGCAGCATTGAAAGCGTCCGCAGCTTCGTACATCACCCAGTGGCCAGCACTGGGGATGACTCGGGTGATGAGCTCAGGGTGATGGAGCCGCAGAACCTCGAAGCATGCTTCGACGCTCGGGCGCGCAAGCACATCGCGTTCGCCCCAAATCGCCTTTACAGGCACTTTGACCCGCGCCAGCGTCGTACGCACTTCATCTGTCGTCGCAAACTCGCGGGAGCGGAAGCGCGCCCTGGCAATGTTCATGACCTGAATGTCGATTGCTAAGTCATCGACGTTCGCAGGGTCGGCAAACATCAAGATTTCGAGCGTCCGCCGGTGCACTTGCCGGCGCTCCTCGGCCGTCATGCTCGAACGCTCCTTCGGGAACTGGAGCGTAGGGAATGGAAGCCCGAGCGCGGCGCTTCCGATAATCGTTAGGTCGGCTAAGCGGCTACCGAGATTGGCCGCCGCGAGGGTGGCTACGTGCGCCCCAAATGAGAAACCAACAAGGTGAACGGGTCTCTCTTGACTGATGAGTGTCCGAAGGCCCGCGGCAAGCACTTCGGCTGATGATGCTGGCGTAAAGGGCGGTGGCGGCATGGCGCTATCACTGAGGCCGGGGAGGTCCGGAGCCCACACTTCATAATGCTGGCGCAGGGTGGGTATCGTTCTGATCCAATGAGTCCACGATCCGGACCCGCCGTGGCAAAGGACGACTGGCGCTCCCGATCCCCACTTCCTCCAAACGAGATCGCCTTGACCGCATGGCGTGCGAGAGACTTCGGCCTCGCGCTGGAGGTCCAGGACCATCTTGGGTTGGCTCATCATGTGCTTGCTGCCCCCGCGGAACTCCGGAACGAGGGGTCGATAACGCAAGAGCTGCCCGCCGCCAACTCGCGCGCCAGCGGATTCGCAACTGCTCCTGAAAGCCCGTAGTGTGCCGATCCAAAATAGACACTGCCAAACCCCTTGGCCTGAGTGGCGTCGGCAGTCATGATTGCGAAGAGGCGATCGGACATGATCCTGGAGGCCCGGCACGGCCCGCTGCCCGTCTAAAGGGGGGAGAAATGACAGACATCGACTACGAGGCCGAATACAACAACCGACAGCGGGTACCCGAGCATACGGAGATCATGGCGCGTTGGGCGGAGCAATCGGCGCGCGTCCGGTCGACGTTAAGATGCGAGTTGGATCAGCCTTATGGGCCCGGACCTCGCCACCGCTACGATCTCTTCTTGCCGACAGGAGAGCGGGCCGAGAAGGCGCCGCTGGTCGTTTATATCCACGGCGGCTATTGGCAGCGCGGCGACCGGGCGGACTACAGCTTCGTGGCCGAGGTGCTGGTCGGCAAGGGTGCCGCGGTCGCGCTTCCCTCATACACATTGTGTCCTGAAGCCACCGTTGCACAAATCATAGATGAGATGCGCCAGTTCGTGCGGGCCATATGGACCCATATGAACCGGCGGCCGGTGATCGTGGGCCATTCCGCCGGCGGCCACTTAGCTGCAGCACTAATGGCGACGGACTGGACGAAGTATGACCTACCTGCGGATGCCGTCCGGGCGGCTTACTCGATCAGCGGCGTCTTCGAGCTCGAGCCGCTGATTCCGACGAGCCTCAATGAGGCGCTACGGCTCACGCCCGAAGCGGCACGCGAGTCGAGCCCGATACTTTGGCCGCCACCTCCGGCCGATAGAGTATTCGTTGCGGCGGTCGGCGGAGCTGAAAGCCAGGAGTTTTTGCGTCAAAGCCTGGAGATCACGGCAGCTTGGTCGGCAGCCGGTGTGAAGGCTGAGTGCGTCGTCATTCCGAATGCCAATCATTTCACGGTGGTCGACGAACTGACGCGCCCGGAAAGCGCGATGGTGCACCGCGTGTTGCAGTTGGCTCAGCAGTGAGAACCCTTGCAGGCGGGTGACAGCCTTGTGAATTCGCGGCTTGAAAGTTGACGATTATCTGTGATTTCATCAGCCCACCTCATGGCAGAGTAATTGGATTGCATGCTGGTCGGCGGAAAGGCACGGTCTGTGTGGGCGCAAGCGTTGACCATAGTCCTGATGGTTATGCTCGCTATCGCTTCCCCGTTGGCGCACGTGGTGCTTCCGCAGGCTCTTGCCAATCAGTCGTTTGTTCACGGTGGTTCCAAGCATGCTCATCCTCATCACCATGGCGATGAGCTGCCCATCGCCGCTCTCGGGGCATTCGGTGAAAACAGCTCCCACGAAGCCTGTTGGCCGGAAAGCAATTGCGCAAAGCTCCATGAGTTCTGTCCCGACTGCAGCTACTTCTGCCACCCGGTTTTCGACGTGACCGGAGAGTATCTGATCGAAAACCAGGGCCGGCCAGTCGCCTATTCCGCCCCCAATGCCATCCTCAAGGGGGTTATTCCCGACGTACTTCCTCGACCACCCCAGATCGGCTGATCGCGCAAGTCGAAGAAACACAGTCCGGGTTGCGCATTCGTGGTTTGCGCACATTCCGGACGGCCAAGGTCAACAAATTCAGGACACTTCCGATGAAGAGCTATCTTCCATCACTTGCGACGATCTTCGCGATCGCATTCGCTGCAACCGCTGCTCCTGCTGCGGCGCAGTCGGCGGACTCGCACGGAGGCCATGGACATGGCGAAGCGAGCATGCACAGCACGGAGCATGGCCACGGTCATGGCTCACACTCCGCCTTGCCCATCAAAGGCACGGTGAACGAGGTCTCCAAGGCCTACGCCGAGGCCAACGCAAAGATGCACGCCGGAATGGACATCGAGTTCACCGGCGAAGCGGACGTGGACTTCGTCCGAGGTATGATCCCGCACCATCAAGGCGCCGTTGATATGGCGCGCATCGTCCTGCAGTACGGCAAGGACCCGGAAATCCGGAAGCTCGCCGGCGAGATCATCAAAGCCCAGGAGGCAGAGATCTCGATGATGCAGGAGTGGCTCAAGAAGCGCGGGCTGCAGTAACGCTGTATTAAGCAAGAACGTCTGGCACCGGCTCAGTGCGATGCCGGTGCTGGCTTTGCCGCCGCTGCCATGTAGTTGACGTCGATATCCGCGCCCAACGTCCAGCGACCGGTTAATGGGTTATAGATCAGCCCCTCGAATGTGGGCTGCTGCAACCCTGCCGTCATGCAATATCGAGCGAGCTCGTCGGGCGTGACGAGGCGGTCCCACTGATGTGTCCCAACCGGGAGCCAGCGCAGTATGTATTCGGCGCCGATGATCGCCAGCGCATATGCCTTCAGCGTGCGGTTGATCGTCGAGGCAATAAAGAGCCCGCCCGGCCTCACCAATGCAGCGCATCCGGCGATGAAGGCTTGGGGGTCGGGCACATGCTCGATGACCTCCAGGCAAACCACGGCATCAAACTGCCTCTGCTCGTCTACAAGGTCCTCGATCCGGCAGACGCGGTAGTCGATGTCGAGGCCCTGGGGTTCGGCATGGCGAATTGCCGCCGCGATGTTTTCTTTTGCGGGGTCGATGCCCGTTACGCGGGCCCCCAGCCGGGCTAGCGGCTCGGAGATCAACCCGCCGCCACAACCGACATCGAGGATCGTGAGGTCCGAGAGAGGCTTCGCAGAGCGCTCCGGCCGGCCGAAATGTCGGACGAGGTTCGAGCGGATGAAGGAGAGTCGGGCCGGACCTAGCTTGTGCAGCGGCCGAAATTCACCTTCGGGATCCCACCACTTGCCCGCCAGTTGGGCGAAGCGATCGATTTCCTGAGGATCTAGAGTGACTTGGCTCATCGTGCCGCTACTCATGCCAAGCATATCGCGTCATTCTTGTGTCCAATGTCAAGACCACGTCGCTTTGGTTGCACCCCTGGTGCGTTATCGTTATGAGTACGGTCCATTCGGGCCAGTCTGCTGCAACAAGGAGAAGCTCCGGTAGCTTGCCTCTGTACCGCTTGAGCGGCACTGAGCGCGATGCTGATCGGCGCAACGGGAAGACGCATGGCAGTCGTAGTGATGAAGTTCGGCGGCACGTCCGTCGCCAACATCGACCGCATTCGCAACGTGGCCCGGCACGTCAAACGGGAGTACGACGCCAAGAACCAAGTTGCTGTGGTCGTCTCCGCGATGGCTGGACATACAAACCAGCTCGTCGCCTGGGTTCGCGAGGCGTCCCTTATCCATGACGCCCGCGAGTACGACGCCGTCGTCGCCTCGGGTGAGCAGATCACGGCTGGCCTGCTCGCAATCGTGCTACAGTCGATGGGTATCCCCGCTCGGTCCTGGCAGGGATGGCAGATCCCGATCCTTACTGACAGCGCCCACGGGGCAGCCCGCATCCAGGAGATCCGCGCTGACAGTATCCGGGAGCGTTTGGAGCAGGGTGAGGTGGCCGTCATCACCGGCTTTCAGGGGCTCGAGCCGAAACGCAATCGAATTTCGACCCTGGGCCGCGGTGGATCGGACACCAGCGCCGTTGCAATAGCCATCGCGCTTGGCGCCGACGTCTGCGACATCTACACCGATGTCGACGGGGTCTACACCACAGACCCGCGGATTGTACCGGCGGCCAGGCGATTGCCACGGATCTCCTACGAGGAGATGCTGGAGATGGCGTCGCTCGGCTCCAAGGTGCTACAGACACGGTCGGTCGAGCTGGCGATGGTGCACCGCATGCGCACCCGCGTGCTGTCGAGCTTTTCAGACCCGGAGATATTGCAGCCGGTCCGCCCTGAATCAGGGTGGCAAAATGTCGGCACTATAGTTTGTGACGAGGAAGAGATCGTGGAGAGCCAGGTTGTCAGCGGAATCGCCTATGCGAAGGACGAGGCGAAGGTCACGATTATGAAGGTGGCCGATAAACCTGGCGTAGCGGCCAGCATTTTCGGTCCCTTGGCCGAAGCGAATATCAATGTCGATATGATCGTGCAGAACCTCTCTGCCGACGGCAAGCACACCGACATGACCTTTACGGTCACGGCATCCGAGCTGCCGAAGGCACTCGAGGTCTTGCAGACTGTGAAAGAGACGGTCGGCTTCTCCGAGATCAAGAGCTCGGCCGATGTCGTAAAGGTATCGGTAATCGGCGTAGGCATGCGAAGCCATGCCGGTGTCGCCGCGCGAATGTTCAAAGCGCTGGCCGATAAGGGGATCAACATCCTGGCGATCACCACATCGGAGATTAAAATCAGCGTGTTGATCGACGCCGCTTACGCGGAACTCGCCGTGCGCACCTTGCACACGCTCTTCGGACTCGACAAGGATTAGTGGGCGGCCCGCTTCAGCGGGCAATCCAAGGTTGTTTCAGGAGGCCGCGGGGCAGCAGGACGCCGCGACCTTTGCCAGTTCCGCCGTCCGACTTGGGTAACTGAACGGCAGCCGTCATGCAGAGCAGACGCGGGGACGACCCGCGCACCCTACCGACAGAACCTGCGCTGAGGGTCATTCTGAGGCGCTTGCGCGAGATTATGGCCGAGCCCGGCGATGGACAGTCGCGGCTCGACAAAATCGTGCGCCAGATCTCCGGCCTGATGGTGGCGGAGGTCTGCTCGATCTACCTCAAGCGCCAGGATGGCTCGCTGGAATTGTTCGCCACGGAGGGCCTGAGGAAAGAGGCGGTACACAACACGCGGTTGATGCGGGGTGAAGGCCTCGTCGGCCGTTGCGCCGAGCTGGCCGTGCCGATCAATGAGCCGGATGTGCAGAAGCACCCCGCGTTCTCCTACCGGCCGGAAACTGGCGAGGAGATTTACCACTCGATGCTCGCCGTCCCGATCTTGAGGGGCGGTACGGTGCTCGGCGTGCTCGTTGTGCAGAACCGCACGCGGCGCGAGTACTCGGACGAAGACGTCGAGGTGTTGCTGACGACCGCGATGGTCGTGGCGGAGCATATCGTTTCGGGCGCCGTTGCGGGTGCAGGGGCGGCAGCCGAGCTGAGCCGGTCGCTCACGGGGGTGGTACGCGGCGAGCCGATTTCCGATGGCATCGCGCTTGGCCACGTCGTGCTGCACGAGCCCCGTGTCGTTGTCACGAAGCTGCTCGCGGAGGACATCGACACCGAGCTGCAGCGGCTCGAATCTGCGGTTCACAAGCTGCGCATCAGCCTCGACGAGCTACTGAGCGTGGAAGCTCTGGCCCAGGCCGGCGACCACCGCGACGTGCTCGAGGCCTACCGCATGTTCGCCAACGACCGTGGTTGGGTCCGGCGAATGGAGGCGGCCATTCGCGAGGGGCTGACGGCCGAAGCTGCGGTTGAGCGGGTCCACAATGCGACTCGCACTCGCATGCTGCGTCAGAACGATCCTTACTGGCGCGAGAGGTTGCGCGACCTCGATGACCTCTCTGCGCGTCTATTGCGCATCCTGGCGGGCCGCACCACGGCAGCACGGGAAGGCTTTCAACTCCCCGCCGACACCATCCTCGTGGCGCGCACGATGGGTCCTGCCGAACTCCTCGACTACGATCGCTCGAAGTTGCGGGGACTCATCATCGAGGAGGGGAGCGGCCAAAGCCACGTGGCGATCGTGGCCCGGGCACTGGAACTCGCCGCGGTCGGGCAGGCGCGGGGCATTGTCGAGCGTGTCTCGACGGGCGATCCCGTGATTGTCGACGCCGAATCCGGCGACATTCATCTCCGGCCCTCCGCCGAGGTGGTTGCTGCTTATTCCGACAAGGTTCGGTTCAGGGCCCGCCGGCAGCGGCAATATCAAGCCCTGCGTGATTTGCCGACCGTCACCAGAGACGGGGCGAGAATCTCGCTGCTGATCAACGCGGGACTACTTGTCGACATCCCGCATTTGGCCGAGTCGGGTGCAGAAGGCATCGGTCTGTTCCGCACCGAGCTGCAGTTCATGATCTCGTCGACGCTTCCGCGGCGGGACAAGCAAACCGAGACCTACCGGCAGATCCTGGACGGCGCCGGGGAAAAGCCGGTCGTATTCCGTAGCCTCGACATTGGTGGGGACAAAATCCTCCCCTATCTCCGCCAACCCAAGGAGGAGAACCCGGCACTCGGTTGGCGCGCCATCCGCATCGCGCTCGACCGGCCAGGGCTGTTCCGCACGCAGATACAGGCCCTGATCAGGGCGGCTGCGGGGCGCGAGCTGAGGATCATGATCCCCATGGTCTCGACCGTGTCCGAGATCGAGGCAGCCAAGGGTCTCATCAACCGGGAAGTCGAAAATATGGAACGGCACGGGGTGCCCAGGCCGGCTAAGCTGCATCTCGGCGCCATGATCGAGGTGCCGAGCATTCTCTACGAGCTCGACGCGTTGATGCCTCACGTCGATTTCGTTTCCGTCGGCAGCAACGACCTGCTGCAGTTCCTGTTTGCAGCGGACCGGTCGAATGCGCACGTCGGGCACCGCTATGATCCGCTGTCCGTGTCAGCGCTGAAGGCGCTCAAACAAATCATTCGGGCGGGAAACAAGCACGGGGTTCCGGTGACGCTCTGCGGTGAGATGGCGGGCCGCCCGCTGGAGGCCATGGCCTTGATTGGACTGGGCTACCGCACAATCTCCATGGCACCAGCCTCCATCGGTCCCGTGAAGACGATGATCTTGTCGCTCAACGCCGCCAAGGTCACGGGCGTCATCGACGAGCTGTTGCAGTCCAAGTCCGGCAGCATAAGATCCGAGCTGCAGGAGTTCGCCAGGGCCGAGGGGGTTGAGCTGGCCTGATGCCGCTGCTCGAAGCGTCGGCGGGGGGGCGGCCGGCGTGGCACGCTCCTGCCTTGCCTGTCTCAGTGCAACTGGCTCCGAAGCCGTCCTCCGGCCTTGAGCCCCTGGCGGCCCATACGTGCAAGAAGAAAAGCATTAGACGGTCGATATGAACTCCGTTCCGCACGAGAAACTCGAAAAGCTTGTTCAACGCTGGGAGGTAATCCAGGCGGAGCTGAGCGAAGGCGTCAATCAGGCGACATATGCTAAGCTCAACAAGGAGTTCGCCGAGCTCACACCTATCGTCACGACCGTCCAGGACTTGCGTAAGGCAGAGCAGGAGCTTGCCGAACTGACATCAATGGCCGAGGACGAGCGCTCCGATCCGGAGATGGCGGCACTTGCCCGGGACGAGATCGAGGCGTTGAAGCCAAAGATCGAAGCTCTCAAGAACAAGCTTCGCATCTTGCTGCTGCCTAAGGATGCTGCCGACGATCGGAGCATCATTCTCGAGGTTCGCGCAGGGACTGGTGGAGATGAGGCAGCCCTGTTCGCAGCCGATCTGTTCCGCATGTACCAGCGGTACGCAGACCTTCATGGCTGGAAGACGGAGATCATCTCCATATCCGAGAACGACCTCGGCGGTATCAAGGAGGTGATCGCCTCAATTTCCGGCCACGGCGTGTTCGCCCGCCTGAAGTTCGAATCCGGCGTGCATCGGGTCCAGCGCGTTCCCGAGACGGAGGCGAGTGGGCGGATTCATACGTCCGCCGCAACCGTCGCCGTGCTGCCCGAGCCAGAGGAGGTCGACGTCGAGATCAGGCCGGAGGATATCCGCATCGATACGATGAGGGCGAGCGGTGCGGGCGGCCAGCACGTGAACAGAACGGACTCGGCGGTCCGCATTACACATTTGCCGACTGGCATCGTTGTTGTCTCGGCCGAGAAGTCCCAGCACCAGAACCGGAGGCTGGCCATGCAGGTGCTGAGGTCCCGGCTTTATGAGCTCGAGCGGCAACGCTCGGCTGATGAGCGGGCGGCACAGCGACGCGGTCAAGTGGGCTCAGGCGATCGCTCGCAGCGGATTCGCACATACAATTTTCCACAGGGACGTGTCACGGATCATCGCATCAATCTAACTTTGCACAAGCTCGATCAGGTCTTAGACGGCAGCGCCCTGGACGAGCTTATCGATGCACTCATAACAGATCATCAGGCCAATTTGCTTGCCGAAGCGAATGCTTACGACCATATCTGAAGCGAGCGTCGGATCTTTGACCATTGCTGAGGTTACGGCCGAAGCGACGCGGCGCCTTCGCGAAGCCGGAATCGAGTCGCCTGCCCGTGATGCACGCATTTTGATTACCGCGGCGCTGGGCCTTGAGCCCCATCAGCTCATCAGCCGACCGGAAATGCCGGTTGGTTCGGCCCAATTGGAGCAAGTGAACCAGTTCATCGCCCGACGCCTTGCCCGCGAGCCGGTGTCGCGCATTCTTGGCAGCAGGGGCTTTTACGGCCGTCAATTCGAGATCTCGCCCGCGACCCTCGATCCGCGGCCCGACAGTGAGACCGCGATCGAGGCGGCCATTGAATTGGTCGGGAGTGGCCCGAGAGGCAGAGATTTGCCCCTTCGAATACTGGATGTTGGAACGGGCTCAGGCTGTCTTCTGGTCACATTGCTGGCGGAGTTGCCCCGTGCGACAGGGCTCGGAACCGACATCGACGCAGCGGCGTTGCAAGTGGCACAACGCAACGCCTATCGCCATGGAGTGGCTTCGCGTGCCGAGTGGAAACTGGCACGCTCTCTGAACGGCATAGCCGGACCTTTCGACCTACTGGTTGCGAATCCGCCGTATGTTCCGACAGGCATGATCGAAGACCTAGATCCGGAGGTCCGGGAATACGACCCGTGGTCTGCACTCGATGGTGGCTCCGATGGGCTGGATGTCTATCGAGAGCTCGTAAGAGATCTTGTCAGGGTGGTTCCGGATGGGTGGGCGGTCTTCGAGGTCGGTAAAGGGCAGGCTTCCGCAGTTTCCGAGCTGCTGACCTTTGCCCGAATCGGTGCCCAGTCGCCCGAGATTCGCACCTTCCGCGATCTGAACGGGGTTGACAGGTGTGTGGCGTGGAGGGCACGCAACTGAATCGAGAAAGAAAAACACTTGGAAACGAGCCATACCCGGGCTAATGTCAAATCAGGCGGAAGGAAGCGCGACCGCACCAGTGCAGCTGGGTTCCTCCTATGGCTGCCTCCTGCGAGCGCAAGTGAACCGAGCGAAACGAGCGAATTGCCCGCACTGGTCGCAAGTTGGTCGACCGGGTCAGCAGTCGCGATGGCAGCGCCGTTTTGCTGAATGCGCCTTTTCCCGAGTGGATTGACTGGCGAATTTTTCGTGAGTGTCAGAGCTACAAGAATGAACACGGTGCGTTCGCGCACGCAAGTGACGTGACGAATGCAGCAACGCTTGCAACGTGCTGCTTCGAGGGGGCAGACGCTATCTGTTCGTCAGACAGATGTGCAGGGCAGCTTCGCCGCTGGCCGCCCCCGACATGCAATGAAAAATAGAAGTTAATCGGCATAGTTGAGATTGGGAGACTATGAGGCAGGGACAGCAAAATCGCAGAGGCCGTGGGCGTAATCGCAAGGCTCACCACAATCCACTGACACGCAGCTATGAATCAAACGGTCCGGATGTGAAGATCCGGGGTACGCCGGCGCACATTGCTGAAAAGTATATGTCCTTGGCGCGTGACGCGCTTGCTTCCGGTGATCCAGTATTGGCCGAGAATTACTTGCAGCACGCCGAGCACTACAATCGCATCATCATGGCGTACCGTGAGCAGACGGTCCAGCAGGCCGGCGAGAGCATGAACGGTGCCGGCCGTCACCGCAGCGACGTAGTTGATGCGGATGACTACCTGGACGACGATGCCGATGAGGCGGAAAGCTATGCAGTTCCGCGTGGTCAGGAGCCGCAGCCGCGAATGGATGGCAACGGCAGAATGGATGATCGCCACCAACAGGAGAACGGCCGCCCATCTCGGAACCGATTTGAAGAGCAGCGAGCGAGCGCCGCCGAAGACACTCCGCAGCCCACTCAGCAGGTCGAAGTGGCCGAGCAATCCGCGATCGAGGCCAGTCGTCAGCCACGGTCTGAAACCTCTCAACGGCGGCGCGACCGTTTTGCCAGCTCCATGCAGGAGCAGCCTGAATTCCTGCGGCGCCCCGTGAGGCGCGCGCGCCGTGAGGCAAACGGGGGCAGCTCTGACCAGTCGAATGGCGCCGGCGCCAATGACGACGCCAAGGAACAATAAGAGCCTAGGAACCTAGCCAATAACGAGGACCCGAGACGGGGACGATTTGGGGGAGCTGCCGTACTCTCGAGTGCGGCATCGAAATACAACTCATCACAGATCCAAATTGGATGACCGGGGGCTAAGCTTCCGGCAGCGACGGCCTTCGCATATCCGCGGAACCTCAATTCTCAACGTGTAGCGGAGCTGGTGGAGCGTCGAGACTCGCGTGTTGATCGTCGCGTTGCTGGTCTATGAGAGTTGCGGCCAGGTGGGAGTCCTGCACGCCAATATTGCTGTGGATGTGTAGGTCCTTGCCGCCATTCAAAGGAGCTGCGTCCTGCGTGGGGTGCAAACTTTAGCACGCCGGCACGCTACCTGCTGTCATTGCGAAGGTGTCGCCTCAATCACCACCTCGGTTCAGCGCAGACGAGATTCGGTTCACGAGATGGCGATTGATCATCGCTGCACGCCGGCGTTGCCCCGCCCGTAGCATCAATCCGGTCTTGATCGACCGCAAGCTCTGCGCCTGCGTTTCGTGCAGAGTTAGCATGAGCCTGGCCCTTCCGGCGCGCCGTCGCCACACTATATTCCACGCGACGGGGGCGGAGGGTGCCTGTCGGGCCCGGCTGACCCCGTCACCAATCCTGACGGACTGGCGTTCGGATCGTGCCTAGCAGGGCGAACGAACGCGCTGAGGAGGGAAATACATGAATTTCGATAGGTATACGGACCGGGCCAAAGGCTTCGTCCAGGCGGCCCAGGCTTTGGCTCTGCGGGAAGGCCATCAACAGTTCTCGCCCGAGCACCTGCTTAAAGTTCTGCTTGATGACGAGGAGGGCTTGGCGGCTGGGCTGATTGAGCGGGCGGGCGGGCAATCCAGGCAAGCGCTCGTGGCAGTCGAGCAAGCACTGGCGAAAAGGCCGAAGGTTTCGGGCAGCGGTGCGGGGCAGCTTTACCTCACACCTGAACTGGCCCGCGTTTTCGATCAGGCCGAGCAGGTCGCCGACAAGGCTGGCGACAAATTCGTTACTGTCGAGCGACTGCTTCTCGCGATCGCACTTGCTCGCGACACCGAAGCCGGGCGGATCCTCGCAAACGCCGGGGTCACTCCACAGAACCTCAATCAGGCGATCAACGAGCTGCGCAAAGGCCGGACTGCGGACACAGCTACGGCCGAGCAGGCCTATGATGCCTTGAAGCGGTATGCGCGCGACCTGACCGAGGCGGCCGCGGAGGGTAAGCTTGACCCGGTTATCGGCCGCGACGAGGAAATCCGCCGAACGATGCAAATCCTGTCCCGGCGGACAAAGAATAACCCCGTGCTGATCGGCGAGCCGGGCGTCGGTAAGACAGCCATCGCCGAAGGGCTCGCGCAGCGCATCGTCAAAGGCGACGTCCCCGAAAGCCTCAAGGACAAGAAGCTGCTCGCCCTCGACATGGGTGCATTGATCGCCGGCTCGAAGTACCGCGGTGAATTCGAGGAGCGGCTTAAGGCGGTGCTGCAGGAGGTGACGGCGGCGGAGGGCGGGATCATCCTGTTCATCGACGAGCTGCACACCATCGTCGGGGCCGGCAAATCGGAAGGCGCGATGGATGCCTCCAACCTGCTAAAGCCGGCGTTGGCCCGTGGTGAACTGCACTGCATCGGCGCGACCACGCTCGACGAGTACCGTAAACACATCGAGAAGGACGCGGCTTTGGCCCGCCGTTTCCAGCCGCTGTTCGTCTCCGAGCCGTCGATGGAAGACACCATCTCGATCCTGCGCGGCCTAAAGGAGCGCTACGAGCAGCACCACAAGGTGCGCATTTCCGACTCAGCGCTGGTGGCCGCAGCGACGCTGTCGCACCGTTACATCACCGACCGGTTCTTGCCGGACAAGGCGATCGACCTCGTCGACGAGGCCGCCTCGCGTCTCAGAATGCAGGTGGACTCAAAGCCGGAAGAACTCGATTCCATCGATCGGGAGATCGTACGTCTGAAGATCGAGGCCGAGGCCCTTAAGAAGGAGACTGACGCGGCCTCCAAGGACCGGCTGCAGAAGCTAGAGGCGGAGCTGTCAGAGCTTGAGGAGCGCTCGCGTGAGCTGACGGTCCGCTGGCAGCAGGAGAAGGACAAGCTTGGCAGGGCAGCACAGCTGAAGTCGGAGCTCGACCGTGCCCGCAATGAGCTCGCGCACGCTCAGCGGCGCGGGGAATGGCAGCGTGCGGGCGAGCTGACCTATGCCATCATCCCCAAGCTCGAGAAGGAATTGGCAGAGCTTGAGGCGAAGGGCGGCGATGGTGAATTCCTGGAGGAGGCGGTCACTGCGAACCACATCGCCCAGGTCGTCTCGCGTTGGACCGGCGTGCCCGTCGACAAGATGCTGGAAGGCGAGCGCGAAAAGCTCCTCAAGATGGAGCAGGCGCTCTCCAAGCGTGTCGTCGGTCAGGAGGAGGCGGTCGAGGCCGTGTCCACGGCGGTCCGCCGTGCGCGGGCTGGGCTGCAGGACCCGAACCGGCCGATTGGCTCGTTCATGTTCCTCGGCCCCACTGGCGTCGGTAAAACGGAGCTGACGAAGGCGCTCGCCGAATTCCTATTCGACGACGAGTCGGCGATGGTGCGCATCGACATGAGCGAGTACATGGAGAAGCACTCCGTGGCTCGCCTCATCGGGGCTCCTCCCGGATACGTCGGCTATGAAGAAGGCGGCGCTCTGACCGAGGCCGTCCGGCGGCGGCCCTACCAGGTGGTGCTGTTCGACGAGATCGAGAAAGCCCACCCGGACGTCTTCAACGTGCTGTTGCAGGTGCTCGATGATGGACGCCTGACGGACGGGCAGGGCCGCACGGTCGACTTCCGGAACACGCTGATCATCATGACCTCGAACATCGGTGCCGAGTACCTCGTGTCCGCAAAAACCGAGGAAGACTTCGAAACAGCGAAGTCGTTCGTACTCGCCGAGGTGAAGACAAAGTTCAGGCCCGAGTTCCTGAACAGAATTGACGAGATCATCGTGTTCCACCGGCTCAAGCGGGAGCAGATGGCAGCGATTGTCGATATCCAGATCGGTCGCTTGCAGAAGCTGCTCAGGGGGCGCCAGATCCAGCTCGAGCTGGACGAGGAGGCACGGCAGTGGCTCGCTAACCGCGGGTACGATCCTGCCTATGGCGCGCGGCCTCTGAAGCGCGTGATCCAGAAGTACGTGCAGGATCCACTGGCTGAGCAGGTCTTGGCCGGACGCATCATGGACGGTCAGACGGTACGTCTCACGGTGCGCGACGGTGCCCTGGTCGTCAACGGCGAGCCGGTCCGAGCCGCGGCCTGACGGAGCTCACTGAAAGGGGGGCTGACCTGCTGG
>Ga0310822_100449_pt1 | contig 20221 bp, 20 predicted proteins | sample P4_ome_2_FD_201313 | JGI IMG/M metagenome (GOLD analysis project Ga0310822, IMG submission 201313) | Sorghum-adapted microbial communities from Joint BioEnergy Institute, Emeryville, California, United States - P4_Day56_Rep2 | ecosystem: Engineered > Bioreactor > SSF (Solid state fermentation) >... | reverse complement strand
GCGGTCTGGCCCGCATCGATTTTGTTAAGGGCGAGCGGCAGCCGTTTGTATTTTACTTGTCGAACCATTTGAACGTGCATCGTACGAAGCTTGCCAAAGCGGATGAGCTGTACGCAAAGCATAAGGGGGAATTGCTTGCCCCTCCGGGCAGGGAAGCGGCAGAGAAAATCGTCTGGGATACATTCACATTCAAAGTTCCATCCGGTACGCACGACATCGTCATTTCCGGTCTGGGCTGGATTGCGCTGCACGGAAAAGGCGCAAACGTAAACGTACATGTGCCGAAGGGCGTAGCTGTAGGCCTTAGACACTCGCTAATATAAGCGGTTTGTTTACCCCTGGTCTTCAGGGGGTTTTTTATACATAACGGGTGAGGTAACAAAAGGAATAGGAAACAATAGCAGAGAAGAGGAGAGAGTCGATGAACAGTCAAACGATACTGACCGGGTTATTCGGGCATCCGGTGGGCCACTCGTTGTCGCCGCTGATGCATAACCGGGCGTTTGCGGAGCTCGGAGTTAACTTTCATTATGCCGCATTCGATATCGATCCGGGTCAGGTACGGGAAGCGGTCGCAGCTATCCGCGCTCTAGGTTTGCGGGGTGTCAATGTTACCATCCCGTATAAAGTAGCGGTGATGGACTATCTGGATGAAGTGGAGGAAGAGGCAAAAGCGATCGGTGCCGTCAATACGATTGTCAATGAAGGTGGTAAACTCATCGGTTACAATACGGATGGAAGGGGCTTTGTGCGTTCGTTGATTGAAGAAACGGGCATCGATGTGAAGCGGCAGTCTGCCATACTGGTAGGCGCAGGCGGTGCTGCACGAGGTGTAGCGGTGTCTCTACTGCGTGCCGGTCTTCCCTCGCTTGCCATCGCCAATCGTACGGAAGAGAAAGCCGAGCGATTGGCCGAGCAGTTGCAGGCGATGAACCCGCAGGCCCGGATAGCTGCGCTGCCGATGAAGGAGATTGCAGATGCGCTTACGGATGCCACGCTCCTGGTACAGACAACATCCATCGGCATGCATCCGAACATAGACGCGAGCCCGGTCGCGGCAGAAGCGTTGCACGAACGTTTGCTGGTCAGCGACTTAATTTATAATCCGCTTGAGACGAAACTATTGCGTGACGCGAAAGAAAAAGGTGCTCGTATCCACCATGGTTTGGGCATGTTTATCTATCAGGGCGCACTCAGCTTTGAATATTGGACAGGACAGCCGGCTCCCGTAGAAGCGATGCGCAAAGCCGTATCGGATGCGCTGTACAGCCGGCGGCAAGAATAAGGAGGAACATCATGCTAACAGGAAAGCAAAAGCGTTATCTGCGTTCACAGGCGCACCACTTGAGTCCGATTTTCCAGGTAGGCAAAGGCGGGGTCAATGAAAATTTAATCAAGCAAATTGAAGAGACGCTTGAGGTACGTGAACTGCTTAAAGTATCGGTATTGAACAATTGCGGCGAAGATAAGGAAGAGGTGGCGGAAGCAATCGCGGCCGGGAGCGGCGCAGAAATCGTGCAGATTATCGGCAATACGATCGTGCTCTATAAAGAATCGAGGGAGCATAAGACGATTGAGCTTCCAAAATGAGCAAAAAAAGGTCGGGCTGTACGGCGGCACGTTCGATCCCATTCATACCGTCCACTTAATCGTCGCCGAGCAGGCCCGGGATGCGTTGAATCTTGATGAAATATGGTTTCTGCCTGCGCATATTCCACCTCATAAACGCTCCAGACGGATTACGGCCGATATTCACCGGGTCGAGATGATCAGGCTTGCTATCGCAGACAATCCGCGTTTTTTGCTAAATACGGTCGAACTTGAGAGAGACTCCGGGCAGCCTTCCTATACGTATGATACCGTACGGTTGCTAAAGGTGCGGCATCCTGAAGTGGATTTTTATTTCATCATCGGCGGGGATATGGCGAACTATCTGCCTAAGTGGCACCGGATCGATGAACTGGTTCAGATGGTACAGTTCGTGGCATTGGCGCGTCCCGGTTATACGATGGAGAACAAATATATGCAGCGTGTGATTGAAACGGAAATGCCGCAGCTGGATGTTTCTTCGACCATGATTCGCGAAAAAGCGTCGGCAGGTAGGTCCATCCGGTATCTTGTTCCGGATGCGGTAAGAATGTATATAGAGGAGAAGCGATTGTATGAAGCGTGAACAATTGTTGGAAGCCGTACGCGGACAGATTACCAAGCACCGCTACGAGCATACGCTCGGTGTGGTAGAGACCGCGATTCGGCTCGCTGAAAAATACGGCGCCGACAAAGAGAAAGCGGAAACAGCGGCCATTCTCCATGACTACTGCAAATTCTGGCCGGAAGACAAAATGCGTAACATTATTGAGAGTACACCGCACATTCCGAAAGATCTGCTTGAATATGATACAGAGCTGTGGCATGCGCATGTTGGGGCTGAGGTTGTACGAAGGGATTTAGGTATCGAGGATGAGGAAATCTTGGACGCGATCCGCTATCACACTTCGGGCCGTGAGAACATGACATTGCTTGAAAAAGTAGTCTGTCTGGCCGACTATATTGAGCCCGGCCGGCAGTTTCCCGGTGTTGACGAACTGCGAACGGCAGCGGAGGAAGATTTGGACCGCGCCCTGGCGAAAGGACTGGGAGGGACGATTACATTTCTTGTTAATCGGGAAAAAAGAATATATCCCCTCACCGTTCTGGCCCGCAACTCCTTGGTAAAACCGAAAATGAAAAACGTAAAGGAGGAAGAATAGCGAATATGACAGAACTTCAAATCGCACAGCTGGCCGCAAAGGCGGCCGAGGATAAGAAAGGGAATAATGTAGTAATCCTGGACTTGAAAGGTCTTTCCATTATCGCGGATTACTTCGTGGTCTGCCATGGAAATTCCGAGACGCAGGTTCAGGCCATCGTTGACAATATTAAAGACAGCGTAGAAGAGGCCGGGCTTACGGTGCGCGGCCGGGAGGGCTACGATGAAGCCCGCTGGGTGCTTGTTGATTTAGGCGATGTGGTTGTTCACGTATTCCATCGTGACGAGCGTGAGTTCTACAATATCGAACGCCTTTGGAAGGATGCTCCCGTTGTCGCCGTCCAGTAGTTACCGGCAATTGGCCGATGTATATGATCATCTTATGGCGGACGCACCATACGACCAATGGATGCAGTTTGCGGCGGAAGTGTGGCGCTTGACCGGCACGGCCCCGCATCGCGTCGCTGAGCTAGGCTGCGGTACAGGATCGCTTACCCGCTATCTGCTCGAACGGAAGTTGGAAGTATGGGGCGTAGATTTATCCGCCGATATGCTGGAAGTGGCGCGGGAGAAGGTGGAGCGCAGTCATCCGGGGGCGCACGTACACTGGCTCAACCAGGATATCCGCCGCCTTTCGCTCCCCGGGCAGATGGACAGCATCGTGAGCTTTTGTGATACGCTGAATTATATCCCGGACGCCGAGGGAATACGTCAGGTGTTCGCGGGAGTGTTCGAAGCGTTGAAACCCGGCGGCACCTTCCTGTTTGATGTGCATACGCCATATAAAATCGCCGAAGTATTCGGCAACGAGTCGTTTTGCTATCAAGATGAGCAGGTGGCGTATATCTGGCAGAGTTCATATGACGAATATACAGAGACGGTAGAGCATGATTTAACGCTGTTTGTAGCGGAGCGGGATGGTCTTTTCCGGCGGTTTCATGAGTTGCATCGCCAGCGGGCGTATCGGCTTGATGACCTGCGGGACTGGCTTGTTGAAGCCGGTTTTACCCTGCTGTCTCTAACGGCCGATTTCTCGTCACAGGCGGTAGAAGAAGAGAGTGAGCGTGCATTTTTCGCGGCTCAAAAACCGTAATGATGGAGAAGTTGACATAGGATAGGTAAGTTGCATATAATTTTAGATAAATTGCAAATCATGGCTTTGATAAGGAGCAGTAGTTGTCAGGAAGCGAAGCAGAGAGTTAACGGTCGGTGTGAGTTAACCGTTTCGGGCAATGAACTCGCCTTGGAGCCGATAGCGGGAAAGGCAGCGAGTACCGTTATCCGCCTCATCCATGTTACGGATGCTAAAGTGGACGCCGGTAGCACAATTGCGTGGCGTTAACTAGGGTGGTACCGCGGGAGTCACGCCTCTCGTCCCTGGATGATACAGGGATGAGAGGCGTTTTTTATGTGAAATTGAGAACAAAAAGCAAGAAAAACATGAGGTAGAAACCTTATGTTCTGCTTTCTCTTTTATATTTCTAAGTTTCAAACTACATAGAGAGTACAACGTATCAGCCGTTGTGCTTTCTCTCGCATTCCGCTTCTCGATTGAACTATGCATGATGGAGGTTAGTCATTGATGAAAGCTTACAAGCCGCACGAAATCGAAAAAAAATGGCAGCAGTATTGGAATGAAACGAACGCACATCGTACGAACGAGGACGATACAAAAGAAAAATTCTACTGCCTGGAGCAGTTCCCGTATCCTTCCGGACGCCTTCATATGGGGCATATGCGCGTATACTCTATCGGAGATGTGGTAGCTCGCTACAAGCGGATGAATGGCTATCAGGTTCTGCACCCCATGGGATGGGATGCGTTCGGCATGCCGGCAGAAAACGCAGCGATCAAATTGGGCGCGCAGCCGGCCAAATGGACATATGAAAACATTGACTTTATGAAAAATCAGCAGAAGCAGCTGGGTGTAAGCTATGACTGGGAGCGTGAAATTGCGACCTGCTCGCCGGAATACTACAAAATGACCCAGCAGTTGTTCCTGCTTTTCTATGAAAAAGGCCTGGCGTACCGCAAGAACGGTACGGTTAACTGGTGTCCGCACGATCAAACGGTGCTCGCCAACGAGCAGGTAGAAGACGGATGCTGCTGGCGTTGCGGTACCGAAGTAACTAAAATCGACCTTGAGCAGTGGTATTTCAAAATTACTGACTACGCCGATCGCCTGCTGAACGATCTGGATCAATTGACTGGCTGGCCGGAAAAGGTCAAAACGATGCAGCGCAACTGGATCGGGCGCAGCACCGGTGCCGAGGTAACGTTTGACGTGCCGGAAGCAGGCGAGAAGCTGACCGTATTTACTACCCGTCCGGATACGCTGTACGGCGTGACGTTTATGGTTCTGGCGCCGGAGCATCCGATTGTGCGCAAGCTGGTGAAAGGCAAAGAAAACGAAGCGGATGTGCTCGCATTCATCGAGAAAACGAAAAAAGAATCCGACATTATCCGGACTGCGGCCGATGCGCCGAAAGAAGGCATGTTTACCGGCGCGTATGCCCGTCATCCGCTGACCGGCCAGGATGTGCCGATCTGGATTGCCAACTATGTATTGATGGATTACGGCACAGGAGCGGTCATGGCGGTACCTGCACACGATACGCGTGACTTCGCTTTTGCACGTCAGTACAATTTGCCGATTACGCGGGTCATCGTGCCGGAAGGTGAAACATTTGATGCAAACGAGACGATGACGGAAGCGTATACGGAAGACGGAGTACTGGTGCAATCCGGTTCATTCGACGGAATGCCGAACCGTGAAGCGCTTGAGAAAATCGCAGAGCATCTAAAAGAGAATGGATTGGGTGGGGCGACCGTTTCCTACCGCCTGCGCGACTGGCTCGTATCCCGCCAGCGCTACTGGGGAGCGCCGATTCCGATAATTTACTGCGATGATTGCGGTATCGTTCCGGTGCCGAAAGAAGATTTGCCGGTGATGTTACCGGAGAATGTCGTCATTGACGGGATGAGCAACCCGTTGGCCAAGTCCGAAGAGTTTGTCAACACAACCTGCCCGTCCTGCGGTGGCCATGCACGCAGGGAGACAGATACGATGGATACGTTCATTGATTCTTCCTGGTATTACCTGCGTTTTACCGATGCGAAAAATGATGAGATCCCGTTTGATTCGGAAAAAGCGAACAAATGGCTGCCGGTAGACGAATACATCGGCGGTATCGAACATGCGATTCTGCACCTGTTGTATTCCCGTTTCTTTACCAAAGTGTTGTATGACGCGGGGATGATAAATTTCACGGAGCCGTTCAAGAGCCTGCTTACCCAGGGCATGGTACTGAAAGACGGCGCAAAAATGTCCAAATCGAAAGGCAACGTCGTCAGTCCGGACGAAATTATCGCTAAGTATGGTGCAGATACCGGACGCCTCTTTATCCTGTTCGCGGCTCCGCCGGATCGGGATCTCGAATGGAGCGACAGCGGGGTGGAGGGCAGCTATCGTTTCCTCAACCGTGTATGGCGTATGGTGGATAACCATGCCGACTTAGTGGCAACTCATCCGCAAATCAATCTGTCCGATAGTGCCGCCAAAGATTTGAACCGGACGCTACATGCTACAATTAAAAAGGTGAGCGAGGACATCGGTGAGCGCCGTCAATTCAATACGGCGATTAGCTCCATTATGGAACTCGTCAACAAAATCTATGCATACCCGAAAGATGGTGATCCCGGCATGCTGGCACACGCGGTTGAAAGCACAATTATCTTGCTTGCACCGTTCGCGCCGCATATTACCGAAGAGATGTGGCGTACCATCGGCCACGAAGACAGCGTTCATCATCAAAGCTGGCCTGCATTTGACGAGTCCGCTCTCGTGCTTGATGAAGTAGAAATCGTCGTGCAGATTAACGGTAAAGTACGCGAGAAAATGGTAATTCCAGCGAATGCGACCAAGCAGGAGATGGAAGCGATCGCGAACGAAAACGAGAAGATTAAAGAATTGACGGCCGGAAAGACAATCCGTAAAGTCATCGCCGTTCCCGGAAAGCTCGTGAATATTGTTGTGGGATAAATGTTATAGAATTTTGATACCTTGCGTGCTATACTTTTGAAGAGCATTCAAGCTTTAAAATTTGAGATGAGAGAGTACGGAGGAGAGAGAAGATGAGAAGAGTGCAGGTTATCATAGCTTTGCTTGTGGCGATGTTGCTCGCCCTGGCAGGGTGCGGTCAGGCGACGAAAACGGAATCCGTGCAGCAGAAGGCGGAACAGGCAAGCCCGGAGAAGAAGGTTAAGGTCGGCATTACGCAGATTGCCGAGCATCCGGCGCTTGATTCGATTCGCAAAGGAATTATTGACCAGCTGGCAGAAGAAGGATTTAAAGACGGGGAGACGATGCAGCTGGAATATCTGAACGCCCAGAACGATATGAACAATGTGGCGACAATTGCCCAGCAGATGGTAGCGGACAAGAAGGATTTGATTATCCCGATTACGACGCCGTCTGCACAGGCGGTTGCCCAGCAGGCGAAGGAGATTCCGGTTGTATTCTCTGCGGTAACCGATCCGGTGGCAGCCAAGATTGTGCCGGCGCTGGATAAACCGGCGGAAAATATTACAGGCACGTCCGATGTATCTCCAATGGATAAACAGGTGCAGCTTGTGAAAGAGTTTATTCCTTCTTTGAAAAAACTTGGTGTGATCTACAACACGGGCGAGGTCAATGCCGAAGTACAGGTGGGTATGATTGAGGAAGCGGCCAAAGCGCTGGGAGTAACGGTGGAAAAAGCCGGTGTGTCCAGCTCGAACGAAGTAAAACAGCGTACCGAGTCGATTGTGGGCAAGGTGGATGCCATTCTTATTCCTGTCGACAACACGGTTGTATCTTCGTTTGAAGCGCTGCTAACCGCAGCCAAGGCGTCTAAGGTGCCGGTGTTCGCTTCCGACAGCGACACGGTAAAGCGCGGCGCAGTAGCCACCTACGGCATCGATTATTATAAGCTTGGCCGGCAAACCGGTGTAATGGCGTCCCGCGTACTGAAAGGCGAGAAGCCGGGTTCCATGCCGGTGGAAACGCTGAAAGACGTACAGTTGGTCATGAATGAAGCTGCAGCCAAGAATTTTGGATTGTCCGTCCCTGACAAATTGAAAGCGAATGCCCAGGTTGTCAAATAACCGGTGCAGATGTGAAAAGACTCCTTCCCCGTTTAGTGGAAGGAGTTTTTTTTGTCGGCGAACATCTCTTTTACTTCAAGAACATCCACATCAAATTTGCGGTGAGTCGCTTCGATTAGGTGGAGGAATACGTCCCGCGTCTCCTTATCAAGTACATGCAGACCAATACCGGTTACGCCGCCTGGTACACACACCTTGGCCTGTAGAGCTGGCAGGGAAAAACGTCCATCTTCAAGCAGGCGCCCAAGTCCGATAATCATCTCTGTTATCAGCTTCGTCGCCTGCTCCTCCGTAAGGGTTGTTTTCGCCACCGCGCTGTCAATGAAACGCTGCAGCAGAAAACTGAAGAAGGCAGGGCCGCAGCTAACAATGTCGGAAGAGATACGGGTGTCCTGTTCTTCAATTTCAATTGGTGTGCTGATGGCAGATAACAGCGTAATCAACCTTGTACGGTCGGCATCATGGAAACGGCTTCCGAACGTCACAAGCGAAGCTCCGCTGAGCGCTGTATTGGTAATGCTTGGAATGACGCGGGCCACTTTGCAGGGGGTATAAGCCTCCAACTGCTGCACATTGACGGAGCTGGTGACAGAGAGCAGCAGTTTATCGGGGGTCAAATCATGTTGAATTTCATCCAGTACCGTTCTGTATTCAAGCGGTTTGGTGCATAAGAACAGCACGTCCGCCTCCTGTGCGACGACCGTATTTGTTCCGGTTCTAAGCGCAGTGTGTTTAGATGCGAGCGCACGCAGCTTTTCCGGCGTCCGGTTCGAGGCAATGATGTGAGCGGGCGGTACGGCGCCGGATTCAATAAAGGCTTCGATGAGAATCGTTCCCATACTTCCCGTTCCAATAAAGCCAATGTGCATCTGAATCCCCCCGGCGATTATAATTGTTTAATGTGTATGGAGAGATTGGGGAATTCAGTACACATATTTTTCCAATTGTGCTAAAATACCGATATACGGTAATTATTTGCATATATCCCGTACCATATCAACTGTTACAGTTTTGCGCGGTGGCAGGTGATAACGCTGTGCCAGCTGGTTAATTTGCTCGGTTACTTTGTTAATTTCTTCGACATTGATTTCTTCTCCATTTTTGCACTGCTCTACCGCCTTCTCGATCCAGGCTTCCCGCATGGCATCCAATTTCCGGTACAGTGTAATGTATTCAGCTTGTTTGGCTGAGTGGGCAGTAATGGCTTTATGAACGCTCATTTTTACATCCTCCTTTTTTCGTATCCATTCAGAATGTTTATATAAAAATTATAGGTAATCTGTAAAAAAACCACAAGCAAAGGGGTAAGCATAATGAGAAGTCTGCTGGTGGCCAGGAAAAAGTGGATTATTAGTAGTATATGTCTTCTCATTTTAGGTAGTAGTATTTATTTTTATAACAAGAATAACGAAACTATAGAACAGACGCTTGCCTTCACAGAGGTGAAACCGGCTATGCAGACGTCTGCGATGTCAGAGTCGGAAGTCGCCGGGCAAACAGAGCAACCGATACAGAAAGGTGAAGCCTCCTCTTCGATGACTGTTTCGATTATTGTAGATATCAAAGGTGCGGTAAAAAATCCGGGCGTCTATACACTGCCGGGGGATGCGCGTGTCTATCAGGCGATCGGCATGGCGGGAGGTCTGCTTCCGGAAGCGGATGCCAAGCAGGTGAATGGGGCTATGCCGCTTAAAGACGGAATGATGCTGTATATACCGTTGAAGGGAGAGAAGGCTCCGCAGGCGGTAACGGACGGTATGGTGGCCAGTGAAAATGGAAGCGGGATGGTTACTGCGGCGCAAGGAGATAAAGTGAATCTGAATACGGCAACGTCCGAGCAACTGCAAACGATTCCGGGAATAGGGCCTGGAAAAGCAGCGGCCATTTTGCAGTATAGAGAAGAACACGGAGCATTCAAAACGGTGGATGAGCTGACCAATGTTTCAGGTATCGGCCCAAAGACACTGGAAAAAATGAGGGGTAAAATTTTTGTTCAATAAAAATTTTCGAATTAAGTTGACAGGTCGGAATAGTGAGGCTATAATTACAAACAAGAACAGCACAGATATAACAAGCGAATTTCATAAGCAATCTCTTATCAAGAGCGGCGGAGGGACTGGCCCGAAGAAGCCCGGCAACCGGCACGAAGTGCAAGGTGCTAATTCCAGCAAAGCAGTATGCTTTGGAAGATGAGAGCGATGGTACATACCTGAGCATCCAGCCCTCTTCTTCCAAGAAGAGGGATTTTATTTTGGTTCGCAGCGCTCAAAATCTCTTAATGTTGCAGGCGTTTGCTCGCCTGAAAAATCAATGACAAGAAGGTAAGGGGAAGGGACGAGGTTAGATTCTAATGCTGAAAAAGGCGTATGCCTTTTCAACATTAGCTTGAATCTTACACATCTCAACTTCTTGCTTCCAATTTTTACAGAATAGAGGAGGAAAATTGAACATGGCAGAAGAACGCAAATTCGATTTCGAAACCGTATGCTTGCACGGAGGACAGGAAGTGGATCCGGCTACACTATCACGGGCGGTTCCGATTTACCAGACATCTTCATATGTATTCAAAGATACTGACCATGCGGCAAATCTGTTCGCGTTAAAAGAATTCGGTAATATTTATACCCGCATTATGAACCCGACTCAGGATACGTTTGAGAAGCGGATTGCGGAGCTTGAAGGCGGGGTGGGCGCGCTTGCGCTCGCATCCGGACAAGCAGCGATTACATTCTCGCTTCTTAACATCGCGCAGGCCGGGGATGAAGTGGTGGCATCTACTAACCTGTACGGCGGAACATATAACCTGTTTGCGCATACGCTTCCGAAATTCGGTCTGAAAGTGAAATTCGTGAACCCGGAGAACACAGATGAAGTTCGGGCTGCAATCACGGATAAGACAAAAGCGCTCTTTGCCGAAACGATTGGAAATCCGCGCGGGGACGTAACCGACCTGGAAACATTGGCAAACATTGCGCATGAGAATGGCATTCCGTTCATTGTGGACAATACATTCGCTACACCGTATCTTTGCCGTCCGTTTGAATTTGGCGTTGACATTGTTGTTCATTCTGCAACGAAGTTTATCGGCGGTCACGGCACTTCCATTGGCGGCGTTATTGTTGACTCCGGAAATTTCAATTGGAACAACGGCAAATTCCCGGGATTGACCGAGCCGGATCCGAGTTACCACGGTGTAGTGTATACGGAGGCGGTAGGCAATCTGGCATACATTATTAAAGCTCGTGTCCAGCTGCTTCGTGACCTGGGCGCAGCCATATCACCGTTCAACTCCTGGTTGTTCTTGCAGGGGCTGGAAACATTGCATCTGCGCATGGACCGTCATGTGGAAAATGCGAAGAAAGTGGCGCAATATCTGGAAAATCACGAGCTTGTTGAGTGGGTTAACTATGCGGGTCTTGAAAGTAACGAGTACTATGAGCGTGCGCAGAAATATCTGCCGAAAGGCGCCGGTTCCATCTTCACATTCGGTATCAAAGGCGGAGTCGAAGAAGGTAAGAAGTTTATCAACAGCCTGAAACTTCTCTCGCATCTGGCCAATGTGGGTGATGCTAAGACGCTCGTAATTCATCCGGCAAGCACAACACACCAGCAGTTGACGGAAGAGGAGCAGGCAAGTGCGGGCGTGTCTCCGGAAATGATCCGTCTTTCCATCGGCATTGAGTCTGTGGATGATATTATTGCCGATTTGGAACAGGCACTTAAAGCAAGCCAACTGACGACAGTATAATAAAAAAAGCGGTAAAAGGGGCGAGGATGGCATTTCCTCCCCCTTTTTCTGTGAAAATCGTGAGGAAAGAGGGAGAAGAGGGAGGAAAAAAGATCTAAGGAAGAAAAAGGCCTTCGCCTTTTTCTACATTAAAATCCTCTCCTCATTTTTTCCTCTCTTTTCCTTCGTACCACAAGAGTCAGCCGCTCTTCTCCGCATTTTCATATCGGGGTTGCGACTGAACAGTCGTTTGCCGTTGCTCTGTCCTATCGTTTATTATAAAAAAGAGGCAGAAAGAAACGGAAAAGAGGGAAATAGATGGGTGCACGAAAGACATGGGATGAATATTTTATGGATCTGGCTTACATGGCTGCTACACGAGCCACATGTCCCCGCCGCCATGTGGGGGCGGTACTGACCAAAAATCGAAAAGTGCTGGGGACAGCCTACAATGGAAGTCCGAGCGGAGTCGATTCCTGTCTGGATGTAGGATGCATGCTGCATAATTACTATGAAACAGACGAGAGAGGCACAATCGTGGAAAAACAAAAATGCATCCGCACGATTCACGCCGAACAGAACCTGCTGCTGTTTACCGACCAGGAAGACCGGCAAGGCGCCACGGTATATGTGACTGACCAGCCGTGCTGGACATGCGCTAATCTCATTGCTAATAGCGGTATTGCGGAAGTGGTGTATCACCGGGCATATGCGAAAGATTACGAGAAGGTGGCCAGGCTGTTCGGACAGAAAGGCATCGAGTTCCGCCAGATGCAAAAATATACACCGCCGCTTGGTGTCAAGATGGAATTTGTTGATTGAGATAAAAATTTTTGTGAAATACGCAAAAACATGGTATGGATGATAAATAAGGGGGTAAAGATGTAGCAAGAGGATATATTCTTTCGAACTACGAACGAGGTGATTTCAATGCAACCAAATGTCGCGGCAGTCCGTGGTGTGTGTGATAACTTTCAAGCTCCGCAGGAAAGAACAGACGATGTGTACCGCATTGTAGAAGAGGCGAAAGGCCGCCCTGAAATCACGGTAGAAGAGAAAAAGACAATGCAGGGCACACTGTTGCTTGGTTTCTATACTGAACATGGCGTATTCCGTTTAGTAGTACAAGCGGGTCTGCCGATTAAAGGCCGGCTCTATATAAACGGGATTACCGAAGAAGAAATGGTAAGTAATCCGCTTATTCGCCTATTCTACGGTGCCGTCTACTTAATGGGAGCAAGTGGTATGCTTCGACTCTATGAAGAAGGGGTAAGCAAAGACATTTATTTCCGTGAAGGCCGCATCTACGAAAACAACGGATTCGGCGGGGAGACAGAGCTTGCCAATATTCTGGTAGACCAATATATCGAGCAGCAAATTGTCGAAGGCCGTATCAATTTTCTGCTGGAGAAGCTGAATGATTGTATCGAACAGCAGGAAGAGCCAAATATGCATATGATTAAGCAGGAGCTATCAGAACTGACGGATCAGTGGAACGAGTTGCAGAGATACTAAAAGGAAAGAGTGAAAAACTCTTTCCTTTTTTTTACATTTAACTTGCCTTCTATGATAAGATAAAAGGAAAAGAGAGAAGAGAACGAGGGGATAGTTTCAATGAGGAAAAAGGCGAAGGCCTTTTTCTTCCCTGGATCTTTTTTCTTCTTCAGTTCTTTTTTTCTCACGATTTTCACATAAAAGGGAGAAAGGAAGGAGAGCGGGATGGAGATTGTGCTTCCAAGACTGAACCGGCTGGTTCCTTCGCTGGAGTCGACGTTTCATAAGCTGGTGGAAGAACAGGGAGAACTAAGTGAAGCGATTCTTAGCTGGATGGAAGAGCAGGGAACGCCCCGTGCGCGTGAAGCGCTTTTGAATGTGGCCAGAGAGCTGCTCGACGTGGCTCAGACGTGCATTTCCATGACATTTGTACTGGAAGAATTGGCGCCGGATGTACGCCTGGAGCAAATGCTCGATGATCACCTGGATAAACTGCTGCGTAAAGGCTATCTGCAGAGCATATCCGGCGATGTATATAGTAAGGTGAATGAAGAGGGATTTCGGGAAATGAGCCTGCCGCGCCTGGTGATTCCAGGCGTAACGCTTGATAGCACAGTGCTGAACATTTCGGTGGCGATCGGTCGTTTTGCCCAGTGGATTGGCAAGTTTCGCGGTGCCAGCGGTGAAGCCCGAATCTATACTGATGAACAAGTGCTAAGAGGTTGCGGATTAAATTTACTGCATATTGCTCAGTGCTGTTTTACTATGCTTTATATATTGGAAGACACGTTTTTAATGGACATTGATGCGCTTATGCGTGCACATATAGAGAAGTTGAAACAGCGTGGGTATGTAGGATAATGATTCGGCAGCGGGCGCTTTTGATTTATAGTTTGTACATGCTGGGCGGGCTTGTTTGCGCTTCTCGGTTTGTTCACAGCGCCCGGATGGGTCTTGGTTTGTGTATAGTGGTTGTGATTGTCGGAATGATGCCCCGGTTTTGGAAAAATAGAGTACCTCCTTCTATTGTCATAGTTGGGTTGCTATGTTTTTGTACGGGATTTACGCACTATGTCTGGACGGAGAAACGCAATGTAAGTGTGCTGCCGGAAGAAGCGAATGCGGCGTTTTCCGGAATTATCGAAAGTGCAGTGAAGTTTGACGGAAATCGGTGCAGGTTTATTGTGCGTATGGACAGGCTGGATAATAAAGATTTGCCGCATGCGGAACGGGTACAGACAACGCTCTATTTTCGGGATAAGGCCTCCTGGATGAAAGCGCAGCAGACGCTTGGGTTTGGAACAAGGATCACCGGAGAAATAGAGCTTGCGCTTCCTATAGCGCCCACCAATCCTGAAGCGTTCAACTACCCTGAGTATCTTCATTGGCAGCGAATTCACCGTATCGGAAAAATAAAAGAAGCGCAGACGCTTTCCTATGATGGGAGAAGCCTAAGTTTTACGGGAGCTATGGTCGCATCCCAGCAGTGGCTTGCGGAACGCACGACAAGGCTGTTTGCGCCGGAGTCGGCGGGCCTCCTTGCCGGAATGCTGCTAGGAGCCGTGGATGAAATCGATACCGATTTGTACGCAACATTTTCCTCACTTGGTCTGACGCATGTAATTGCGATTTCCGGACAGCACATTACCCTGTTGATTGCAGGCTTGGTCTATACACTGCGGCTATGCGGCGTAACCAGACGGCGGGCCTACCTGGCGACCGCATTATTCCTTCCTCTTTATGTAGCGATGAGCGGATCAAGCGCTTCGGCTGTCCGTGCGTTAGTCATGGGAGAGTTTGTGCTGCTCGCGCTATTGACAGGAAGAATCAGGGACGGATGGAATCTGATTGGAGCCGCTTTTTTAATTATGATAGGATATGATCCGTACTATATTCATAATATTGGCTTTCAATTGTCGTACCTTGTTACATTTGGCCTGCTGGTGTTCGTGCCGCCGTTGACAGCCAGGTTTACCGTCGGCCCTGCGGCTTTATGCAGGCTGGCCGCGGTAACAATAGCAGCGACCGTGGTATCATTCCCGCTTACCATCTACTACTTTCACATCTATTCTTTTTTATCACCGATTATCAATTTTTTGTTTGTTCCTTTTATCAGTGTAATCGTTGCGCCACTTGCGGCACTCGCTCTTCTTTTGGGGAGTGTACACCCGGCTCTGGGATTTCTGCCGGCTAAAATCGTCGATTTATTTTTGCTCCCTGCTTTGCAACTGCTACAGATGATAGAAAAAGGGCAACTGTTAAGGAGCGCTTTTCGGTCTCCTTCCATGTGGTGGATGATAGGGTATTTCTGCTGGCTTATCTTCCTTGCCGGATGGTTGTATGATAAAATAACCTTAAATTGGAAAGCGAAACTCGGCTTCATTCTTTGTCCTTTGATTTTATTTGCTTCTCTCTTTTTTTCCTGGCCAAAAAAGGAAGTGACCGTTACTTTTTTGGATGTGGGACAAGGGGATGCGATTGTAATCGAGACACCTCGTAAAACCGTATTGATTGACGGCGGGGGGCCTCCGCCGCGCTGGGGAGAACAACCGTGGGAAAGAAGGCGCGATCCGTACAATCCCGTCAAGTCGGTCGTTATGCCTTTTTTGCATGCAAGAGGCATTTCTTCGCTTGATTTGCTTGTTCTGACACATGGCGATAGCGATCATATCGGCGGGATTTCTTACCTGCTTGAAAATATGCCGGTCCGGCAGGCACTGGTTAACGGCCTGCCTGCTAAGATTGAAATTGAAAAAAAAGTCAATCAATTACTCCGCGAAAAACGTATTCCTGTTGTAGAAGCGAGACAGGGGCAGATATGGCGAGAAGAACCCGGCATCGTATGGCGGGTTCTGAATCCTGCGCAAAGAATTGTGACAGAGGAAGATAATGCAAATTCGGTAGTTTTATTGCTTGAAGCCTATGGTTTTCATCTCCTTTTTGCCGGAGATTTAGAGAGAGAAGGCGAAGAGCGTTTGTTGCGCGAGAACCTGGTGGAGCCGGTGGATGTATTGAAAGTCGGCCATCATGGCAGCAAAGGCTCTACCTCGCAAGCATGGGTGGACCGTGTGACACCGAAGCTGTCTGTGATTTCAGTCGGCAAAGAAAACCTGTATGGACACCCGCATCGCGAAGCAATTGAAAGGCTTGCAAAAAGAGGCGGTGTTGTTCTTCGTACGGATGTTTGTGGTGCAGCGGTAGTGCATATAAAGAGAAACATGATTACATACGAAACCGTTAGCGTATCTGCTGCCTGCAGATAGTTTTTTAGACAGTAGTGCAACATTTAGTATATACCTTACGTCTGAGGTATTGAGAGGGGAGGCACGGGCGTGGTTGATGCAGAGTTAATACGCTCCGCCCAGAACGGGGATCGAGAGGCTCTTGTGCAATTGCTTGAGTCCATAGAGCATTCTGTGTACCGCACCGCGTTTTATATACTGGGGAACGAGCACGACGCGCTGGATGCTTCTCAGGAAGCATTGATCCGAATTTATACAAAAATCAATACCTACCAGGAGAAAGCGAAATTTTCGACCTGGGTGCAGCGTATTGTGACCAACGTATGCATAGATAAATTTCGCAAAAAGAAAGAGACTGTATCGATCGACCAGCACGAGCTTACACTCTATGATTTCCAAAACGTAGAGCAAGAAGTGGAACGGGCGGATGTAGCGGAAGAAGTAAGGGAAGCGATTAAGCGCCTTCCTGAACATCAGCGCACTGTCGTTACACTGCGCTACCTTCAAGATTTATCATACGGAGAAATTGCGGAAGTAATGAACATGCCGTTAAATACCGTAAAATCATACCTCTATCGGGCCCGACAACAACTTCAGGAATTACTGCATGAATATCAGAAAGGTGGTGTGTAGAGTGAGTTGCGAAGAAGCTTACGAGTGGATGCAGCGTGATTTGGACGGCGAGCTTGACGGTGCGGAAAAAGAAAAGTTGATGCGGCATCAAGCATTATGCCGGGATTGCGCGTCCTTATATGAACGCTTGCACTCTCTCTCTACGCATCTAGAACAGCTTCCTATGGTCGAACCCCCGTTTAGTATCGTGAAATCCATTCTGCCTGAGCTTGACCGTATTGATCGTGAGCGAAACCTTCCGCCTTTTGTCCAGGAACAGGCGGCGGCGATCGAAATGCCGCGGCGGAATAACAAGGCAATCTGGTATCGTTATATCGGCGGCGCAACGGCAGCCGGACTGCTGATTTCCGCTATTGTCTTTATGCTGGATAAACCGGAGATGAAACAATCGGCGTTTTCTTCTTCGCAGATGCCCCAGGTTCAGGATGCAACCGGTACAAAGCTGAAGTCTAAGGCGTTTATTGTAGCGAACGAACAGCGTGAACCGCGGCAGGAGGCAGAGGGGGAGCCAGCGAAGTCTCCTGTCTCCGATGGAACAACGGAAGAAGCACAGGCTGCAGATGCTTCTGGCTCCAAATCGGCCGTTGGTGATACAGCGCCGTTGCAGGGGGATACAAAGAGTGCATCGCCATCCTCCAGCGTTCATGCTTCTGCCGGAGAACAACCGAAGAGCGAAGAGGCGCCCGGGTCGGAAGTCGAACAGAATCAAAAATCAGTAAATAAGTCATCTTCCGCTCAGCCAAGCTCTGATGTTGAGACGGCCAGGCCGACCGAACCGAGCGGGGAGCCAGCGGAATCCGAAGTGGCGATCGCCGGGGCACCGGACGCTCCCGTAGATAACGGTGCACTGGCTGATAAAGCCGCGCCCGCTCCGAAGGACGGAAAACCTGGAATAAGCGGAACTCTGGCGTTTATCCAGGAAGAAGGGCAGCGGCCGAAGAGAGAGGCAAAGGCGGGAGCCGCCGCTTTGGCGGATAATACGTACAAGCCACCGGGCAAGCCGTCACCATCCCAGGAGTTTTTCGTAAGCAAGACCGACAATGCTCTTCTGGTGCGCAACGCAGGCGGTGGAATCGAGTTTGTCACTCATACATGGAATGAGGCGTATAATGTATCTTATCGTTGGATTGAAGATAAGAAGATCATCTATAAACTCGAATACATCGGTCGACCGGACGGAGGGGAAGCATCCGCTCCGCAGGAGTGGCTGATTGACCTTGAGAAAAATATTGAACGTCCACTTTTCAATAAATAAGCACGCTTTTTTTTAAGATGCGTATGATGTAGTAAAAGCAGCGGTGCTTATCGCTCGGTCTCCGGAAAAAGGGCCCCCCGGACCCAGAGCGTTTACATATACGCACAGCCTTCCAAAGGCCATGGCACACGTTTGCCATGGTTTTTTATTGGTATAGGAAAGTAGATTCGTTTTACAGTGATAAAGCAAAATATACTTTCCCTCCACTAGTAAGCGAGTTTTTCTCATTGTCTTCGATTTTCAGCGGCATTCTTAATTTTATATAATGGAAAAGGGAAGCTGAGGTGAAAGAAAGTGGAGATACGACAGATTATGCGGGATATCAAACAGGGCAAGATTGCACCGGTATATGTCCTTTACGGTACGGAGCAGTATATGATGGACGAGCTGGTACGTTTGATTGAAGGGAAAGCCTTGGATGAAGCAAGCCGTGACTTTAACTACAGCACATATGACCTGCGGGAGACACCGATTCAGCTGGCGCTGCAGGATGCTGAGACTTTCCCATTAATGGGAGAGAAGCGCGTTGTCCGTGCATCGCATGCCGTGTTTCTAACCGGAGCGAAGCCGCCGTCCGGTGTTCCCGAGCACGACCTGGATGTACTTACGGCATATATAAGCAATCCTCCGGACTATTCCGTGCTGATTCTCGAAGTGGCGCAGGACAAGCTTGATGAGCGAAAAAAGGTGGTCAAAGCGCTGAAAAAAGACAGCATCGTGGTGGAATGCGCCCCCCTAAAAGAAGCAGCCCTGGTCGAGTGGGTGATTCGGCAGGCGAAACGGTACAATGTAGTCATGGAACCTGCGGCGGCAGAGCTGCTGATTATGATGAGCGGCACACAGCTGCGTCAACTGGATAAAGAGATTGAAAAAATGGCCGTATATGCAGGGGAAGACGGGGAGATTACAGAGCAGACGGTAGAGGCGCTGGCAACGCGCGAGTTGGAGCACGATATCTTCCGTTTAATTGATAAAATCGCCCGTCTGCAAATCGAGGATGCGGTTCGCATGTACTATGACCTGCAGCGGCTGAACGTTGGAAGCAGCGAGACGAAAGGGGAGGGCGAGCCGCTCAAGATTCTTATGCTGCTGGCCCGGCATTTCCGCATTCTGCTGCAGGTAAAGGCGCTGCAGCCGCACGGATATTCCCCGCAGCAGATGGCCTCGATGCTCGGCATTCATCCGTATGCAGCTAAACTGGCGAATGAGCAGGCGCGCGCCTTCAGTGAGAAAGCGCTTAAGGGTATTCTGCACCGGCTTGCTGAAGAAGACGTGCGCATTAAAACAGGGCAAATTGATAAAGTATTTGCGCTTGAGCTATTCATATTGGGCTTAAAAGATATGATGCATCCGACTCCATAAGAAAAAGCGACCTGGAATGGGTCGCTTTTTCTTGATATGAATGCATTCATATATGCTTAAGCGGACAGGCCGTTAACCTTCTTAGCCAGACGAGACTTCTTGCGGGAAGCTGCGTTTTTGTGGATCAGACCTTTGGTTACTGCTTTGTCCAAATGTTTGCCGGCAACTTGCAGTGCAGTTTTAGCTGCTTCCAAGTTTCCTGCTGCTACAGCGGCTTCTACTCCTTTAATCGCAGTGCGAAGGGCAGATTTTTGAGCGGCACGGTGTGCACGGCGCTTTTCGATTGTTTTTGTACGCTTGATCGCAGATTTAATATTTGGCATGAGATTCACCTCCTTGGTGAATAAGATACTACTTTTATAAAGTCAACAAGAGAAATTGTATCATGTGCACCGGGGGTTTGCAAGAAAGTTTTTCTTCGCATAAACAAAGCTGGATCAGGAGAGTGTAAAAATGAGGTGATGTGTATGGACAAGCAGCTGGATTTAAGCGTATATGCAGTGCGGACAGACCTGGCGCTTGAAGCACGCGAGATGGCGTCACGAGAACGCTCCGAAGAGATTCCCGGCGTTCGTTTTCACAGCGAAGAAGAGAACGGAATTACCGTTTCGAAA
>Ga0310822_100447_pt1 | contig 20284 bp, 19 predicted proteins | sample P4_ome_2_FD_201313 | JGI IMG/M metagenome (GOLD analysis project Ga0310822, IMG submission 201313) | Sorghum-adapted microbial communities from Joint BioEnergy Institute, Emeryville, California, United States - P4_Day56_Rep2 | ecosystem: Engineered > Bioreactor > SSF (Solid state fermentation) >... | reverse complement strand
TGCGGGCCTTCTCACCGCAAAGGCCACACAGAAGCGGAAATGGCTGGCCGGAAGCGGTCTCCGTGAAGATGTCACGCTTACCATACCGAATCTTTCGGGAGAAGCGTTGTCGGCCTGCACGTATGCTGAAATCGTCTGGCGTCGGGGTCACTACTGGTTTCACTACTGCATCGATACCCCGGTTGCTGAGCCGCGTCATAAACACCTGCCGCTCAAACCGGCCGGATGCGACCTGGGCGAAATCCACAGCGTCGCCCTGGCCACAGAAGACAAAGCGCTCGTCCTCTCCGGTCGTGCGGTGCGTGCCGTCAAACAGGGACGCGCCAAGTTTCTTGCGGAACTGTCGAAGAAGATGGCGCGGTGCAAGAAAGGAAGCCGGCAGTGGAAGAAGTATCTTCGGGCCAAGCGCTATCTCCAGCAGAAAAGCGACGCTCAAATCAAAGATTGGCTGCATAAAACGACAAAGCAGGCGGTAGATTTTCTCCTTGCTGAACAGGTGACCCATCTGGTCATCGGCAAGGTGGATGGCATTGAGAAAAACACCAGGAAAGACACGACGAAGAAGCGAAAAACCACCCAGCGCCGCCGTCAGCAGCTCTCCCTGTGGGAGCATGGCCGGCTTACGGCGTACCTCACCTACAAAGCAAAGAAAGCCGGTGTGGTGGTGGAAGAAACCGGGGAAGCCTACACAAGTCAGGACTGTCCGTTCTGCGACGGTCGGCACCAAACAAGGACACGTCACTTTTTCTGCCCGGTGACAAAGACCGGGAGGCATCGGGACGTGAACGGGGCGCAAAATATTGCCCGAAGGAAGTATCCGATGCCAGTGACAGACGTAAGCGTCGTATTCAAACAACCGATCTGGATCAAGAAGTATCGCCGGAGGAACGGCGTAGGTGGCGACGACCTCGCCCGCGCAGAAGCGTGGTAAGCTCCTGCCGTGTTGCCTGCCCATAGCCTGGCCTCTGCCCGCAGGGAACTTCCTGCCGGTACGCGAGGTGTTCGCAGGAAAAAATCCCACGTGCTTCAGCCGTGGGAGAAGGTCAAACAGAAAACTCTCATGGCTTTTCAGCTGCAACCCCGACATGAAAATGAGGAGAAGGGCGGCTGACTTTTGAGGTACGAAGGAAAAGAGAGGAAAGAATGAGGAGAGGATTTTTAATATAGAAAAAGGCGAAGGCCTTTTTCTTCCCTGGATCTTCTTTCCTCTTCCCCTCTTTTCTTTTTCATGATTTTCACAGAAAACATCCGGTATTTTACTCAGTCGCTTTCTTCTTTCGCCGCTCGCGCAGAGCACGGAAGAAGTCTTTGAGCAGTGCACTGCATTCCGCTTCGCATATGCCCTGAACCATCTCCACCTGATGATTGAACCGCTCTTCTTGAAGCAGATTCATCAGGCTGCCCGCACACCCGGCTTTCGGGTCCATCGCTCCGTATACCACTCGCGGTATGCGCGCCTGAACAATCGCTCCCGCGCACATCGGACACGGTTCAAGCGTTACATACAGCGTAGCCCCGATCAGCCGCCAGCCGCCCATCGTTTCGCTTGCTTGTTTTATGGCGATGAGTTCGGCATGAGCCAGCGGATCTTTGGCCGTCTCACGCAGATTATATCCTCGGCCCACCACCTGACCGTCCCGTACGACTACCGCTCCAATCGGCACTTCACCCAGCGCTTCCGCTTTTTTGGCCTCTTCAATCGCAAGCCCCATGTAATATTCGTCGTTCATTCATCCCACCGTAACTTTTCTTTTTGTTGGTTACGCTTTATTCTCGCAATTTCTTTCGCCCGGTGTCAAATTGCATTACTCACTCTCTACCGTTAGTCCGGAAAACAGCAGGGCGCGGGCCGGTGCAGCTTCGGTTTCCAACACCTTAATAGGTGCGATAACCATGAAATAGTTACCTTCCGGCACCTCGCCAAGCCGGAGTCCTTCGACAATAACACTATCCACACCAAATAGGGCTTTATGCGTTGGATGGCCGGACTGGTCGCGTTCCACGCCGGGTGCGTCGATGCCTACGCCCCGCACTCCCGCTTCCGCCAAATACTCTGCTCCGTCTCCGGCAAGGAATACAAATCCGGATCCGAAATCGTCCGTCAGCGAATTGCGGGTTTTCAGCAATAAAAAGTCTCCCTTTTTCGGTGCGAACCGCTCCAAATCTGCCCGTGTGATTTTATCTTGAGCCTCCGTCAAATCCAGCACCCGGCAAGGACCAACCAGACGTTCAATCGGGATGCTCTCCATTGTACCCCCGTTCGGCAGCATGTGCAGCGGAGAATCAACATGTGTACCTGTGTGCATATCCATATCAATCCGCGACTCATACGCTGAGGTCTGATTGAAGTCTTGCACGACGCGAATGTTTGGCTGCTTCTCCGGCTTGTTTTTATAAGTAACCATACCATGATAAATCGGCATGGATATATCGTATACTTTATACATATTTAACGGGTCTCTCCTTTCCGGTATTTCGGCTGCTCCACCGCTTTAAACGTTTCCCGTTCCCCATCGTCTCCACCGGTCCACCATCTCTTGCCTTCTCTTCTTAACAGCTCATGTGATTCCGCCGGCCCCCATGTGCCTGCCTCGTATTCCGTCAGCGAGTGGGGTTCACGGTCCCATGCCCGGCGGATGGGATCAATAAACTTCCAGGCCAAAGACACCTCATCCCAACGCGTAAAGAAAGTAGAATCGCCTAGAATAGCATCATGCAGCAGACTTTCATACGCTTCAGGAGATGTATCCTCGCAATCATTGCAGTATTCCATGCCAATCGGCACCACCTGGCTATCCGCTCCCTGCTTCTTGGCATTCAGCAGCAGTGTAATGCCTTCATTCGGGTTAATGCGAAAGATTAACAGGTTTGGAATCAAATCGTTATTTTTATTAAAATATAATCGTTTCGGAAGCTCTTTAAACTGAATCACGATTTCCGTTACTTTCTCCGGCATCCGCTTACCTGTCCGGATATAAATCGGGACCTCCGCCCACCGGAAATTGTCAATAAATAACCGTGCCGCGACAAATGTTTCCGTAGTGGACGCCGGGTTGACGTTTGGCTCTTCCCGATATCCGACAAGGGAGGAGCCTTTGCTCTTACCTTCTGTGTACTGACCGCGCACGACGTATGTATCCACCTCTTCTTCGCTGTAACGGCGCAAGGCACGCATCACTTTTACTTTCTCGTCGCGAATCGCTTCCGTTTTCAGGCGGCTCGGCGGTTCCATGCAGACCATCATTACCATCTGCAGCATATGATTCTGCACCATATCAAGCAGGGCTCCTGCATCATCATAGTACGAAGCGCGATCCTCAACACCTACGGTCTCACTGGCCGTAATTTGAATGTTATCGATGTGCCGGTTGTTCCAGAGCGGCTCGAACATGGAATTGGCAAAGCGGATAACCTGGATGTTCTGCACCATCTCTTTGCCCAAATAATGATCAATTCGATAGATTTCTTCTTCTGTGAATGAACGTTTAATCTCTTCATTTAGCTCTTTTGCGGAAGTGTAATCATGCCCGAACGGTTTCTCGACGACCAATCGCTTCCAGCCCACTGTATTTGTAAGTCCACTCTGCTTAAGGCTGTCCGCCACCTGTCCGAATAATTGCGGTGCAATCGCCAGATAAAACATGCGGTTGCCCGGAAGATTCATCTCTCTCTCCCTCGCTTCAACCGCGGAGAGCAGGGAAGCATAAGCATCCGCATCTTTGATATCAAGCGTTATGTAATCGAAGCGTGCAGCGAATCGATCCCATTCTTCTCCTTCCCGCAAAGACAGACGGCTAAACTCATTAATCGATTCTTTGACAGAGACGCGGAATTGTGTGTTGTCCATCTTCGTTCTTCCCACACCAATGACCGCAAAGTCCGTAGTCAAATGACCATCGCGATACAGGCTATAGATAGCAGGAAACAGTTTACGCTTAGCCAAATCACCTGTCGCACCAAAAATAACGAAAACAAAAGGTTGCATAGACTCCTGTTGTGTAGACAATCGCCGCACTCCTTACTTTAATCAAAGTTTATATAGTAAACAAATTCTGTACGTATGCACTTAACAATACGCTGATCTTCTTTTCTATCCTCATAATCCCCTCACTTATTATACCTTATCTTTCCCTGCATCTTGGCCTGTGATGTGGGAGAGTCATAAATTAAGAAAATAGAAAGCCCCCCGCCTTGTAAAAAGGCAGAGGGATGTATGACTTACTGCTTACGCTCTGGCAAGGAGCGATTCGCGAAACTCGAGCAAAGCCTTAGCAAACTCTTCCGGCTTTTCGAGCATAATGTAGTGGCCGGCACCGGCAATCGTTCTTGTCCGCACACTGCCGTTCTGCTCAGCCGCTTTCTCGGCAGCACCTTTCGGCAACAGCTTATCTTCCGATCCATATACGGCCAGAATGGGAACATTCAGCTTTGCAAAAATGTCAGCGCCTTTATATTCGTTGCAGGCATAGAAATCGTCATGCACAACCGGCGTGTCTACCCAGGAAAGCTGCTTTTGCTCTTCGTCCAGCAGCTCTGCTGAAGCTTCCTTGCCATAGGAAGCTTTAAACAAAAATTCCGGGAACGTGCCTTTTGCCAGATCCTCGAGAATTTTCGGATGAACCGGCATTTCATAATGGCTGGCATTCAGCACGAGTCCTTTTACATTCGGATTGTGGGCCGCCATCTCGATGCCAATCATGCCGCCCATTGAGTGCCCGACTACAATAACTTCCTGGTCACCAATCTGTTCATTGGCCCATTCGGCGTATTCCTCAATCGTTTTGCAGCGGCTCTGGTCTGCATTCTCGCCGTGGCCCGGTAAATCAAGCACGATGCAGGAAGCGTCCTTAAGTTTTTCTTCAAGACCGCGAAATTTGGCTTTCGTGCCGCCCGCGCCGTGAATCAGCACAAACGGAAGTTGTCCGGATACGCTCATGATTGCCCTCCTACATAATAGATTTTGAAATAACCACGCGCTGAATTTGGTTTGTTCCTTCGTAAATCTGGGTGATTTTTGCGTCGCGCATCATGCGCTCAACAGGGAACTCCTGAATGTATCCGTACCCGCCCAGTATCTGTACCGCATCTGTCGTTACTTTCATCGCCACATCGGATGCGAATACTTTCGCCATGGAAGCCAGGCGCATCATGGAAGGGTCTTTGCCCGTGCTGTCCAGGTTATCCAGCGCACTGGCCGCCCGGTATACAAGACCTCGCGCCGCTTCGATTTGCGTTGCCATGTCTGCCAGCATAAACTGAATGCCCTGGAAAGAGCCAATCGGACGACCGAATTGCTCGCGCTCCTTTACATACTCAAGACAAACGTCCAGCGCGCCTTGGGCGATGCCAAGCGCCTGTGCCCCGATGCCCGGACGCGTCTTATCCAGCGTCTTCATCGCGACCAGAAAACCCTGACCCTCTTCGGCGATAACATTCTCTTCCGGCACCCGGCAATCCTCAAAGAAAAGTTCGGCGGTCGGCGAGCCTTTAATCCCCATCTTTTTCTCGATTTTGCCTACAATCAAGCCCGGCGTTCCTTTTTCGATGAGGAAAGCAGTGATGCCTTTATCCGTCTTGGCAAAAACAGTATAGACATCGGCAATGTTGCCATTGGTAATAAAACATTTCTGTCCGTTCAGGCGGTAGTATTTTCCGTCTTTCTCCGCCCGGGTTTTCATGCTTTTAACGTCCGATCCGGCGCTCGGCTCGGTTAGGCCGAAGCAGGCCAATTTTTTCCCGGCAGCCAAATCGGGAAGAAAGCGCTGTTTCTGTTCTTCATTGCCGCTGAGCAATACCGGCAGCGAGCCGAGCTCCTGCACCGTGACAATCTGGGAGGAAGATGCACATACTCGCGCTATTTCCTCGACGATCAGGCAATAGCTCAACAAATCCAGGCCTGCTCCGCCGTACTCTTCCGGCAGGTTAGCGCCGATATAGCCGTATTCACTCAATAAATCTTTGATATCAAACGGATACTCGCCCTTTTCATCAATTTCCGCCGCACGCGGCTTAATTCGCTCCTGCGCCAGCTTATGAATCCCCTGCTGAATCTCTCTCTGCTCTTCCGTTAATGCAAAGCTCATCTTACTTCGCGCCTTTCGTATAATCGTAGAATCCTTTGCCCGTTTTGCGTCCCAGATGGCCCGCACGCACGAGCTTGCGGAGAAGCGGAGCACTGCGGTACTTGGAGTCCTGCGTTTCTTCATACAAAGAATCCTGAACATACAGAAGGGTATCGAGACCGATTAAATCGGCCAGCGCCAGCGGTCCGATCGGATGGTTGGCGCCCAGTTTCATGCCTTTGTCGATGTCTTCTGCGCTTGCCGTACCCTCCATCAATACGAAAATCGCTTCATTGATCATTGGTACGAGAATTCGATTTACCGCAAATAACGGGGCTTCTTTTACGTCGATCGTTTCTTTGCCCATCGCTTCTACGAGCGCTTTCGCTTCCTGGTATGTTTCTTCTGCCGTACTCTGGCCGCGAATCAGCTCTACTAATTTCATTACCGGTACCGGATTGAAGAAATGAACGCCGATAATTTTTTCCGGGCGCTTTGTCACGCTGGCAATTTCCGTTACGCTCAATCCAGAAGTATTCGTCGCAATGATGATGTCCTCACGGGCGATTTCATCCAGCTTTTTGAACAGTTCTTTCTTTAATTCCATGTTCTCGCTGACCGCTTCAATAATGAAGTCTACGTCTTTTAAGCTGCTCCACTCGACCGTCGTGGTAAGCGCGCCTTCCAGTTGTTGTTTCTTCTCTTCTGTCAGACGTCCTTTCTCAATGCTGCGGCTCCAGTTTTTCTGAATGCCGGATAGTCCACGGTCGAAGAATTCCTGCTTCTGCTCTACGGCTACGACTTCATATCCCGCTTCTACCGCTGCCTGGGCAATACCCGATCCCATTGTGCCAAATCCGATTATCCCGATTTTTTTTGCCATCTCATATCTCCCTCTGCTTTCTTTGATTATTTATTTTGGAAATTGGGCTCCCTGCGCTCGAAGAAAGCGGCAACCCCTTCATTCTTATCCTCCGTACGGCAGATTTCGCCGAATCCCCGCGCTTCCAATTCAAGTCCTTCCGCAAGTGAAGTCGCAAGTCCCTGGTCGATGACACGTTTCGCTGTTTTTACGGCAATCGGTCCGCGTTTCATGATGGTTTCCGCCCATTTCTTCGCTTCTTCGAGAGCGTTCTCATCCACCAGCTGCTCTATCAATCCGATACGGTACGCTTCTTCGGCGGAAACAAATTCACCCGAGAAAATCAATTGTTTAGCTTTGCCAGGCCCTACGAGCCGTGCAAGACGCTGTGTACCACCATAGCCTGGAATGATGCCCAGCTTTACTTCCGGAAGGCCGAGCTGTGATTTGCGGCTGGCTACTCGGAAGTCGCATGCCAGCGCCAATTCCAACCCGCCACCTAGCGCAAATCCGTCAATCGCCGCAATAACCGGCTGCGGCAAGTCGGCGATGCGCTGGAAAAGAGCCTGCCCCCGTCTGCAGAGCTCCACGCCCTGCTCTTCTCCAAGCTCCGGAAATTCTTTAATGTCTGCACCTGCGACAAATGCTTTTTCTCCTGCACCGGCAATAATAACAACATCACAGTCGTCGCCGATGCTATGTAAAATTCCGTCCATCTGCTCGAAGAATTCCTTATTCAACGCGTTTACCGGCGGCGCATCAATGGTGATTAGACCCAATCGATTCGTAAGCTCCCACGTTACTTTCACTGCTTCGCACCTCCATAGAAAATGACTTTGATTTCTTACTCCGTAATTTCAATCTAGCAATAATAATGCCAATGTTTAAAATACATTTTTATCCGCTTCGGCCGGGTATTATATAAAACAAAGAAGCAAATTATAGTTTCTTTAGGATATAACTTTGTTTCTTTTTTCTACTTTTGTTTCTATTAGATACAAACTTTCTTTATTTAATGTTGTACTTTTTTAACTTCCGGTAGAATGCTTTACGGCTAATGCCAAGCTTCTGAATGGCCTCGGTTCGTGTCCGGCTGGTTTTTAATACTTCTTCCAGCATCTCTTTCTCCGTTCTTTCAATGATACCAGGCAGATTCATCGCTTTCTCGTCGTTCCGCGCTGTACTACGGACCGGATTCTCGTTCAAGCTGGTTCCTTCGCGCACAAAAGGCGGGATATCTTCCGGTATAAAATACGATTTTGTGCAGATGGCAATCATCCGTTCCAGTACATTGCTCAATTCCCGCACATTCCCCGGCCAATCATAGCATTCAAAAATCTCATACACTTCCTGTGTCACCGTTACCTGCTTCTTATATTTGGCACGCAACTCCCCCAGAATGTTATTAATAAGAATCGGTAAATCCTGCTTGCGTTCCCGTACCGGAGGGATGGTAATCGGCACAATATTCAGTCTATAGTATAAATCTTCACGGAACTTCCCTTCCCGCATCATTTGCTGCAAATTTTTATTGGTCGCGGCGATGATGCGTACATTGAGCGGATGCGTTGTTGTTCCCCCCACTTTAATAAACGACTTCTCCTGAAGAACCCGGAGAATTTTCGCTTGAAGAAATGGCGTAAGTTCACCGATTTCATCTAAGAACAGCGTACCGCCGTTGGCTAGCTCGAACAAACCTTTCTTTCCTCCCCTGCGCGATCCGGTAAATGCGCCTTCTTCAAAACCAAACAACTCGCTTTCGAACAGCGACTCCGGCAGCGATGCCATATTGATAGCGACAAACGGCTTGTCTCCCCGCGGACTTGCTTCGTGGATGGCACGGGCAAACACTTCTTTGCCGACACCGGTTTCTCCGAACAACAATACAGTCGCATCAGAACTGGCCACTTTTTTGGCAATATTGACCGCTTGCCGCATTCCGGGCGCATGGCTTTCCAGCAGAGAAAAAATCCGCTTGTTCAACTGCTCTTCTAATTGCGTCGAATAAGTCTTATATCGGTTTAACTCCTCTTGAAGCGCGTAGAATTCACTGATGTCTTTCATAATCGTAACGACGCCGATAAGTTCGCCTTTTTCCATTAAGGGTGTAATATTGGCAAAGACATGAATATTAAGCGAGTGCAAGTAACTGTAATCATTAATTAACGGCTGCCCGGTCTTCAGCACTTCAAGAATGCGTGCCTGCGGCTCCACTTCACTGAGCTTCCGGTTGATAATCTTGTGGGCCGGAACGCCAAACTGCACGGAGTAAGCAGTATTTACATATACAATCGTACCGTCCTTGCTGACGACCAATACGGCGTCATGCAGCGATTCCAGTATGGAAAGCAGATGATTCTCCAATTTCACCGTCCTCATCCTCCCTTTCCTTCTACATATACAAAAAGAGGGCCGATTCCGCAACCCTCCCCCGTTCGTCTGCAAAAGGGAAGAGCTGGGTCAACAGCCTACTAGTGACGCGCTTCTTCTCTCTTAAAGGAGTAACACCACATGCCCATCAAGATAAGAAAAATCCATACCTTAAAAACTTGATGGACATGTGGTGTTACCCCAGAATATGCAGCAAATTTGAGGTATTCGAAAAACAGGAATAGAACATCACCCCATTTTCCGTTTATTTTCTACCAGATATTTTTTGAGTTGATATCTTAAATCCGCAACAGTATGCGGACGTTTCAAAGAACCCAAGAACGAGGAAGAAGCCAGTGCTTCCCATACGTCAAACAGCAATGGAATCCCAAGCCCTATCTCCTCCATCACATCCCGCCGTGCAAATACATATTCCGGCGGCCCTTCGAGCAACAACCTTCCTTTATGCATAATAAATATCCAGTCTGCCCATTCGTAAGCCAAATCGATATCATGCGTGGCCATCAGCATGGTTGTGCCTTCTTCTTGATAGATCGTTTCCAGCTCTTTTAATAACAGCTTCGTATGAAGCGGGTCTAAATAGGCGGTCGGCTCATCTAACAGCAAAAGTTCCGGTCTAAGTATCATAACGCCTGCCAGCGCTATCTGCTTTTTCTGCCCTAAACTTAGATGGTGTACAGGTCTTTCTCGAAGCTCTTCCAGCCCGAAACGTATCAATGCTGCTTCTACCCTCTGCGCTGCTTCAGCATTAGATACCCCGGCATTATATAATCCATAGGAAATATCCTCCATAACTGTACTAGCAATCAATTGTTGTTCCGGGTCTTGAAATACCAATCCTACTTTCTTCCGCAGTTCAGCCAGGTAGGTACGCCCGTATGTGTATACCTCTCCGCCCCACTTCACCCTCCCGCAATCCGGGCGATAAATACCGTTCAAATGCAAAAACAGCGTTGACTTACCACATCCGTTATGCCCCAGCAACGCACATCGCTTTCCCCTGGGAATGCGCAATGTTACTCTATCCAGTGCAGGATCTGCGCTTCCCGGGTACGTATACGATACTTCTTCCATTTCTACCAGCCAAGCCAACCACTTCACCTCCTCATCCACCATTCAAGTAGTACGAGTCCGATAAAACCAATAACGGATTCGAACGCATATCGCTTCGATATCGAAAACGTTCCAACGGAGATAACCCGCAGCTCACCGTCAAATCCACGGGCCGTAAGACCAATGGACAGCTGCTGGTAACGCTGCATCGTCCGGGTAAACAATCGGGTAACCAACCAGCCGGCATTTCGCATCTTCCACTTAAATCCATGTCCACCGCCTCGTGCCTGCTGGGCAATCCACAACTGCTCTACCGTCTCCAAAAACACGAAAATAAAGCGGTACATCACCAGCAGCAAATCCGTTACAAGCGATGGAATCCCGATTCTTCGCAATATCGCCAGCATCTCGGTAAACGGTACAGTCAACAATATGAAATACAGACAGGATACGGACGCAAGCGAACGAAACAGCAGCACACCCGCCGCCTTCACCCCTTCTTCGCTTGCATACACATGCCAGGATACAATGGAAAATTGAAACAACATTGGCTCTCCGGGTGGAAAAGATGAGATCTCCAGCACAAGTGGCGGTAATCCGAACAGCAGAAATAACGCGACTGCCCCCATCATTCCTGCATATGCCCGGGCTGAAATCCCTGCGTAGCCGATAATCCATACACTCATCCATACCAATACAGTGACATGCACCGACGTATGTGCCAGCAGCACAAAACATAAGAGTCCGAACCCAAACCATAATTTCTGCGCGGGAGAAATATGGCGTAGCCGGTTCATATAAGCAAGCGTATCAAGCTGAATCTTCATCTGAACATTCCTGCCTTACAGATCGGCCTTTGTAATACCCAATCCCGTAACCGATAATACCGGCCCCCAGTGCAGCCTGTAGTGCAAACAGCAGGCTTTCTGTCTCGCTGCCTGGTAGTTCGATGAGCGGCTGGCTCCAAGGTTTATACTCGGGAGCCACCTCAGAAATTGCTTCTTCTGCCACCCCATCCGCACCACCAAAATCCGAATTCTTCACAAGCAGAAGCGGAAGCACGATAAGCACCACAACTGCCAGTATGAGAAAAATATTCAACCATCCTTTTGATTTGTTCATCGCTACACTCCCCGTTTGATAGATTGCAGTTGTGCTAATTCCCTTCCGTTATAGGTGACAAGAAAATTCCATACCAGTACGGTTAACAGCCCTTCACTGATAGCCAATGGCACCTGAGTCACGGCAAAAATACCAGCAAATTTCATGAAAGAAGCTGCTATACCACCGCTTGCTGCAGGAAATGCAAGGGCAAGCTGGAGAGATGTGACAAGATAGGTAGTCATATCTGCCAGGGCAGCAGCCGTAAAAATTGCCAGACGCGGCTTTCCTGTCGAACGATCCATTGCTCGATACACGAAATATGCCACAACCGGACCTACCACCGCCATCGAAAACGCATTCGCTCCAAGCGTAGTCAGTCCCCCATGTGCCAGCAGCAGTGCCTGAAACAACAGTACAAGCGTACCCAGGACCGTCATTACTAGAGGACCAAATAGCGCCGCACCTAATCCGGTTCCGGTCGGATGCGAACTGCTTCCTGTTACTGAAGGAATTTTTAACGCGGATAAAACGAATGCAAACGCACCCACAAGGCCTAACAGCAGCTTCGTCTCCGGTCTTTCTTTCGTCAACTTCGTCAGCGAACGAAGTCCCAGCAAGAAGAAGGGCAAAAACACCGCCCACCAAAACAATGCCCATTTCACCGGCAGAAAGCCTTCCATGATGTGCATCGCATACACAATCTGCGGCTCGTTCGATACAAAATACAGCACGAGACCCACAACCGCACCGATACCGGAAAGCATACGCTTGTTTTTCATCTTTGTACCCTCCCTATCTCCTGTAGACTTCTGACCGCGTTGTTTTTTATGGCAGATCTCCTGACCTCGAGTCATCGCACTATCACTTCCTTCCATCCTCTCTCCTCTTTTATAAGTCAATGAATTCATTTGTTGCTTCTGATGGTATTTTCCCGCTTATAGGGTTCTCCTTTTTCTCCGCGGCAAAGTGTAGCTTGCCATCCTGCATCCTCACAATAAATACAACAGATACCTCCCCCTGCATTCGTTGACTAATTTGGGCTGCTAAGGGAATCTCGATATGTCTTCGGATGGCTCTTTTGAGGAATCTGGCTCCGTATTGTTTATTAAATCCCTCTTCAATCAGAAATTTTCGAGCTGATTCCTTAAGATGTAGTTGACATCCATGCTTTTGGATCCGATGATTGAGGGATTGAATGTTCCTATCAAGAATTTGTCCTAACACCTCCTGATGCAGCCATTGAAAGACAAAAATATCATCAAATCGATTAATAAATTCAGGACTAAATCGTTTCTCTAGCTTCTTAAGTACAAAATCGCGAAGAAAATCCTGCTCATTCCTCCCCCAATTAGAAGGCCGGAAGAACCACAGCAGCTTTCTAAGGGAGTTCTTCAAACTTCCATGAGCATAGTCCATAATTTCCCGGGCACCAAGGTTGCTGGTCATAAAAATTAGAGTATTACGAAAATTAATTACTTTATCCCCGGAGGTCATGGCCATCAGCCCATTATCCATTACGTTCAGGAGAGAATAAATGACTTGATCATTTGCTTTCTCTAACTCATCAAAGAGAACGATACCAGGCTTACTATATGAACCTTCAATTTTCTCTATTTGAAAAAGTGAAGCTCCTTCCTTACTTCCTATATAACCTGGAGGGGCTCCAGTCAGAGAAGCAGCATAATGCTCTTGTGTTAACGTATTCATATCGATTCGGCATAAGGCCTCTGGATTTCCGTAGATAGCCTCACTCAAGGCTCTAACCATTTCAGTTTTTCCAACACCTGTAGGTCCGAGAAATAAGGCGACATATAATGGTCGATCCGATTCCGTTATATCCGACCAGATAATTCTCAACATTTCTTCCAGTCGATGAAGTGTCTCCTCTTGCCCAAAGATTTTTGAGCGAACATGCCGCATCACTTGGTCGACGTCAAATCGAAAGCGGGTTACCAGACGGCTTCCCTCTGATGGTTCTTTGATTTCAAGTTCCGGAGTATGTTGATGCTGACGTTCGTTCAGGGCCTTTAACTTAGTTGTAATAAAGGACATATACTCCTCCTCTGGTTACAGAGGAGGTCAGGCAACTGTGCCTGCCTGACCTTATCCCCCATTTTTTACGTTACTTCGCACCGGCGGTCTTTTCTATTCCTTCATGAGGAATTCCCGATATTGGACATTCGGCTGTTCCCACGGTAGAACGGGTCAATTTCTCCACATTCTCGCGCGCTTTCTCTGCATCGAGTACCCATGTGCGATAGAAATCAAATGGACACTCAGCTACGCCACGATCGCCTTCTCCAGAATTAATCAGCCCGGTATAGCCGCGATGAAGCAGCTTGAATAGATGGTTTTGCGACTGCGCGTTACGGCGGAAATCGCGGATTTGCGAAACAGAAATCTCAGCATATTGAACACCGTTCTCCTCTGTTCCGCATTCCCCGAGTGTACGACCGTCAAAACCGATAATTGCGGAGTGACCAAAGTAGGAATATACGCCGTCAAAACCGCTCGCATTAGCTACAGCCACATACGTATTGTTCGCCCATGCCATAGCTTTGGCCATCATAATTTGTTGTTCTTTGGCTGGATACATGTAGCCCTGACATCTAACAATAAGCTCCGCGCCTTTCATCGCGCAATCGCGCCAGATTTCAGGATAGTTCCCGTCATCGCAAACGATGAGGCTCACCTTAATGCCCTTCGGTCCTTCGGCTACATACGTACAGTCGCCTGGATACCATCCCTCAATGGGGCACCAGGGAATGATTTTACGGTATTTCTGAACAATTTCCCCTTCATTGTTCATCAGAATCAGGGTGTTATAAGGGGCTTTGTTTGGGTGCTCCTCGTGTCTTTCTCCAGTTAAAGAGAATACTCCCCATGTATTGGCTTTTCGGCAAGCCTCCGCGAAAATGGCCGTTTCCTCACCCGGAATCGCGGAAGCTGTTTCGTACATTTCTTGTTCGTCGTACATAATGCCGTGCGTGCTATACTCAGGAAAAACAATGAGATCCATACCCGGTAATCCCTGCTTAATCCCTACAATCATTTCCGCAATTTTCCGGCAATTATCCAGCACCTCCGCTCTGGTATGCAGACGTGGCATTTTGTAATTAACCACCGCTACGCCTACTGTGTCATGACTGCTAGAAATGTCTCCATGTCTCATTCTAAAAACTCCTTTCTTCTTTGTTTGTGTAATAAATAGGACAACGTAATGTTGTCCTATTTATTACATACTTTTTTGTTAATAAAAAACCTCATCACGTTTCCCAGCGAGAAATTCGTTGGCACGGATATCGACGTCACGCTTGTCTACCATTCCTGTTTCTACCACGAGTCGCTCCAAGGCTGCCAGCCAGTGCTCATAGTAGTTCCAGGCAGGGTTATCCTTATGATCAGTGTTCTCCGTCTCCCATACAGCGATCTGCTGGATCAAGCGACTTCGGAAATCTTCCCATGAGGTAAAATGCTTTTCCTCATACAAAGCAAGAGCCATACCAAAAGAGCGACTTTCCCATGGTTCTTGGAATTCTAATTCTCCGTTTTTTCTGGGCGGTGCGACTGCCTCGGGCATATACGCAATCATGGAATCAACAGAATTACTCTCACAATTTTTCATAGGGTTCCTCCTATCTCACAGTAGCCGTAGGCGGCTGTACTGTGGCGACACCAATCATGGAATCTCGCGTAACGATTTCTGCAAGTTCCTCCTCCGTCATTCCTTCCGTACCTGCAGGTCTTTGCGGTAATACCATAAACCGTACTTCTGAACTGCTGTCCCATACCCGGATTTCTACTGTATCGGGCAAGTCTACACCAAATTCCCGCAGTACCTCTCTTGGCTCTTTGACAACCCGAGACCGGTAGGCCGGTTCTTTGTACCACGCAGGCGGTAAACCAAGCAAGGGCCAGGGATAGCATGAACATAGGGTGCAGACCACCACATTGTGTACAGTATCCGTATTTTCCACTACCTTGATATGTTCTCCCTGCAGACCAAAATATCCGAGTTCCTGTAATACAGCCTCTGAATCCTCTAGCAATCTTTGTTTGAAAGCGGGATCTGTCCAAGCCTTAGCGACGACCTTGGCTCCGTGCATCGGTCCAAGTTCATGTTCGTAATGTTGGACAACCCTGTCGATCGCGTCAGAGGAAAGGAGTCCCTTCTCGATAAGTAGTGATTCGAGAGCTTTTGCCCGTGCCGACCAAAACGATTCCGGATGTGGATGGTGATGCCCTTTGTGATCAGTAGTCATAATAAACTCCTCCTTTACAAACTATTAGTGTGAAGCAGGTTCCAAATAACTTTCCCAAAGATCGACATAGACTGCATCCTTCTGCTTTACTCCCCATAATTCTTCGGCCTCAAAACGTACGCGATAAAGATATTGCGGGTTTTCTCCTCTTCCATGAGCGCTATCATCAGGGAAAACATGGGCCCCATACACCGTATCGATGACACCATACTTATCACGGACATAACGAGGGAATCTTGTATGACCGGATGGGTGAAAGTTTCTTGTCTTTATTCTCTCTCCCACCTCAAACCGGGGAGGAGATGATATGTCGCGGACCGGAGACACGCCAACTCTCATGACTTGTTCTACAAGGTTCACTAATTTCGGATCCTCACGGCGTGGTACTTTTGTATCCGGTTCCATAAGGAAAGTTTGTGTTCGAGCTTCGAGTTCTTCGGCGTCCAATACTCCCTTTTCTACTAAATTTGTTGCGATGGTTGCAATCCAATGACCATAATATCCTGAAGTCAGATAGTCCGCTGGATGCATTCGTTCAATGCCATGCCTGAATTCATCAAGGTTCAATAATCCTTGTCCTGCCGTTCCAACCAGAAGCCCGAAAGCAATCCTTTCCCAATCCTTATAGAAGTAAGGCTCGTTTTCCACACGAACAATTTCCCCTAATCCATCCATACCTCCAACATCGTGAATACCGTTCATTTGTATTTCATCTCCCTTCAGTTATATGTAGACATAAGAGCAGGTACTCTCTTGTTGCTTAGTGATTAAAGCAAAATCGATGTTACATAGATGTATTTTCAGTTTTACTTAAGTCAGGTTTCTTGCTTTTCATCAGATTTGTTTGTTCAATTGCATAAGCCACGTTTAAAATAACATCTTCTTTAAATGCCGGACCAATAATTTGTAGTCCAACTGGCATTCCATTACTAAATCCACATGGAATACTAATCGCAGGTAATCCAGTAATATTTTCAGGGCCCGTAAACCGGATAACATGATCTAAAAAGTTAACTTCTTTCCCATTAAGTGTCAGTGTATCCTGTCCAATAGACGGAGGAGTAAACGGAAGTGTAGGTGTAATCAAGACATCGACACTTTGGAATGCCTTTCTGAAATCAAGATCTAATTGGTGTCGGATTTGTTGAGCTTGTAGATAGTCTACAGCTGAAAAAAGCTCCCCGAATTCAAGTAAAACTCGCACATCATCTCCAAAATCTTGCGATCGCTCAATTAAATTTTGATGATGAATAGCGCTGGCCTCTGATGTGATGGTTATCATTTCTGCTAGTTCTGCATATTCGAGTGCAGGAATGTCTACAGTTACCACTCTAGCGCCCATTTCTTCTAATAATCGAATTCCTTGACGAACATTTTTTTCAACATCTAAATCTACATCACGGAAGAAATAGCTTTCATTAATACCAATAACAAGTTTGCTCACATCGCCATTTAATGCGGATGTATAGGAGGTAGTAGGGATATTTATGCAAGTCGGATCTTTATCGTCGTATCCTGCAATAATCTCTAACATAATAGCTGCATCTCTTACGGTTTTTGTCATCGGACCAATGTGATCCAATGACCACGCCAATGGGAAGCAACCATATTTACTAACCCGTCCATGTGTAGGTTTAAGTCCTATAATTCCACATGCGGAAGCAGGAATTCGGATTGATCCTCCTGTATCAGTACCAAGGGAAGCGATTGTCATATCAGCTGCTACAGCAGCACCAGAACCACCGCTTGATCCGCCTGGGATTTTTTCTAAATTCCACGGATTACGGCATGGACCAAAATGCGGATTATTCGTTGTTGCTCCCCAGGCGTATTCATGCATATTTAACTTCCCTGTGAAGACAACTCCTGCTTCCTTTAATTTTTCAACAACTGTTGCATCATACGACGGAACGAAGTCTTTGTGAATTTTCGATCCCATTGTTGCAACTTCATTTTTAAAATAAAAAATATCTTTAAGCGCCATCGGAATGCCGTGAAGTGGACCACGGTATTTACCATCCATAATTTCTTTCTCAGCATTTTTAGCAGCTACCATAGCTGCATCTGCATCTATCTTGATGTACGCATTAATTTGTTTGTTATAGGTTTCCGTTTGATGAATAACAGCTTCTGTGATTTCTACAGGAGAAACTTCCCTGTCACGAAGGAGTGGTGCCAGTTCTTCTATTGATTTAGCTGCTAGTTCACGCTTCATTCAACGTACCTCCTTTAAGTGAATGGCATAATGCGATATCAAAATCTCTTAACTTTGCCTTCGTTGCATGTTGTTTCATAACAAGAATTGATTCCCATTGTGCTACAAGAATAGGATAATCTTGTGCAGGTACCTGAATACCTTTCTTCTCTAAAACGGTACGAATCATTTGTTCCAAAATTGCTCACTCCCTTGGAATTAATAATTGTAGATTGTCTAATTTGATAATCTGAACGTATCCGTTATGGTTCCCCGACATTGCTGGCCAAAATTTGTGCATGAATACCTGCCCGTTTATTTCACCTCCTTTCACTATGCTCATCGATAATTACAATTTAAGAAGGAGCGCCCCATCGCCATCAAGATAAAATAACATTCTGAATATTTAGTAAAGCAAGAGTTGTGCCAACCAAAAAACCAGCCAAAAATTTTACTGGAAGAAAGATCATACCAGCTAAATAAGCATTCTTAGTAAAAATTATTTAAATATTGTGTATAATAACAAATATCATAATTTACAATTGTATTAGAATGGTGTAAACAAATTGTAACATCAAGTGCAGCATCGTTTTACAGTTTTTTAACACTTTTTAATTTTCATAAAATATGGGAAGGGGATAGAATATGTACAAGAACAACCTTAAGGATATTAAGATAGGCATTTTATTCTCCCTGACCGGAACAACGGGAATAACAGAACGAGGACAATATCAGGCGTGTCTTTTGGCCATTAAACAAATTAATGATACAGGAGGGATAAACGGGAAACGTCTGGTACCAATTGTGGAAGATATTGCATCTGATCCTTATTTAGCCGCTAAAAAATCAGAAAAGCTAATTCTATCCGATCAAGTAGTAACGTTAGTTGGCCTCTACACTTCAGCCTGTCGAAAGATGGTTATACCCGTACTGGAGAAATACGATTCATTATTACTTTATCCAACTCAATATGAAGGAGAAGAGCAACACCGAAATATCGTTTATTGTGGCTCCACGCCTAACCAGCAGCTTTCTCACTTTATTCCCTGGATAATTGAAAACCTGGGAAAATCCTTTTACCTAATTGGATCAGACTATGTTTATCCACGTGAAATAAACAGATACATTCGTTATTTACTAGAGTCACATAATGGAATAATTGTAGGTGAAAATTATTCGAGTTTAGGTAATCAAAGATATCACAAGTACTTAAAAGAAATCCAACAGCTCAATCCCGATGTTATTTTCTCCACACTTGTTGGAGATAGTGCAGTCGCATTTTACCAACAATTTCATCAGTATGGATTGAAACAACCGATAGCAAGTTCAATAACTGCCGAAACAGAAATTACAGCTATACAAACTCCCTATGCTAGAGGGCATTATTCTTGCTTCCCCTACTTTAACACCATAAAGTCAAAAGCAAATCAAGAATTTATAACACAATATCGTCGAACATACGGAACGGATAATATTAGTTCTGCAATGGAAAACGCCTATAATAGCATAATTTTGCTAGCAGAAGCACTCAAAAAATCTAAAAAAATGGATACGGATTCATTGCGTTATCATCTGCCGGGCTTAACTTTTGAAGCACCTCAGGGGAAAATTAAGGTGGACCCTAAGAATCAGCATTTATGGTTACATTCGAGAATTGGACAAGTAAATCAGCATGGGCAGTTTGATATTATTTGGGAGTCAGAACATCCTATCCCCCCTATCCCTTTTTTAAAGAAAAACACTGTAGTAACCGATAGAAAAAACATTCTGACGGAAGAAGGCTTACAAAAGAAGCTTGTTTATTTTGAACCGCTCATTTATGAATTAAAAAAAGCAACTCAATTTCTTCCTTGTTCATTTTTATTATTTGACTACGATGGGTTTTTACTTGATAAATTTTGCAATGATACTGTCATCTCACCAATGCTAGTGAATCAAATAAATAAAGGAGAAAATATAAAAAACCTGCCGAAAATGGATAATACAGGTGTCATTTTATCTTTTAAATCGCAGACCATTTCATTTGTTTCAGGGAAAGAACATAATGAAGATGAATTAGATGATTGGATTTCGATAGGGGTACCAATTAAGGGAGAGGGAATTCCGTTTCATGGCGTATTAGGGGTTTTTAGTAATCATGTTCATCTTTCGCATACCGATCTATTAATCGGGTACCTTTCTCAAATCGTAAAATATTGCGTTGATTTTTCTGAGAGCCAAAAAAAATTAGAAGCCAGTAACCGTTTCATGCAAGATGTATCTCAATATATCGCGGATAGCCTATTTATTATACAAGATCAAAATATTATTTTTAAAAATGAGCGTGCCCATATATTATATAATCATCATCGTGATT
>Ga0310822_100443_pt1 | contig 20387 bp, 19 predicted proteins | sample P4_ome_2_FD_201313 | JGI IMG/M metagenome (GOLD analysis project Ga0310822, IMG submission 201313) | Sorghum-adapted microbial communities from Joint BioEnergy Institute, Emeryville, California, United States - P4_Day56_Rep2 | ecosystem: Engineered > Bioreactor > SSF (Solid state fermentation) >... | reverse complement strand
GACCTCCTCTGAGACAACCAAAAACAAAAAGGGGAAAAACGAAACGTGGGAATGGATTAAAGCGCTGGGCATCGCCGTGGTGCTTGCGCTCATTATCCGTACCTTTTTGTTTGCACCGTTTCTTGTTGACGGTTCATCCATGATGCCGACGCTTGAAAATGGAGAACGCCTGATTGTCAGCAAGTTGATTTATTACATTCAGGAACCGAAACCTGGCGATATTATTGTCTTCCACGCCACTAAGGAAAAAGATTATATTAAACGGGTGATTGCGACGGAAGGACAGACGGTAGAAATGAGAGATGACCAGCTATACATAGACGGGAAACCGGTCGATGAACCGTATCTGAAGCAGTATAAGGAACAGGCGAGAGCGGAAGGCTATGTGCTAACGGAAGATTTCGGTCCGGAGAAAGTGCCTGCGGGTGAGATTTTCGTCATGGGAGATAACCGCCGCAACAGCACGGACAGCCGCGTCATCGGTCCTGTCCCTGTTGAAAATGTGGTGGGGCGTTCCGAGCTTGTTATCTGGCCGCTTAATAAAATTCGCTTAAACTAGCTTGAATTTACAATGAAATGTAGGTGAGGCATATGACGATTCAATGGTTTCCGGGTCATATGGCCAAGGCGCGTAGACAGGTCACGGAGAAACTGAAGCTTATCGACGTCGTTATCGAGCTTTTGGATGCCAGGCTTCCGCTCTCAAGCCGTAATCCGATGATCGATGAGATTGTCTCCGGTAAACCGCGCTTGATTCTTTTGAATAAATCGGACCTGGCTGATGAGGCTGTAACAAAGGCCTGGATACAGCATTTTGCGGACAACGGTATCAAGGCGTTGCCGATTGATGCATTATCCGGCGGCGGCGTGAATAAGCTGCCGCAGGAGTGTCAGGCGCTGGTCGAAGATATGATGGAGAAACGACGCGCTAAGGGCATGCAGGACAGGGCTGTTCGCGCCATGATACTCGGGATTCCGAACGTAGGTAAATCGTCGCTCATGAACCGACTGGCCGGCCGTAAAGTGGCGCAGACGGGAGACCGTCCGGCAGTGACGAAAGCCCAGCAGTGGGTGAAGGTGGGGAAAATACTGGAGTTATTGGACACGCCGGGGATTCTATGGCCGAAGTTTGAAGATCCGCTTGTCGGCCTGCGTCTTGCGGCGAGTGGTGCGATTAAAGATGAGCTTATCGACTTTCAGGAAGTGGCGCTGTTTGTTGTGGCGTATTTACGGATGTATTACAGCGATGCGCTGCAAGAACGCTATCAGTTGAAGGATTTGGCTGAGAGTAAGCTTGCTATCCTTGATGAAATCGGACGCAGGCGCGGCTGTTTAGTGAGCGGTGGCCACATCGACTATGATAAGGTTGCCGAATTAATCTTGCGCGAGCTGCGCGGTGGGAAGCTGGGCCGTGTTTCGCTCGAACGTCCAGGCGATGCGTTTACAGTAGAGATGGCGCGCGTGAGCATGGATGAAATTACGCCATATTAGAGAGTTGCAAAGCTTCGGTGTGAAAAGCGGGAGGAAATAAGAAATGGGGATTTATGGAAGACAATCACGCTTTTTACTTAAACTTTTCCTCACTGTATTTCATAATAGTAAAAACGTGCAGCCAAAGCTGCACGTTTTTGTTATATAAATAAGGCTCAACACAGGCTCTGGGGTTGACAGGTCCTTATACAATGGGCGAGCGCGCGCGGCTTTTGGGGAGGGCTTTTTGCTTCCCTGTGGAGCGTAACCAAGTGACATACCTATCCTTATCTCTTGTCCTTTGCCATCCATTGTGTACGTGTCAAATCGTCAACTACATGTTTTGGTGTTGAGCCTCAAATTTTTTACAGAAAAGAAGGAGCATTCTTATGAATCCGGCTAAAATGACGATAAAAGAGGTAAAAGAATTTTTATTTGCACACGAAGAGCTGACGGAAGAGACGCAGGCTTTGTTTTCTGCTGACACACGGAGCGGTGTGCAGGCGGCGTATAAACAATGGCAGCGGCGCAGAGAGAAAGCCGGACAGCTTCGTCAGCGTTGGCTTGACATGAGCAAAAATGAGCGAGAGTTGTGGAATAAGGGATATACGCACATTGCGGGGCTGGACGAAGTAGGGCGCGGGCCGCTGGCGGGACCGGTTGTGACGGCGGCGGTCATCTTGCCGCAGGACTTTTATTTGCCGGGCCTGAACGATTCAAAGAAAGTTCCTCCCGCCAGGCGCGAGACAATGTATGAGCAGATTATGGCACAAGCTGTCGCAGTTTCAGTAACGCTGAGCGACGCTGCACTTATTGATGAAATTAATATTTTTCAGGCGACTCTACGGGCCATGCGTATGGCTGTTCAAGAGCTTTCCGTCACACCGGACATCACGCTAAACGATGCGGTGACCGTGCCGGGCCTGTCCATCGAGCAGAGGCCGATTATCGGCGGAGACGGTAAAAGCGTGTCTATTGCCGCTGCATCTATCGTGGCCAAAGTGGAGCGGGACCGCATCATGAAAAAATACGATGAGCAGTACCCCGGGTACGGATTTGCATCCAATATGGGATACGGCACAGCCGAGCATTTGGCAGCGCTGCGCAAGCTGGGACCCTGTCCCATTCACCGGCGCAGCTTCGGCGGCGTGCTTACTCCATAGCACGGAAAACAAGAGCAGGAGGGAGCAGCATGATTCATGGCTTCATGACAGGCCGAATTTTTCAACAGTTGAATAGAATGCAACCTTCCCTGGTCGAGCTCATTCCCGGACAAGTGTTTCAGGGGAAAGTACTGAAACTATTTCCGGATAATTTAGCGACGGTACAGGTAGGCGGATTGACGGTTACGGCCCGTCTGGAAACTCCGCTGGAGCTCGGCCAGCGGACGTGGCTGCAGGTACAACCGGGTGGACAACCGGTTACGCTTAAGGTCATCAGCCAGCCTGGAAAGCCGGAACAGGCTTCTGAAGCCAGCATGGAAGGGTTGGCCAAAGGGCTGGGGGTACCGGTTACAAGAGAGTCGATTTCACTTCTGAAGAAAGCGGTTGATACGGGCATTCCGCTGCGGGCGGACTCGCTGCGCTCGTTCCGGCAGCTTGCCGCCGAATTCGGAGAAGATCCTGCAATGGAAGAGGCTGTCTTGCTAGCGGCGAAAAAGGGGCTTCCGCTTACAAAAGATACCGTGCTCGCCCTGCGTGCATTTATCAAAAACGCAAACCTGGATGGGGAGATGGGCAAGCTGTTCCGTCTGGTTGAACAAACGCTGACCGATGCGGAGTCGCTGCCTTCGGACATGAAAGAGACGCTGCAACGGCTTTTTATCCAAACGGAAGGAGCGAGGGAGGCGGTGGTCCAGGTGAAAAACGCAATTGTTTCACTGCAACAGACCGCAAATCCGGCAGGACAGCAGAACGGAAAGGTTGATCCGAAGAACTCCCGGTCAGCTCTGCAAAGCCTGCAGGGTGAACAAGATCAAGTAGCTGGAAACGAATCGCTATCGTCTCCATCATCTCAGGGAATGAAACAGGCAATTACCGATTTATTCGAACGCCTTGGGTTCACCCACGAACGAACACTTGCCCGGATGACAGGGGAAAAAGCGGCGGAAGTGGAGAACATAAAATCTACGTTGCTTTATTTGTTACAGCATCCGAAAGCGGATGCGCTGCCTGCCACCGTAAGGGAGCAGATGCAGCAGTTTGTGCATCAGGTAACCGGACAGCAGCTTATGATGGGAGCGGGTTCTGAGAATAATGCATTTGTCCAGGTGGCGATTCAACTGCCTTTGCCCGGCCAGGAAGACGGCGAGAATGCGCTCATTCACATTGAATCGCGCAAAAAAGGCAAAGGTGAAATTGATCCCGACAATTGCCGCCTGTTTTTCTATTTATCCATGCAGAACATAGGGGAGACAATGCTTGATGTGTCCATTGTCAATAAAATCGTCTCCCTCCATCTTTACAACAATCGTGAAGGGCTTGAGGCATTGGTACGTGCCCTGCGTGCCTCGCTGGAGCAAAATCTGGCCAAAGAAGGGTACCGCTTATCCGGGCTGCGCGTATTGGAAATGCCGGAAGAGCGTCAGCAAGAAGACAGCAAACCCACTCCGCCGCTTCCGCTGCCGAATTCAAGCCTGGTCCATTACAAAGGGGTGGATTTCCGCGTATGAAGAAGCCGTATCAACGCAAGAGTGCCGTGGCGCTGCGCTACGAACCCGGCGAAGGCGAGGCGCCGCGGGTTATCGCTAAAGGCAGGGGACATGTAGCCGAGAAAATTCTTGAGCAGGCGGAAGCGCACGGCGTACCGGTCCAACAGGATCCGTCGCTTGTAGAAGTGTTGGCCAGCCTGGAGTTGAACGAACAGATTCCGGTAGAACTCTACCAGGTAGTGGCGGAGATACTGGCGTTTGTTTACCAAACGGATCGTGGGAGCAGACGGAAATTATGAAGAAAACAAGCAGGCAGCTCGGTGCTGACGGAGAGACATTTGCGTGCCGATATTTAGAAGAGAAAGGGTATGTACTGGAATGTCGTAATTATCACACGAGAACAGGGGAAGTTGATTTAATTATGCGCGATGGGGAATGGCTGGTATTTATCGAAGTAAAGACGCGCACCAGCGATTTGTACGGCCATGGATGTGAAGCCATTACGCCGGCTAAACAGCGTACCATTCGCAGGACGGCACTGGAGTATTTGCATAAGCGTAAAGAAGAACACAAGCTGTCGCCCAGGTTTGATGTCGTCGTGCTTACGTATCGCCGTTCGATTCCTGAGCCGGAAGTTCTGCATATTTCGCATGCGTTTTAAAAATAGGCGGAGAAAAAAGAGCCGGACCGTGGCACCTGTCCACATGAAATCATACAAGTTTGCATATAGTATAGTGTACTCGACGTGTAACACCTCCTTTTCTCGCACCTGCGGTTTCGCAGGTGCTTTTTTTCTGTGAAAATCGTGAAGAAAGAAGGAGAGGGAAGGGGAAAAAAGATCCAGAGAAGAAAAAGGCGTTCGCCTTTTTCCACATTAAAATCCTCTTCTCCTTCTTTCCTTTTTTTCTTCACACCGCAAAAGTCAGCCGCCCCTCTTATGATTTTCATGTCGGGGTTGCGGCTGAAAAGTCATGGTGGTTTTCTGTAAAAAATAAAGCAGATGACTGGCATCTGCTTATCAATGGGGCGGTAAATGTAAGTCCCGCCTGTTTATTTCTTCAATTAACAGTGCGATGAACTCCTTTTCAAGGCCAAGATGCATCGCTTTCACATAGGCATCAAGCAACGCATCGTCTGAAAGTAAATGCATAGACGCCTCCCCTTGTTTTCTGTCATTTTCCATATTGTAACATCGGCGCTTTTTCGGAACAAGCGTTCCGTTATCCACAGCTTTTTGTGAATAAGTTGTGCACAAAATTTCAGATCCGCTATGAAATCTAGGTTTTTTTTGTAGATATCGTTATCCACAGCGATTTATGTCGAAAAGTTTTTATCCGGCTTACTCTTTCCACTGTTTTTGTTCCAGCGTCCTGTATTGAAACGCCTCGGCAATATGCTCTTCCCGTATATCATCACAATCTTCTAGATCGGCAATAGTACGGGCCAGCTTCACAATCTTATCGTAGGAACGATTACTCATGCCGCTTGTTTGATAGAGAGCGGAAAGCCAGCTCTGCACCGGAGTAGAAAGTGAAATATAGCGTGCAATCCATCGGCCTGATAATTGAGAATTCGTGCGGAAAGCCGCATCACGGTAGCGGTGCTTTTGCCTTTCCCGCGCCGCCTGTACCCGTCCGCGCATGATGCGAGAAGTCATCGAGACGTCTTCTTTCATTTCATCGATTCGCACCCGCGGTACTTCTACCTGAATATCCATCCGATCAAGCATCGGTCCGGACAATTTCTTCCAATAACGCCGAATCTCCCGTATCGAACATGTACACGGGTGGCCGTCCGTCTCAAAGCGGTAAAATCCACACAGACATGGATTGCATGCGGTAATAAGCAAGAATCGACAGGGAAACGAAAGCTTCGACTCCTGACGGAGGATAGTGACCTGTCCGTCTTCTAACGGCTGGCGCATTGTCTCGAGTACGTTCCGCGAAAACTCGGTCCACTCATCCAAAAACAGCACGCCAAGATGCGCGAGGCTCAGCTCGCCCGGCTGCGGAAATAGGCCGCCTCCGAGCATGCCTACAGTCGTGATGGAGGAATGCGGAGAGCGAAAAGGAGGGTAAGGAGCCTGTCTCCACCGCTCCGCAAGCAGCCCGCATGCACTGTAAATGGAATCGACTGTAAGCGATTGTTCTTCATCGAGCGGTGGGAGAATCGTCGGAAAACGACGCGCCATCATCGTCTTGCCCGTACCCGGCGGCCCGATCATAGCAAGATGATGTGCACCTGCTGCCGCTACTTCCATTGCCCGCTTTACGTGTCTCTGCCCTCTTACATCGCTAAAACACTCAGGTACATCGTCCTGTCCCGCCTGTTCATGTAGAATGCGTCCGCCGACTGTATCTACCGGAAGCTGGTCATCGGCAAATGAGCCGTATTCTATGCACTCTTTCAGCGTGGCGACGCGTAAAATCGGCAGTTTTACCCGCTCTACATCCTCTTCACACATAGCTGGAATAACGGCACCCGCAAACCCCGCCTGCCTGGCTGCGAGAATCATCGGAAACAGGCCGTGCACCGGACGCAGTTTTCCTTCAAGCGACAGCTCGCCAAGAAACAGCCAGTTTGCAAGGCCGTTCCGGATACTGGCCTGTCCGCTTCCAAGCAGGATGCCGACCGCGATGGCCAGATCGAGCATGGAGCCCGCTTTCCGAACGTCTGCCGGAGCCAGATTCACCGTAATGCGCTGCAGCGGAAATGAATACCCGCTATTCTTAATGGCTGACTTGACCCGATTGCGCGCTTCCCGTACGGAAGAAGCGGCCAGCCCGCTAATTTCGAAGTGCGGCAGTCCGTTCGCAATATCAACCTCGACTTCCACCCCCACCCCCTGCACTCCCAACACCGTAGCACTGTAAACTTTCGCAAGCATATTCGCTACCCTCCTTTTTGTTAAAAATTAACATATTTTGAGTTTAATTTCCAGATTTCATTTTGTCTGCTGACACAAAACCACCATGCCCAATTAGCCACAGGCCCTGCCATGAAAATGAAAGGAAGAGCGGCTGACTTTTGTGGTATGAAGGAAAAGAGAGAAGAGAACGTGACAATGATTTCAATGGAGAAAAAGGCGAATGCCTTTTTCTACCCTGGATCTTTTTTCCTCTTTCTCTCCTTCTTTCCTCACAATTTTCACAGAAAAATGCGAAATGCTTGCAGGGATTTGCCGAATTATGCCGAATAAGCTATACTGTATGCGCAGACGAGCTTACAGGGGAGAAGCTTGATGCGTTTATTTTATGCAAAATGTGGTTAGGAGGATGGAGAATGAATATCCACGAGTATCAAGGCAAAGAGATACTTAAGCAGTACGGCGTGGTCGTGCCGAACGGGAAAGTGGCATTCACGGTAAATGAAGCGGTAGAAGCGGCAAAAGAGCTGGACGCGAACGTATACGTGGTAAAAGCGCAAATCCATGCCGGCGGACGCGGTAAAGCAGGGGGGGTTAAAATTGCAAAAAACCTCGATGAAGTTCGTACATACGCGCAGGAGATTCTGGGCAAAGTACTCGTTACTCACCAGACCGGCCCGGAAGGCAAAGAAGTAAAGCGCCTGCTTATTGAAGAAGGATGCGACATTCAAAAAGAATACTATGTAGGTGTTGTTGTAGACCGCAACACAAACCGCGTTGTTATGATGGCATCCGAAGAAGGCGGTACGGAAATTGAAGAGGTAGCAGCAAAAACACCTGAAAAAATCTTCAAAGAGGTTATTGACCCGGCTGTAGGATTGCTGCCTTTCCAAGCGCGTAAACTCGCGTTCTCTATCAATATTCCGAATAACCTGGTAAACAAAGCCGTGAAGTTCATGATGGGTTTGTACCAGGCATTTGTTGACAAAGATTGCTCAATCGCGGAAATCAATCCGCTTGTTGTGACAGGCGACGGAAACGTAATGGCACTCGATGCGAAGTTGAACTTCGACTCCAATGCACTGTACCGTCATCAGGACGTAATGAAGCTGCGTGACCTTGATGAAGAAGATCCAAAGGAAATCGAAGCATCCAACTATGATTTGAACTACATTGCGCTCGACGGTAACATCGGCTGCATGGTTAACGGTGCAGGGCTTGCGATGGCGACAATGGATATTATCAAATTTTACGGCGGCGAGCCGGCCAACTTCCTTGACGTTGGCGGCGGTGCGACGACTGAGAAAGTTACGGCTGCTTTTAAACTGATTCTGTCCGATGAAAACGTAAAAGGTATTTTCATCAACATCTTCGGCGGCATCATGAAGTGTGACGTTATCGCGGAAGGTGTAGTAGAAGCGGCGAAGCAAGTGGGACTGGACCGTCCGCTTGTCGTGCGCCTTGAAGGTACGAACGTAGATCTCGGTAAGAAAATCCTTAACGAATCCGGCCTTAACATTGTAGCTGCGGAGTCAATGGCAGACGGTGCGGAAAAAATCGTTTCCTTGGTGAAATAAGAAAGGTGGGACTGGAGAGCTATGAGTATTCTTATTAACAAAGATACAAAAGTAATCACCCAGGGTATCACTGGCGCTACGGGTGCATTCCATACAAGACAAGCTGTTGAGTACGGCACAAAAATGGTCGGCGGTGTTACACCGGGTAAAGGAGGCATGGAATTCGAAGGAATTCCTGTATTCAATACGGTACGTGAAGCAGTAAAAGAAACAGGCGCGAATGCGTCCGTTATTTACGTTCCGCCGGCATTTGCGGCTGATTCCATTATGGAAGCGGTAGACGCGGAACTGGAGCTTGTTATTTGTATCACAGAAGGGATCCCCGTGCTTGACATGGTAAAAGTAAAACGCTATATGGAAGGCAGCAAGACGCGCCTTATCGGGCCGAACTGCCCTGGCGTTATCACGCCGGGCGAGTGTAAAATCGGTATCATGCCGGGCTACATCCATGCGCCTGGTAAAATAGGTATCGTGTCTCGCTCCGGAACCCTTACGTACGAGGCGGTTCATCAATTAACGACAAACGGCATCGGCCAGTCCACTGCTGTGGGTATCGGTGGTGACCCGGTTAACGGTACGAACTTTATCGACTGCCTCAAGTTATTCAATGAGGATCCGAACACGGAAGCTGTGATCATGATCGGTGAAATCGGCGGTACGGCGGAAGAAGAAGCGGCTGAATGGGTGAAAGCCAACATGAAGAAGCCGGTTGTCGGCTTTATCGGCGGTCAAACGGCACCTCCGGGAAAACGCATGGGCCATGCGGGCGCGATTATTTCCGGCGGTAAAGGAACGGCTGCCGAGAAGATTAGAACGATGGAAGCATGCGGCATCCGCGTAGCGAAAACACCGGCCGTAATGGGCGAAACAATGATTGAAGTCCTTAAAGATCATGGTCTGCTTGAAGTGTGCAAAACAGTTAAATAAGGGGAGTTACATGTAAAAAAGGAGCGCTGTTACAGCGCTCCTTTTTCGACATTACTCAGCCAATAGCATGGAAGGATTTTCCATATACTTCCTCGAAATTAATGAAAAAAAGAAGAGGAGTGAGGAAAAATGGAAAAAAGAGAGTACATGCTGCTGGCTCTATCACATATTAATCGGGTGGGGCGAACTGTACTGCGCGCTGCACGAAAGCTTGATGAAGCGGTCGATTTCTCACGCTGCTCCGTGCAGGATATACAGAAGATGCTGGCTGTTTCTCCTAAAGTAGCGGAAAAAATTCGAATGGAATTTTCCCTCAGGGACGCTGTATCGCGGGTGCAGAGATGGCAGGCGGAAGGAATCGGATTGCTTACGCAATGCAGTTCCGAATATCCTGCTTTGTTGCGCGAAATTCCCGACCCGCCCGAAGTTTTATACATAATCGGCAATAAAACATTATTGCATCAACCTTCGTTCGCGATTATTGGAACGCGCAAACCAACCGCTTACGGAAAAACGGTTGCCCGCCAAATGGCGCGTGAATTGGCGGAGCGGGGAGTGACCATTGTCTCGGGTATGGCACGGGGGATTGACGGTGAAGCGCATCGTGGCGCCCTGGCCGGGGGCGGATCTACTATTGCGGTACTGGGATGCGGTGTCAACATTGTATACCCTCCTGAAAATCGCGCGCTGGCCATGGAAATACGGCAAAAGGGGCTTATTGTATCCGAGTACCCTCCCGGCATGGAACCGCAGCGTGGTTTTTTCCCCGAGCGCAACCGTATTATTAGTGGACTGAGCCAGGGAGTGCTTGTCGTAGAGGCGGCGTCGCGCAGCGGTTCATTAATCACAGCTGATCTGGCCATAGACCAGGGGAGGGACGTATTTGCCATTCCCGGTTCGATTCATTCTCCCAAAAGCGCCGGATCCCACTGGCTCATTCAGCAGGGAGCAAAGCTTACGCAAACGATACAGGATATCCTAAATGAATATCCAATGCTCGTTTCTGGAGTAAACAAAAGTGTAGCCTGTACTGATGATCATGGTCTTTTGTCGCTCACTCCGGAGGAAGAGATTGTATTGGCGGCAGTCGGCTGGGAAGCGGTGTCATATGAAGAGATTTTATGTCGAACGTCGTTTTCCTCTAGCTATTTGCATTATCTTTTGCTATCTTTGCAAGTAAAACAGCAAGTCATACAACTGCCCGGACCGGCCTTCGTCCGGATAAAAAACAGGAATGATGTTTGACAAACGCAAGTTTTGTAATTAATAATAGGAGGAATTCTTTTCTTTCACAGAAAACGATCATGGTTTTTCAGCCGCAACCCCGACATGAAAATAATGGGAAAGATGGCTGACTTTTGTGGTATGAAGGAAAAGAGAGAAGAGAACGAGGGGTGTTTTCAATGGGGAAAAAGGCGAACGCCTTTTTCTTCCCCGGATCTCATTTCCTCTTTCTCTCCTTCTTTCCTCACAATTTTCACAGAAAAAGGGGGAAACATGCTTGGCAGATTCACTGGTAATAGTGGAGTCTCCCGCAAAGGCGAAGACAATCGGGAAATATCTCGGGAAGAAATATATTGTAAAAGCATCGATGGGTCATGTGAGAGACTTACCGAAAAGTCAGATGGGCGTCGACGTTACAGAGGGATTTCAACCGAAATACATTACGATTCGCGGCAAAGGAGACGTACTGAAAGAGCTGCGCGATGCGTCTAAAAAAGTGAAAAACATTTATCTGGCGGCGGACCCCGACCGCGAAGGCGAGGCAATTGCCTGGCATCTGGCTCACAGTTTGAACATAAATGAAGAAAAGCCATGCCGTGTCGTATTCAACGAGATTACGAAGCAGGCTGTTAAAGAAGCGTTTAAGCATCCGCGAAAGATCGATATGGATTTGGTAAATGCCCAGCAGACGCGCCGGATTCTTGACCGTCTGGTCGGCTATAACATCTCGCCGCTGCTGTGGAAAAAGGTTAAAAAAGGATTGAGCGCAGGCCGTGTGCAATCGGTTGCCGTAAAACTCATCATCGACCGTGAAAAAGAAATTAACGCCTTCGTGCCGGAGGAATACTGGTCCGTGACCGCGCGCCTGAAGACCGGCAAGGAAACGTTTGAAGCCAAGTTCTACGGGTACGGCAGTGAAAAAATCGAATTGAAATCGGAAGCGGACGTGCAGGAGCTTCTGAAAAAAATCGAAGGCAAATCCTATACAATCACAGACATCAAAAAACGGGAGCGTCGGCGCAACCCCGCTGCACCGTTTACCACCAGTTCACTGCAGCAGGAAGCGGCCCGCAAGTTGAATTTCCGTGCTGCCAAAACGATGATGGTGGCACAGCAGCTATACGAAGGGATCGACATCGGTAAAGAGGGGACGGTCGGTCTGATTACGTACATGCGTACCGATTCTACCCGTATTTCACCGACGGCACAGGAAGAGGCGAAGAAGTACATTACGCAAGTATACGGACAAGAATATGCGCTGAGTGAGCCGCGTCAGTTCGGGAAAAAGGAAGGTGCACAGGATGCGCATGAAGCGATTCGCCCAACGCTGGTGGCCAAGGATCCAGCCTCGCTTAAAGAATACTTATCACGGGACCAGCTCAAACTGTACCGCCTGATATGGGAACGCTTTATTGCCAGTCAGATGGCGGCCGCGGTACTTGATACGGTAACAGCGGACATTCATGCAGGGGATGCGGTATTTCGCGCCAACGGTTCCCAGGTGAAATTCCAGGGGTTTATGAAAGTGTATGTAGAAGGTACGGATGATGCGGAGAAGGAAGAAGATAAGATGCTGCCGCCACTCGAAGAAAACCAGAAAATAGAGCTTTTGGAAATAGATCCGAAGCAGCATTTCACCCAGCCGCCGCCGCGCTATTCGGAGGCGCGCCTGGTAAAAACGCTTGAGGAGCTGGGAATAGGACGTCCCAGCACGTATGCGCCGACGCTTGATACGATCCAAAAGCGTGGCTATGTAGCGCTGCAGGATCGGCGGTTCATTCCGACCGAACTTGGCGAAATCGTGCTCGGTCTAATGGAAGAGTTTTTTCCGGAGATCCTTGATACAAAATTCACCGCCAAGATGGAAGATGACCTGGATCATATTGAAGAGGGAAAAGCCGAATGGGTGAAAGTGCTTGATGATTTCTATCAAAGATTTTCCAAGCGGCTTGAAGTGGCGGAAAAGCATATGCAGGAAGTAGAGATTAAAGACGAGGTCTCCGATGTAATATGTGAGAAGTGCGGCAGCCAGATGGTGTACAAAATCGGCCGATACGGTAAGTTCCTTGCTTGCTCCGCATTTCCCGAATGCCGCAACACAATGCCGATCGTAAAAGAAATCGGCGTAAAATGTCCAAAATGTGAAACCGGAGAGATTGTGGAACGTAAGAGTAAGAAGAATCGCCTCTTCTACGGCTGCAACAACTATCCGGATTGCGATTTCATCTCATGGGATAAGCCGCTTCCCCGTACTTGTCCGAAATGCGGAAAAATGCTTGTTGAGAAGAAAGGCAAGGGCAAGAACAAAGGACCTGTCGTTCATTGTTCGGAGTGTGACTATCAGGAAGAAACATCGTAAGAAGGAGTTTTGCAGACAATGGAAAAAGTAAAAGTCATCGGAGCCGGACTGGCGGGCAGCGAAGCAGCCTGGCAGATTGCTGAGCAGGGCGTGGATGTGATTTTGTATGAGATGCGCCCTGTAAGGCAGACTCCGGCCCACCATACGGAGCAGTTTGCGGAGCTGGTATGCAGTAACTCGCTGCGTGCCAACGCGCTGACCAATGCGGTCGGCATCCTGAAGGAGGAGATGCGCACCCTCTCGTCTCTGATTATTCGTTCCGCGGATAACTGCGCAGTGCCTGCAGGCGGCGCGCTGGCGGTGGACCGGCACGAGTTTGCCGGCGCGGTAACAGACAGCATCCGCAACCACCCGCGTATCGAGGTGCGCAACGAAGAGATTACGGAAATTCCTGAAGGGATTGTAGTAATTGCGACCGGTCCGCTTACGTCCCCTGATTTGTCGAAACAACTGCAGCAGTTGACAGGGGAAGAATACTTATATTTCTACGATGCGGCTGCGCCGATTATCGAAAAAGAAACCATTAATATGGAGAAGGTCTTCCTCGCTTCGCGTTACGATAAAGGGGAAGCGGCGTATTTGAACTGCCCGATGAATGAAGAAGAGTTCAACGCTTTTTACGAAGCTCTCATTACAGCAGAGGAAGTGCCGCTGAAAGAGTTCGAGAAAGAAGTCTTTTTCGAAGGCTGCATGCCGATTGAAGTGATGGCAAAGCGCGGCAAGCAGACGATGCTGTTTGGGCCTATGAAGCCGGTCGGGCTTACCGACCCGCGCACCGGAAAGCAGCCGTTTGCGGTCGTACAGCTGCGCCAGGATAACAGTGCAGGCACTTTATACAATATTGTAGGGTTTCAAACCCATTTGAAGTGGCCGGAGCAAAAACGGGTATTTCAGATGATTCCCGGCCTCGAAAATGCGGAAATCGTACGCTACGGTGTCATTCACCGCAATACGTTTATTAATTCGCCGCGTCTGCTGAAGGCGACCTACCAATATAAAGACCGGGAAACGCTGTTCTTTGCAGGACAGATGACAGGCGTGGAAGGATATGTAGAGTCTGCCGCGTCCGGTCTTATCGCAGGCATCAATGCGGGAAGATTGGCCCGCGGTCTTGCGCCGCTTGTATTTCCGGCGGAAACCGCGATGGGAAGTATGGCACATTATATCACTACGGCAAACCCGGAAAATTTCCAGCCGATGAATGCTAACTTCGGGCTGTTTCCGCCGCTTGCGAAGAAGATTCGCAATAAGAAAGAGCGGTATGAACAGTACGCTGAACGTGCATTGGATAAAATTCAGAATTTTTCCCGAAACGTTCACAATTAAAGTTGCAGCTAGTATGAGGTTGTGATATACTAACGACGGTTAAAGGCTGGTTTCTCCCTGTTGGGGAGGTATTTTTTCTGAAAGAATTGCGAGCGGGATACGGCGGTGCCGTGTCCCGTATGCGTTGGTGCTCGGTTAGGAGGAACATGAATGGAGGGCTTGCAGCCTGATGCTTCGCTTCTGGAGTTTAAACAATATCTGCAGATTGAGAAGAATGCTTCACCTCTGACGATCGCGAATTATGAGAAGGACATCCTGGCATTTACGGCATTTATGAAGCAGCATGGCGTAACCGAATATGCTGCTGTTTCGTATGTCCATGTACGAAGCTATCTCACGGAACTGCATAGGAGAAACTACGCCCGAAGATCCATTGCCCGCAAGTTGTCGAGTCTCAGAAGCTTCTACCGATTTTTGCTGCGGGAGGAGAAGCTTGAGCATAATCCGTTTACGATGGTGTCGACGCCGAAGCTTGCCAAGAAGCTTCCGAGCTTTTTGTTTCCTAAGGAGATTGAATCGCTCTTAAGCCTGCCGGATACAGCGCAGCCGCTTGGGATGAGGGACCGCGCCATTCTGGAAATGCTGTATGCAAGCGGGATGCGGGTATCGGAGTTGACAGGGCTTACCATGCGTTCGGTTGACTTGTTTGCGGGAACCGCGTTAGTATTCGGAAAAGGGGCAAAAGAAAGATACGTTCCGCTCGGGGAGCACGCTTTGCGCGCCTACGAACAGTACATACGAGCGGGAAGACCGATGCTGTGCAAACAGCAAAAAACAGACGCTTTGTTTGTTAACGTTCGGGGGGAGCCGCTGACGGACCGCAGTGTGCGCCGCATGATTAATAAATACGTTGAGCAGGCCAGTGAATTGCTGAAGGTAAGCCCGCATACTTTCCGCCATACGTTTGCGACCCATCTGCTCGAGAATGGGGCCGATTTGCGGAGCGTGCAGGAGATGCTGGGGCACGCCAGCATTTCATCGACGCAAATCTATACGCATGTGACGCGCGAGAGAATGCGGCTTGTATACAACCAAGCTCATCCACGGGCGTAAATTAATATAATGGAGGGAACCCGATGGAGATGACCTTTCACGCCACTACAATCTTTGCTGTACGCCATAATGGGAGCGGCGCGATGGCCGGCGACGGTCAGGTTACGATGGGGAACGCGGTAGTGATGAAACAGACGGCAAAAAAAGTGCGCCGTTTGTATCACGGAGAAGTCGTGGCCGGGTTTGCCGGGTCCGTCGCCGATGCGATTACGCTATTTGAGAAGTTCGAAGCCAAGCTGGAAGAATACCACGGCAATCTGCAGCGTGCGGCCGTAGAGCTGGCTAAAGACTGGCGGCTGGATAAAGTACTCCGCAGACTGGAAGCGTTAATGATCGTTATGAACAAAGACCACATGCTTCTTATCTCAGGAACAGGGGAAATTATTGAACCGGACGACGGCATCCTTGCTATCGGCTCGGGCGGCAATTATGCGCTGGCAGCGGGACGCGCGCTGAAAAAGCACGCTCCGAATCTAACGGCTCGGGAGATAGCCACCGCAGCTCTGACGGCGGCAGCTGATATTTGCGTCTATACGAACCATAACCTGGTTGTTGAAGAAATCCATGAGTGACGAGGAGGCTGTGCCTTGAAAAATTCTGAGCGTTTAACGCCAAAACAAATTGTGGAGCAGTTGGATCACTTTATTGTCGGGCAGAAGCGTGCCAAGCGTTCCGTGGCGATTGCCCTGCGCAACCGATACCGCCGCAGTTTGCTTCCGGAAGAGATTCGTGATGAAATTGTGCCGAAGAACATTCTTATGATAGGGCCCACTGGTGTCGGAAAGACGGAAATTGCAAGACGTCTTGCAAAGCTTACCGGCGCCCCTTTCATCAAAGTGGAGGCGACCAAGTTTACGGAGGTAGGATACGTAGGGCGTGATGTAGAATCTATGGTGCGCGATTTGGTAGAGACTGCGATTCGCATTGTAAAGGCGGAGAAGATGGAGCAGGTAAAAGACAGGGCGGAAGCGATGGCGAACGAACGCATCGTGCATATTCTCGTCCCCGGCAAGAAAAGCAGTCAATCGTACAAGAATCCGCTGGAGATGCTTTTTGGCAACCAGAATACGCACCAGTCTTCACAAAGTGATACGGAAGATCTCTCTGTATCGCAGCAGCGCCGTCAAGTCGCCCATCAGCTTGCCATGGGAGAGTTAGAAGACACGGTCATTGAAATCGAGGTAGAAGATGCCGCACCGCCGATATTTGATATGTTTTCGGGTTCAGGCATGGATCAAATGGGTATTAATATGCAAGAGATGCTTGGCAATCTTCTACCCAAAAAGATGAAAAAGCGCAAGCTGCCGATTCGGGAAGCCCGCAAAGCGCTAACTATGCAGGAGGCCCAGAAGCTAATTGATATGGATGAAGTTATTCAGGAATCTGTTACCCGTGCGGAGCAAAGCGGCATTATTTTTATTGATGAAATCGATAAAATTGCCGGAAAAGAATCCAATTCGGCGCAAGTATCGCGCGAAGGCGTACAGCGGGACATCCTGCCGATTGTGGAAGGCTCCACGGTCATGACAAAATACGGTCCTGTAAAAACGGATTATGTCCTATTCATCGCAGCGGGAGCGTTTCACATGGCGAAGCCGTCCGACCTGATTCCGGAATTGCAGGGACGATTCCCCATCCGCGTAGAGCTGGATAATCTGAAAGTGGAAGATTTTGTACAGATTTTAACCGAGCCGAAAAATGCTTTAACCAAACAATATATCTCTTTATTAGAGACTGAAGGAATAAAAGTTGAATTTTCTGACGATGCTATTAAAGAAATTGCAAAACTTGCGGCCGAAGTGAACCAGACTACGGATAATATCGGCGCCAGAAGACTACATACCATCCTAGAAAAATTGCTTGAAGATTTATCTTTTGAGGCTTCTGATATTACGCTTGAAAAAGTGGTAATCACCCCGGAATACGTGAGGGAGAAATTGCAAGGCATCGTAGAAGATCGAGATTTGAGTCGCTATATTTTGTAAAATTTGAAGGAGGAGTTACAACAATGGATTTGCTAACAAAAATTCGCCGTATTAACCGCCTGCTGCAAAAAACGGCCGGACATCCGGTCAACTTTATGGAAATGGCAGAGGTTATGAGTGAGATTATCGAGGCCAACATTTTCGTATTAAGCCGCAAAGGAAAGATTCTTGGTTATGCGATTGCACAGGAAGTAGACAACGAACGAATTCGTAAAATGCTCGAAGAGCGCCGTTTTCCTGGCGATTACAGCACGCAGCTGCTTCGTCTGGATGAGACGTCAGCGAACCTGGACATCGATAGTCCGTATACTGCATTCCCGGTAGAGATGAAAGACCTGTTCAAAAAAGGACTGACGACTATTGTTCCGGTTATCGGAGGCGGTGATCGCCTGGGTACGCTTGTGCTGGCACGCGTGAATGAAACGTTTACGGATGACGACCTTGTGCTTGCCGAAGTAGGAGCAACAGTGGTAGGTATGGAGATTCTCCGCGAGCGTGCAGAAGAGATTGAGCAGGAAGCTCGCAGCAAAGCGGTTGTGCAGATGGCCATCGGCTCATTGTCGTACAGCGAATTGGAAGCTGTGGAGCATATTTTTGAAGAGCTGGATGCGAAAGAAGGTCTACTCGTAGCAAGCAAGATTGCCGACCGGGTGGGCATTACCCGCTCCGTTATCGTAAACGCGTTGCGCAAACTGGAAAGCGCAGGGGTTATCGAATCGCGTTCGCTTGGTATGAAAGGTACGTATATTAAAATCTTAAATGAGAAATTGCTTCCGGAACTTGAAAAATTAAAAACTTCTTAACATGCAACACTTGACTTCGTAATAAAATGTATGACTTCGTAATAAGAAATAATTTTTTGCTCGGTAACAAAGCCCTATCTTTAAGATAGGGCTTTGTTCGTTTAACACAATCTGCTAATATAAAGGTTGTTATACAGATTTCATATATTTTGTCGAATTAGCAGGATTTTGTTTTCCTGTACTGGAATATAATAGGGGATACAAGCGGCAGAATGGTATGAAAGGAGGGGAAGAGATGCTTTCAACACCAACATTGTCGATGTTCGAGAAAGCGTTGGATGCTGCTTCGATGCGGCAGCGGGCCATTAGCAATAATATCGCTAACGTAGATACTCCATATTATAGGTCTCAATCTGTAACATTTGAAAGCGAGTTGCAGAAAGCGCTCGCCAAAAGCTCTACGACTTTTGTCGCTTACCGGACAAATGAGAAGCACCTGGCCTTTGGACTTCCTTCGTTAGAAAACATCGAACCAAAGCTACAAATCGACTCTTCTGCAGGTCCTATGCAAAATGCGGCGAATAATGTCGATTTGGATTTTGAGATGATAAATTTGGCAAGAAACCAGTTGTGGTACAACGCGCTGGTACAACAGACGAACGGCCAATTCACGAAGTTGCGGACCATAATAGGAGGTAAATGAAAATGGGTTTATTTGGGAGTTTTGATATTAGCGCCTCTGCATTGACGGCCAACCGCCTTCGGATGGATATCATTTCGAGTAATATTTCCAACGCCAATACAACGCGTGGCGAGTATGTAAACGGCCAGTGGCAACCTTACAAACGAAAAGTGGCTGTCATTGAGCCGAAAACGGGTGCATCCAGCTTTGAAAACTTTTTGCAGGCGGCAGTCAGCAGAACGGGGATGAGCACGGTAAATGGGGTTCGTGTGTCCCAAATCGTTGAGGACAGAACTCCTCCAAAAATAATGTATGATCCTACACACCCGGATGCAGATGCGAGAGGGTATGTGGCACTGCCGAATGTAGATATGCTAAAAGAAATGATAGATTTAATGTCAACAACCAGGGCATATGAGTCGAACGCGACCGCCATTAATGCGGCAAAAGCCATGGCGATGAAAGCATTGGAAATTGGTAAGTAAGGGGCGAGGACATGATAGAGAGAATTGGAGCTGGCCTTCCGCTGGAGGCCATGCAGGAAAGCGGGACAAAAGCTGCTCCTACACCGTATGAAGTAACAACCGCTTTTTCGACGTATTTAAAAAATGCGATTCAGGATGTTAATGCTTTACAGAAGACCAGCGAGAAACTTAATCAGGGATTGGCTACCGGACAGGTGCAGGATTTGCATCAGGTTATGATCGCCTCGCAAAAGGCAGGGGTCGCGATCGACATGGCGATGCAACTACGCAATAAAGCCGTAGAGGCATACCAAGAGATTATGAGAATGCAAATCTAGTAATTTAATGGCAATTGGCGGGGTGGAGGATGAACGAGAGATTGCAGCAGTGGCGGGAGAGGCTCACAGAGCTTTCAAACCGCTTCTCAAAAAAACAGAAAATGATAATAGGCGCAATTGCCGCTTTTCTTATTATATCGGCAACTCTAGCGATTTATATAGCCTCCAGACCGAATTACGCGCCACTTTTTAGCGGTAACTTAACCGAAGTGGATGTGGCCCAGATAAAAACGGAACTGGATGCAATGGGTTACGCTGAATACAAAATTGAAGGCAATAATGTGCTGGTACCGGAAAAGGACAAATACAACCTTGCCGCCGATTTGACAGCCAAGAATGTACCGAAAGGCGAAGGTGTTCGTCTAGATATTTTCAGTCAAAATATCGGCATGGGAATGACAGATCGTCAGTTTGATGTTGTAGAGCGTGACGCAATGCAGACACAGCTTGCCGATTTGTTGAAGACGGTAGACGGTGTACGCAACGCTAAAGTTATTCTAACAATGCCGGAAGAAAGTGTATTTGTGCAGGAAGATGCACAGAAGGCGACGGCTTCTATTGTTGTTGACGTAGAGCCGGGTAAGCAATTGACGGCACCGCAGGTAAACGCACTGTATAATCTGGTGTCAAAAAGCGTGCCGAACCTACCAAAAGAAAACATCGTCATTATGAACCAATACAGTGAAATGTTGGAGATGACTGAAGAAGAAGGTAACGTTTATG
>Ga0310822_100442_pt1 | contig 20392 bp, 9 predicted proteins | sample P4_ome_2_FD_201313 | JGI IMG/M metagenome (GOLD analysis project Ga0310822, IMG submission 201313) | Sorghum-adapted microbial communities from Joint BioEnergy Institute, Emeryville, California, United States - P4_Day56_Rep2 | ecosystem: Engineered > Bioreactor > SSF (Solid state fermentation) >... | reverse complement strand
TGCCCTCTTGCTCAACGAAATTCGCATCGCCTGGTTCAAGCGCACGATCCAGACGGTGACGTACGGCCCGTATTTTTTGTCGTGGGTGATCGTGTACGGGTTGACCGTCGCTTTCCTTGCCCAGGAGTCGGGCATCGTCAACCACTACATTCGCGAATGGGGCGGAACCCCGATCAATTTTCTCACCAGCAGCGAATGGTTTCGGTCGATCTTGATTTTGACGGACATCTGGAAAAATACCGGATACGGCGCGATTATTTATTTGGCGGCGCTGGCGACCATCAATCCGGAGCTGTACGAGGCGGCGGTCGTCGACGGGGCCGGACGGTGGCGGCAAATGTGGCATATTACGCTGCCCGGTTTGCGCGACGTGTTTATCCTGCTCTTGATTTTGCGCATCGGCCACATTTTGGACGCCGGCTTCGATCAAGTGTACATTTTTCTCAACGCGCGCGTATACAACGTCGGCGACATTATCGACACGTGGGTGTTCCGTCGGGGACTGGAGGAACTGGAATTCAGCGTGGCGGCCGCGACCAATTTGTTCAAGTCGGTCATCGGGTTCGTGCTCGTGATCGGAGCGAACAAGTTGGCCAAAAAAATGACGGGATCCGGCATTTGGTAAAGGGAGGCGGTCAGATTGCAGCTGTATAAAACGAAAGCGGACAAATGGGTCGACGTCATCATCTACACGGTGTTGGCCTTGTTTGGACTCATGACGCTGTTTCCGCTGTATTACGTCGTCGTCATGTCGGTGACGCCGTACTCGGAAGTGTTGCGCAACGGCGGGTTCGTGCTGCTGCCTACGACCCTTACGCTGGAAGCGTTTGAGACGATTTTGTCCAGCCGGGTCATTCCGCGGGCGTTTCAGGTGACGGTGTTCGTGGCGTTGGCCGGCACTTTGCTGAATTTGACCGTAACGACGCTGCTCGCCTACCCGTTGTCGAAAAAGCATATTCCCGGCCGAAACGCGGTGCTGCTCGCGCTCGTGTTCACGATGCTGTTTTCCGGCGGGCTGATTCCGCTGTATCTCGTCGTCCGGGCCACCGGCCTGACCAATACGCTGTGGGCGCTGATCATTCCGGGACTCGTCTCCACGTTCAATTTGCTGATTATGAAAACGTACTTTGAAAACTTGCCGGCGGAAGTGGAGGAGGCGGCGAAGGTGGACGGCTGCGGCGACGTGCAGACGCTCGTGCGCATCGTGCTGCCGCTGTCGGCGCCGATTATGGCGACGCTGGGGCTGTTTTACGGGGTGAATCACTGGAACGCCTATTTTCCGGGGATTATGTATTTGCGCGACAAATCGCTGTATCCGCTGCAGGTCGTGCTGCGCAACATGATCCAGACGCCCAACATCAGCCAGGAGCTGGCGGTCAACAATCCGCTTTTGGTGCAGACGCTGCCGCCGGAGACGATCAAGATGGCCGCCGTCGTCGTGGCGATCGTGCCCGTCATGGTCATTTATCCGTTTTTGCAGCGGTATTTCATTCGGGGCATGCTGCTCGGATCGATCAAAGGCTAAACACGGCGCCGGCCGTCGACCGCCCGCGCCGGCGGCGTCGGCATGAGCGCGGCGTTCGCGACGGAGCTGACGGTCGGCGATGCCGGAAGGCGGTTCGGCCGCGGCGCCCGCGGCGCTCAATGCGCCAAAGCGGCTCATACCGTTCGATCGGACCGGCCGCCGCCCCGCGTCAATCGTCCGAACCGGACAAAATTTCCGTCATCCGGTCGGCGAACTCCTCGGCCGATTCCAGGCCGGACCAGAACAGCATCATTTCCGTATCCAGCTCGTCCATCACGTGCATGTCCCGCACCATTTCATGCAAAAAATAGCTGTTTTCCACCGCTTCCTGATGCAGATGCAGCGATTCCAGCGCGGGCAGGTTCCATATTTTTTCGTTGACTTCGGGCAGCACCGAGATGAAGCCGGCGGTGCGGCTCAGCTGTTCCTGCATCTCCGGCCCGATGGCCATCTGCAGAAAGCGCGCGGCCAATTCCGGTTCGTTGCTGTCGGCCGGCACCATGAACGCGTTCGAAATCAGCATCGTGTCCTTCTTGTCGCCGAACGGCAAGGGCGCCACTTTCGGCGTGAACTTCATCGTCGCCTGAACCCAACCGGCGAGTTCGATCGCCGTGGTGAGCACCATCGCGGCCTTTTCCCGGACAAAGGCGTCGGAGTTCAGCGTATATCTCGGCGACAGGGTGGCGACCTGGTGCCGGTACAGCAGATCGTGCAGCATGGTCAGCATGCGGACGATCGCTCTGCGGTCCGGCTGTTTGAAGTTGACGCCGTTTTGCAGCGCGACGACCGGCCAGCGGCTCGGCGCCGAGGACAGCGTCAAACCGTACAAATCCAGGATGCCGTCGCCGTTCGTGTCCGTCGTCAGCTTCCGGGCGGCGTCGAGAAACTGTTCCCGCGTCCATTTTTCCGTCGGTTCGGCGACGCCGTACTTCCGAAACAGGTCGGGGTTGTAGGCGAGAAAAACGGTCGAAAACGTCACCGGCGCCGCTTTCCACTCGCCGTCCGCGGTGAATGCGTCGCGCAGCCGGGGATACAGCCCGGCGTAAGCGGAAGGGAGCCGTTCGCGCAGGTCGAGAAACCGGTCTTTCTGTTCAAGTTCGCCAAATTGGCGGTCCGTCACGAACACGAGATCCGGCTGCAGGCCGAGATCGCTGCTGGCGCTGACCGAATCCCAAAATTCGCCGATCGAGAAACTCAGGCACTTGACGTCGACGTTGGGATGTTCCGCCCGAAAACGTTCGATCAAGGCGGGCATGCAGATGTCAAAAAAGTGGGACGGCGACGTGGCGACAATGCGCAGCACCCTGTTCTGCGGCGCGGCGATTTCCAAATCCGGCGACACGATCGTGCCCTGACCGACTTTTTTGACGATGAGCCCTTCCTTGGCCAGCTGTTCGAGCGATTTCCGCACCGAGGTGCGGCTGATGCCGTAATACCGGCAAAGTTCGTTTTCCGACATCAGGTATTCGCCCGGCTTGATGAATCCGGACATGATTTGTTCCCGCAAAATGTTGGCCAACTTGAGATAGCGAAATTCGCTTTCGCGCTTCATTTGGTCTCTCCTATCCCCTGCGGATTGTTCTTAGTCATTGTAAAACATCGGCAAAAGAAATACAAGTAGGATACATTTGCGGGGAGACTCTGTGCGCCGCTTGGAACCGGCGAATCCGCTCCAAAAAATGCTGTTCAAGAAAAAGGCGGGAAGTTATAATACAGGTATGATACAAATATCTTAAACATGGGGTCCGAAATCCCCGCGGGAGGAGAAAGCATCATGGAAACGTTGGCGATCGACGGCGGAACGCCGGTGCGCACCCGGCCGTTTCCGCAGTGGCCCGTATTCGGCGAGGAGGAAGAACGCCTGCTTTTGGAAGCGCTGCGATCGGGCGGATGGGGCGGAACGGCGCGGAACAAGCTGCCCGAACTGGAGCGCCGCTTCGCCGAACTGCACGACGCCGCGCACGCGGTGACGGTCGTGAACGGCACGCTCGCGATTACGGTGGCGCTGCAGGCGGCGGGAGTGAATCCGGGGGACGAGGTGATCATGCCGCCCTACACCTTCATCGCGACGGCGACGTCCGCGCTGTTGTTCGGGGCGGTGCCGGTGTTTGCGGATGTGGAGCCGGATACGCTCGCGCTCGACCCGGACAAGGTCGAGGCGGCGATCACGCCGCGGACGAAAGCGATCGTCGCGGTGCACATCGGCGGAGCGCCCGCCGATATGACCAGGCTGAAGCAAATTGCCGACCGGCACGGGCTCAGGCTGATCGAGGACGCCGCCCAGGCTGCCGGCGCGAAATGGGACGGCCGCGGCGTCGGCGCGATCGGCGACCTGGGCACGTTCAGCTTCCAATCGAGCAAAAACGTCACCGCGGGCGAAGGCGGCATTATCTTGACCAACAACGGCGAGCTGGCGGATTTGGCGTGGTCGCTGGCCAATGTCGGGCGCGTTCGCGAAGGCGGATGGTATCAGCATGAGCGGATCGGTTGGAATTTGCGCATGACCGAGTTCCAGGCGGCGGTACTGTTGGCCCAGCTCGACAGAATGGAAGAGCAGACGGCGGTACGGGAGCGCAACGGCCGGCTGCTGACCGAGCTGTTGTCGGACATCGAGGGCGTCCGGACGCTGCGCAGGGACGAGCGGGTGACCCGGCACGCGTGGCATCTGTACATGTTCAAACTCGCGCCGGAGCTCGCCGATCGCGTGGACAAACAGGATATTATCCGCAAACTCAACGCGGAAGGCATCCCGGTCAGCCCCGGATACGTGCCGCTGAACAAAAACGAAGCCGTTCTTCGCGAAGTGGAAAAATGGACGGGAGCCCGCCGCGAATACGACTGCCCCGTCAGCGAACGGGCCGCCGAAAAGGAGGTGTTGTGGCTGCATCAAAACGTGCTTTTGGGCGGCGAGGAAGATATGCACGACATCGCGAAGGCGGTGCGGAAAGTGTTGCGCGCCGCGGCGCGGAACGCTTCGCTTTGATCCGCTTTGAACCGTAAGCCGGCGCCGCCGGAGAACGCTGTCCGGCGGCAACTTTGCCGGGTTTACCGCATTTGGCGGCCGCTTTGCCGGGTTCGCCGCGCAGCAGCCGCCGATTGCCGCCGATTTTCCAGGTTCCCGTTACGCCGCGCAGAAACCGCCGGATGCGGCGGCCGCTTTTCCCGCTTCCCGGTACACCGTGCGGCAGCCGCCGGATGCGGCTTTCAAACGATGGCGAACGAAACGTACCGGACGCAGGGTGAACAACATCCTAAATTTGAAAAAGGGAGGGACAATTGATGAACTTCACGATGATCCGCAGCGCCAGGCTGCGAAAACTGCTCATTTGGACGCTTGCCGTCGCGATGACGCTGTCCGGCGTCATCCTTCCGCCGCCCGCGGTGCGCGCGGACGGTACGACGACGGTCTACGCCTTTGCCGATCTGGTGAACCGGCCCGGCGACCCGGACTGGTACGTGGCGGCGACGAATCCCGCCGGCATGCGGCTGACGCCGACGAGCTTCCAGATGATCAATATGGCGGACAGCCCCGAAGTGAACGGCGAGTACATCGAAGTTTACTTCCGCGTGCCGGACAGCGGGTATTATGACGTTCGCATGGTGTCGTGGAAAAATATCGTCGGCGGTACGGTCGACATTTACATCGACGGAGAACCGGCGGCGGAAGATTACAGCTTCTACCATACGTCGGAAACGCGGACGACACCGGACACCGTTCTTCTCGCCTCCGGCCTGCGGCTGTCCAAGGGCATGCACGCATTGACGTTTGTCGCCAAGGGGACGCGCCTGCTCGCGTCCAACCAGAAATACTACGCCTATCTCTATTTGCAGCAATTCGAGCTGGAGTTGAAAGAGCGGATCATCGAACTGGACGAAGTGACGCTGTCCGCGGCGCGGACGGTGCTCGCCGTCGGCGAGACGGAGCAGGTGACGCTGGAAGCGCGGCTGAGCGACGGATCGCCCGTGACGGTGACGGATGCGGTATACGTTTCGAGCAGCAACCCTGACGTGCTGGAAGTCGCCGTCAACGAACAGGGGGCGCTCGTGACCGCCCTCAGCGAGGGGACGGCCGAAGTGGCCGCCGAGGTGTGGTATCGGGGCGTCGTCCGGCGCGGGACGCTGACGTTTATCGTAGGTGATCAGCCTGCCGTTTGGACTTATGACTTCACGGAGCCGGTCACCTCGAAACTGGAGGACACCGGCTGGGAAATCGTCGAATACGATCTGCCGCTCGGGCAAGGTTCGTACCGCAACCAGGAGTACGGCATCCAGGTGCAGGCGGGCGCGGTCGGACAGTTCATCGCATTTGACCTTCTCGTACCCGAATCCGGCATTTACAACGTGCGTTTCAACGGAGCGGGAGCGGCCAACGGGTCGATTGCGGAACTGCTGATCGACGGCGAATCGGTCGGGGAGTACCATTTTTACGCTTCCGCCTACGTGAAGGAAAAAGGACAAGTTCGTTTGAAAACGCTTGAACTGGAGGAAGGCGTACACCGGTTTACGCTGCGGGTGAAGGAGCGCGCCGGATATTTTCACATGTATCCCGGCCAGCTGCAGCTCGTCGGCGTCGACCGCCTTCCCGCGCTCGAAGCCGTCTCTCTCGCCGCGAGCCGGACGGAGCTGATGGCCGGACAAACGGCGCGGCTGTCCATGGCGGCGCAGTTGGCCGACGGGTATACCTATGATCTGTCCCGCATCAGGCGGGCGCAAGTCCAGCTGACCGGCTCGGACGAGTCCGTGGCGGCGGTCAGTTCAGACGGCACGGTGACGGCGGTCGCCCCCGGCAGCGCGGTCATCCGTTTGGACGTCGTGTTGGACGGGGCGGCCGCCTCGGACGAAATCGTAATCACCGTTAACCACCGCGTGCTTCAATCGGTCGATCTCGCTCCGGAAGTGTTGGAACTGACCGCCGGCACGACGGCGGAACTGACGGTGGCCGGTACGGCGGATGACGGATCGCCGGTGGAACTGGACGATGCGCGCATCGTCTTCCGCAGCCTCGATCCCGCCGTCGCGTCCGTGGATGAGCAGGGCATCGTGACGGGGTTGAGCGCGGGCACGACGTCCGTCGAAGCGACGGTGACGCTGGGAACGGCAACGGCGACGGGCACCGCGCAAGTTACGGTCGTGCCGCCCGTTTTGGAGCGCATTGACCTTTCGCTGTACCGGACGCGTCTGTTCGTCGGCGACCGCGTACGGGTGAAGTTGACCGGAACGTTGAACAACGGGCAGCCGGCGGATTTCTCGGAAGCCGAAGTCGTCTGGAGCAGCAGCCGCCCCGACATCGCCGGCGTGGATGAGGACGGCCTGGTGACGGTATCCGCACCGGGATCCGCGGTCATCGCCGCGACCGTGACGGCGGACGGGACGGTGTTGACCGAATCGCTGGAAATCACGGCGGAGGAAGTGACGAGCAGCAAAACGCGGCGCACGTACTACACGGACGAGAAAATCGCCGCGGCGAGGGCGAACATCGCCCGCTTCGAGTGGGCGCAAAACGACATGCAGGGCGCCGTCGAGGAAGCCGAAGCGTTTCTCGCGCTCGGGTACGAAGGGCTGTGGAATCTCGTCACGCCGCAGACGCTGCCGCGCAGCTACGCGGTCAACCAGGCGCTCGGCAGCCCGATTACCGGCAAGGAAATCGACAAGTACGGCAATTATCCGTGGCTGGCCGATCCCGTCAACGAGCCGTGGAAGCTGACCGATCCGAGCAGCGGCTACAAGTTTCCGACCAACGACTTCGGCGCCTATTACCGCAGCGGTCTCGACGAGCACGGCATTTTCCGGCCCGAATTGGCGGACCGCAGCCTGCTCGTCAACACGCTGTATCCGGAAAAAGGGGAAACGTGGGGCGTCGACGACGGTTTCGGCTGGGTGGACGAGAACGGCAACCGCTGGACGTTCATCGCCTACTACAATCACTGGTTCGTCTGGCATTCCGGCCAGGTGAGCCGGGCGATCAAGGCGCTTCGGGACGCCTACATTTACACCGGCGACATGCGTTACGCTCGCGCCGGCGTCATCCTGCTCGACCGCATCGCCGACGTCTATCCCGACATGGACATCGGCGCCTATGACCCGAGCGTGTATCTCAACTCCCACGGCGGCACCGGCAAGGGGAAAATCATCGGTTCCATTTGGGAAACCGGGCTCGTGCGCGACTTCATCAGCGCCTACGACGCCTTTTTCCCCGCGATCGACGACCCGGAAATCATCGCTTTCCTGAGCGCGAAGGCCGAGCAATATGATCTCGGCGTGTTGAAAACGTCCGCCACCGGCATCCGTCGCAATATCGAAGACGGCATCATCCGGCAAATTTATCCCGCCGTCAAGAACGCGCAAATCCGCGGCAACAACGGCATGCATCAGACGACGCTCGCGCTGGCCGCCGTCGTGTTCGACACGCTGCCGGAAACGAAAGAATGGCTCGACTTCAATTTCCAGACCGGCGGGCTGGTATCCGGACCTTACCGCGTCACCGGCGGCAACATCAACGCGCTGCTCGTCAACGACGTGGACCGCGACGGCGCGGGCAACGAGGCGTCGCCGGAATACAACGGCTACTGGCTGACGCAATTTGCGGAAATGGCCGACATTTTGGACGGATACGACCTGTACCCGGCTGCGGATTTGTATGAGCACGTCAAATTCCGCAAAATGTTTTCCGCGATTTATCCGCTGCAGCTCAGCGACCGGTATTTTCCGCTGATCGGCGACGCGGGCAACGCCGGCGGGCCGATCAACTATTTGAACAAGGCGCTGATGATCAAAGCGTTCGAACAATATCGGGAGCCGGTGTTCGCGCAGATCGTCCATTTTCTGAACGGCCATCAGACGGCGGGCATCCGCGGCGACATTTTTTCGGAGGATCCGCTGGCGGTCGCCGCCGACATCGAAGCGGTCATCGAGGAGCACGGCCCGCTTCGCCTCCCCAGCACGAACCTGACCGGGTACGGGTTCGCCGCGCTGCGCGACGGCGTCAACGAGCGGCGGTTCAGCGGCATCACCTTGCCGTTCAGCGAGCTGGAGATCGTCGAAGCGACGGCCGGTTACAAGTATTTTGAAAACAGCGGCACGATCCAGTTGGAAGCGGAGCAAGCGGGGCACGAAATCACCTTTGCGTTTGCGGTGCCGAAATCCGACCGTTACGAAATCAACGTGAAACCGTTCCGCGCGCCCAGTTACGGCATTTACGACATTTTGGTCGACGGCGAGCCGGTCGGCCGGCTGGATTTTTACGGTTCGAGCGGAGCCGCTTCCCGGCTCGAAACGATCGCGACGATGGAACTGGACGAAGGCGCGCATCAGATCACGTTTTCGGGGGCAGGGAAACGGGAGGCGGCCACGAATTATAAACTTGGACTTATTCAGCTCGTGATGTTCGACGAGGAAGCGCAGCGGGTCAAAAACGATCCGACGAAGAAAAACACGCAGCGCGACCTATGGATGTATTACGGCCGCAACACCGGACACGGGCACAAGGATACGCTGAACATCGGCATGCACGCCTACGAACTGAACGTGCTGCCCGAACTCGGGTATCCGGAGTTCGCCGATTGGAGCGTGCCGCGCCGCGGCGAATGGGAAAGCAACACGATCAGCCACAACACCGTCGTCGTCGACAAGAGCAAACAAAGCGATCAAACGGTGGCCATGCCGCTCCGTTTCGGCGACGGCGAAACGGTGAAGCTGATCGAGGTGGAAGCGCCGCGCGTATACCCGCAAACGTCGATGTACCGCCGAACGGCGGCGCTGGTGCGCGTCGACGAGGAGCATTCGTACGCGGTGGACTTTTTCCGGGTGAGGGGCGGCAACGACCATCATTACAGCTTCCATTCGGCGGACGCCGTCGTCACCACGGAAGGGCTGAACCTGGTGCCGCAGCAGGGAGGCACATATGCGGGACCGGACGTCGAATACGGGCAGCGTCCGCCGGGGGACAGCGCGCCCGGAGCCGCGTACAGGGGCGGCGGATTCCATTACCTGAAAAACGTCGAGCGCGACACGGCGCCCGCGGAATCTTTCAGCGTCGACTGGCAAATCAAGGATACGTGGGACATTTACGGCAACGGAGCCGGCTCGCTGACCGACGTGCATCTGCGGCTGACCATGCTCGGGCCGATTGACGAGGTGGCGCTGGCGGACGGCGTGCCTCCGCAGAACAAGCCGGGCAATCCGGAGACGATGAGATTTCTCATTGCACACCGGTCCGGGGACAACCTGGAAAGCACGTTCACCGCGGTGATCGAGCCGTACAAGGGCGAGCGGTATATCGCGTCCATCGAAGCGGTGCCCGTCACACGGGACGGACAGGAAGTGCCGCATCTGGAAGCGCGGGCGGTGAAAGTGACGCTCACAAACGGCAGGACCGATTACATCGTCAGCGCCACCCGGACGGACCGCGCGTACCTCGTCGACGGACATGTTCGCTTCCGGGGCGCGTTCGGCGTCTATTCCGTACAGGACGGGCAGGCGGTGTCCGCCTACCTGATCGACGGCGCCGAGATCGGCGACGCGATGACCGGGCGCACGGCGGCGGTCACCGGCACGGTGGTCGATTTTACGCGCGACCTCCGCGTCGACAACGAGATCGTCGTCGCCTTCGATGAGGAGCCGCCGCATCCGGAACGGCTGATCGGCGCGTATCTGTATGCGGAAAACGACGGGGAACGCAACGCCGCCTACCCGATCCGTTCCGTGCGGCGTCTCGATGACGGAACGTGGGCGCTCGGCACCGGCGACATCACGTACGTCCGCAGCTGGGCCGATGCGAACGATTTTTCCAAAGGGTTCGTGTACGATCTCGCGCCGGGAGCCGCCTTCCGCATTCCGCAGTCTTACGAATCGGTGCCGCCCGAAACCGAAGCGATCGTCACCGGCACCGTGCAAAACGGTTGGCACGTCGGCGAGGCGACGGTGGAACTGCGTCTGAAGCGCGGCGAGTCCTCCGTGCTGCGCACCGAGTACCGGCTGAACGGCGGGGAGTGGACGGTGTACGAAGGGCCGTTCCCGCTGAGCGAAAGCGGCGTTCACCTGCTGGAATACCGGTCGGTGAATGCGGCCGGAACGGCGGAAACGGTGAAGTCGGCGACGATCCGCATCGACAACGACGCGCCTTTGATCGAGCTCTTGTGGAACGGCGAACCCGCGCCCGCGGTCATGGAGCTTCCCGACAGCCGGACGGTCCGGTTTGAACCGGCGGTCGAAGACGCCCACTCGGGAACGGCGGAGACGGCGGTGTTCATCGACGGCGCGCCGTATCACGGGGAGACGCTGGATTTCGCCGGACGGACGGGCGCGTACACGGTGCTCGTCACGGCGGTCGACCGTGCAGGCAACACCGCGGAAAAAACGTACACGCTGCGCGTCACCACCAGTATCGACGCGATGCGCGAACTCCTGGCGGCTTATGTGGACGACGGCCTGGTCAGGGGACCGCTGGTGAACCAGCTGACGAACAGCCTTGATCAAGCGGCGCACCATCTGGCCCATGGGCGCTACCGGCAGGCGGCGCATCATCTGGAGCTTTTCCTTGATCACCTGAACCGTCCGCCGATGCAGCGGCACATCGACGAACCGGCCAAAAGCGTGCTGGCCGCCGATGCCGAAACGGTGCTCGGCGAACTTCGCGAGCGGCAATGAATGCGGCGATGTCACCGTGAAGTCGGATCATCAATGCGGCGAGAAGCAAGAAAATGGCGATGTCACAATGAATGCGTGAAGCGGTAATCAATGCGGCAATGCCGGACTTGGAGGAGGACGAATCGATGCCGAACCGTACCGATCTGCAAACCCGATGCGTCAGTTCGCTGGCCAAAGTGTTTCCGGACCGCGACTTGCAGGAAGCACGGCTGGAGCGGGCTTCCTGCCTGCGCGGCGAAGTGTTTTCGTTCCAGGTCGCCTACCGGTCGCCCGCTCTGATGAAACCTATTTTTGTCCGCGTGGAAAGCGATTTGCCCGCGTCCGTCCGTTCGGTCGGGCTGGCGCCGTCGGAACTGCCGATCTACGCCGACCACGACGGACGGATTTTGCAGGCGGCGCCGGGGCTGTTCCCGGACCCTTTGTTTCCCGTCGACGAACGGGAGGGCGTCCATGCGCTGCCGAATCAATGGCGCGCGGTGTGGGTGACCGTCCATGTGCATGAAGAGGCGCCGCAGGGAGCGCATGCCGTCCGCGTGCAGCTGGAATCGCCGGAAGGAGAGCGGCTGGCGGAGGAGACGCTGCAGCTCGAAGTCCTCCCCGCCACGCTGCCGAAACAGCGCCTTTTGCACACGGAGTGGTTTCATGCGGACTGCCTCGCCGTTTATTACGGGCATGAGGTGTTCAGCGAGCCGCATTGGGACATGATCGGAAAATATATGAAAACCGCCGCCGAGCACGGCATCAACATGATTTTGACGCCGCTGTTCACGCCGCCGCTCGATACGGCCGTCGGCGGGGAACGGCCGACCGTGCAGTTGGTCGACGTGGAAAAGACGGGCGAATCGTACCGCTTCGGCTTTGACCTTTTGGACCGGTGGCTCGACTTGGCGCAGCGCCGCGGCCTGGAATATTTTGAATTTTCCCATCTGTTTACGCAGTGGGGGGCGAAACACGCGCCGAAAATCGTCGCCACGGTCGACGGGGAAAGGAAAAAGATTTTCGGCTGGGAAACCGACGCGGGCGGCAGCGAATATGAGGCGTTTTTGTCGCAGTTTTTGCCGGAGCTCGTCCGCCATATCGAACGCCGCGGCCTGGAGAATCGGTGTTATTTTCACGTTTCCGACGAACCGAAACTGGAAGATTTGGCCTCGTATCAAAACGCCAGCCGCATCTTGAACCGCTGGCTGCCGGAGCGGTATCCGGTCATCGACGCGCTGTCCGACTACGATTTTTATGTCAAGGGGCTGGTCAAGCAGCCGATTCCGGCGTCCAACCATTTGGAGCCCTTTTTGCAAAACGGGGTCAAACCGCTGTGGACGTATTATTGCTGCTCGCAGTACCGGGACGTGTCCAACCGGTTTTTTGCCTTCCCTTCGGCGCGCAACCGCATCATCGGCATGCAGCTGTACAAGTACGGCATGGCGGGTTTTCTGCACTGGGGGTACAACTTCTGGTTTTCCCAATACTCGCGGAAGCCGGTCGATCCGTTCCGTGTGACCGACGCGCTGCACGCGTTTCCTTCCGGCGATGCGTTTCTGGTGTACCCGGGCGAAGACGGTCCGGTGGAATCGATCCGGCTGGAAGTGTTTTACGAAGCGCTGCAGGACTTGCGGGCGCTCGAGCTGCTGGAATCGCGGATCGGCAAGGAAAAGACGCTGGAGCTTTTGGAACGGGATCTCGACCGGCCGCTCACTTTCCGCGAGTATCCCGATTCGGCGGATTGGCTGCTGCGCGCGCGGGAGCGCGTCAATCGGGCGATTGCCGATACGCTTTGAATCCGAAACGGTTGACACGGAAATGCGGTCTGTGATAACGTACGGATATAATCTTTGGATTCCTGTTTCTGGGAGGAGGGTTACGCATGTTGCGGATGAACGCGATCGCGAACATTTTCCATAACTTCAATGGAATGGCGTCCCGTCAACGTGACGTGGCCTTGCGATTCCCGCCGCCGCATTGATTTTTCGGCATACGTATCGGAATCGGAGCATAAGGATGAGCGCAGGCCACGGAGGGATGTGGCGTGCGCTTTTTGTTTTCGACGGACGAACGACTTCGGACGTCGGATCAGGGCACACTGCCGGACAAATCGCGGTGTGCCTTTTTTTGACGTGATAGAATTTATAGGTCTCGAAAGTCTCTGTCGCAGAATGGGGAAATATCTGGACGTGAAAAATCGTAAACGGCGAATCGTCCGGATTGTGAATCGTTTGAACCGGAATCGTTTGAACCGGAATCGTATGAGCGGGAATCGTCCGGATTGCGAAACGTTTGGATTGCGAATCGTCTACATTGCGAATCGTCTACATTGCGAATCGTCTGGACCGGGATCGTTTGAACGGGAATCGCTCCTGAGTGAGGTTTTGTATGAAATTTAGCCCTCATGGACGCCGGAAAAAGGGTATGGTGACGGATTTTATGTGAAATTTCATACAAATTCACAAAAAAAATCGAGTGGGGAGTCGATTTTGTGTGAAATTTAGTATATATGGACCGATGGGTACGGGTGGGGGTATAGGTTTTGTGTGAAATTTAGTATAAAACAACCCGAGCAGCCGATTGACAGGAAGTTTTTGTGTGGTAGTGGCCATGACACCATGAAATCCAAGCCGCCAAGGGCTTATCTTGTTCGGCGGCGGGCTTTCAGCGGTGTTCGTTTATCCGCGATGTCGGTTTATTCGCGATGTCGGTTTATCCGCGATGTTGGTTTATTTGCGATGTTGGTTTATTCGCCATGCTGATTTATAAGCGTATGGGTATGGGAGAACGGCGGTTTGCTGTGCGAAGGAGGGGCCGATCATATGCTGTCCGTGCTCGGAAAATTGGGCTGGTTTTTTCGTCTGGAATGGAAAAGGTACGCGATCGCTCTCGCGCTGTTGTTGCTTTGCGGGCTTCTGGAAATGATTCCGCCGAGACTGGTGGGCGACACGATCGACCGGATTCAGCAGGGGAAGCTGACGGGGGAACTGCTCGCGCAGACGTTGGCGCTGTTGATCGGCATCACGATCATCATTTACGTCATGACGTACGTCTGGATGCGCAAACTGTTCGGCGGATCGTTTGTGGTGGAGCGCATGCTTCGCTCGCGCCTTATGCGCCATTTTTTGAAAATGGCGCCGCCGTTTTATGAAAAACACCGCACCGGCGATCTGATGGCCCGGGCGACCAACGATTTGAAAGACGTGTCGATGACGGCGGGATTCGGCATTTTGACGTTGATGGACTCGACGGTATGGATGATCGCGCTGCTTGTCGTCATGAGCACGACGATTTCCTGGAAATTGACGCTGGCGGCGGTGCTGCCGCTGCCGGTACTGGCGGTGTCCATGCAGGTGCTCGGCCGATGGATCCATGCGCGGTTCAAGTCGGCGCAGGACGCTTTCGGGCAAATGAACGACGGGGTGCTGGAAACGGTGTCCGGCACGCGGGTGATCCGCGCGTTCGCGCAGGAGCGGGAGGCGGAACGGCGGTTCATGGACGTGACGGCGGACGTGCTCGCCAAAAACATCGCGGTGGCGCGCATCGACGCCCTTTTTGAACCGGTGATCAAAATCGTCGTCGGAACGAGCTACCTGATCGGTCTCGTGTACGGCGCCTATTTGGTGTTTCGCAGCGAATTGACCGTCGGCGCGCTCGTCTCGTTCAACGTCTATCTCGGCATGCTGATCTGGCCGATGTTCGCCATCGGCGAACTGATCAACATTATGCAGCGCGGCAGCGCGTCGCTCGACCGGGTCAACGAAACGTTGTCCTATCCGCCCGACGTGGAGGAGCCGCCGCATCCGGAGCGGCTTGCGGAGCCGGGAACGATCGAGTTTCGCAACGTCAGTTTTCGGTATCCGTCATCGGAAACGGACAATTTGCGAAACATCGACATCGTGCTGGAGCCGGGACGCACGCTCGGCATTGTCGGACGCACGGGCAGCGGAAAGACGACGTTGGTCAGACAGCTGCTGCGGGAATATCCGTCGCCGCGGGGCAGCATCCTGATTTCGGGCAGGCCGATCGAAACGCTGGCGTTTGACGATTTGAAACGCTGGATCGGTTATGTGCCGCAGCAGCCGTTTTTGTTTTCGCGAACGGTGCGGGAAAACATCCTGTTTGCCGTCGGGGAGGAGGGCGCCGGCCGGCTGGAGGAAGCGATCGATTTGTCCGCGCTCCGGAACGACTTGGCGTTTTTGCCGAACGGGCTGGATACGTTGGTCGGCGAACAGGGAGTGGCCTTGTCCGGCGGACAGAAGCAGCGCGTGAGCATAGCGCGCGCGTGGATTGCCGACCCGCCGATCCTGATTCTCGACGACGCGCTGTCCGCGGTCGACGCGAAGACGGAGGCGGCGATTGTCGGCAATATCCGCCGCGCCCGCCGCGGCAAGACGACGCTGATCGTCACGCACCGGCTTTCGGCCGTGCAGCACGCCGACGAGATCATCGTGCTGGACAACGGCGTCGTGACGGAAAGGGGAACCCACGAACAGCTGCTGGCGCAGGGCGGATGGTACCGCGAACAATGGGAGCGCCAGCAGTCGGCGCCGAAGGAACCGTGAGCGGCGCGTCCCGGTGTCGGGCGGTGATTCGTGGTGCGCGGCGGAAATGGTGAACCGTGCATTTCGATGCCGGGCTGCGGATCAAGGCGTGCAACGGGAATCGTGAACCGCGCTTTCGAAGTCGGAAGACGGATTGTGGTGTGCGGAATCGTGAACCGTGAACCGTGCTTTCCGGTGCCGGTTGACGATAAATGGAAGCGAACCCTTCATCGATAAACGCATTCCTGTCCCTGCTGCCGGCGCGATCCGGCGCGCTTGGCGGATGGGAGCGGATTGGGAACCCGGACGAGGTGTCCAAAGCCGGCGGATCATCCGGGTTTGAAAAATGAGAGAGAGTCGGCCATAGACAAAACTTGGCGGCGATATGCCGCGGGGGGAGGAACCGGATGAGTGACGTGTACGATCAAGATCACGCGCCTGACCGCGAGGCGGTGCGGCGGGCGCAGCCGTACCGGAAGTTGGTCAGGTACGCGCGCATGCATCAACGCGCGATCGCGCTTGCGCTCGTCCTGCTGCTGGCGGGAATCGGCACGGAATTGTGCGGGCCGTTCATCGCCAAGCAGTTGATCGACGAGCATATCGCCGGGATCGAGCGGCGATGGATTCGCGCGGACGAACGGCAGGCCGGAGCGGTGCAGTACAACGGGCAATGGTGGATACGGGAAGACCGCGCCGCGGCGCAAGCGGAAGGAGGTGCGGAGCAGAGCGGGCCATCGGATGCGGGAGGGCAAACGGCCGTGAACAGCGGTTCGCAGCCGGATACGGCGTCGGACGAACCTCCAGCGGGCGGAAAGACGGACGGCGTTTCGGAGGCGGGCACAACGGGGGCGGCGGCGAACAGCCCCCGAGCCGACGGAGAGGCAGGAGGCGCTGCGGAGACGCGCATTGCGGGAACGGAGGCGGCCGTGCCTCGAACAGGCGGAAATACTGGAGACGCTGCGGGAACGGGCACAACGAGACCGGCCGCGAATGCGGAAAGCGCGGCGGAAGCGCGCATTTTGCAGGTCGGCAAGGCGTTTTACTTTATTCCGGGCGGCATTGCGCGGGACGGGGAACGATCCGCGGCGGTGGACGCTGACGGCACCGCGACCGTCACCATTCGCGGCGCGGACGGAAGTGAAACGGCGTACAAAGGCGAACGGCTGGACCGGGAGCAGGTGTTTGCCTTTTTTCAGCCGGAGTTTCCGGGCATTTTTCGCCTGACGCTGTTTTATCTCGCCCTGATGATCGTATCGGCGGCCTGCAGTTACGGCCAGCGGTATTTGCTGCAGGCGTCGGCCAACCGGATCGTCCGCCGCATGCGCGACGACGTGTTCAGGCACATCAACCGGTTGCCCGTCCGCTTTTTCGACAATCTGCCGGCCGGCAAAGTGGTGTCGCGCATCACGAACGACACCGAGGCGATCAAGGAATTGTACGTGGCGGTGCTGGCCAACTTTTTCTCCGGGTCGCTGTATATCCTGGCCATTCTCGGCGCGATGTTCCTGCTCGATGTGCGGCTTGCCGTCATCTGCCTGGCGATCATTCCGATCCTGGCGCTCTGGATTTACGTTTACCGGAAATTCGCCGCGCAGTACAACCGCGTCATCCGCTCGTCCTTGTCCGAACTGAACGGCCGCATCAACGAATCGATTCAAGGGATGACGGTGATTCAGGCGTTCCGCCAGGAGCGCCGCATGCAGGAGGAGTTCGAGGAGCACAACCGGCGCTATTTCGATTTTCGCAACAAGCTGCTGCGCCTGAATTCGTTGACGTCCCACAATTTGGTCGGCGTGCTGCGGAACGTCGCGTTTGTCGCGCTGATTTGGTATTTCGGCGGAGTTTCGCTCACTTCGGAGGCCGGCGGCGCGACGCTCGGCGTACTGTACGCTTTCGTCGATTACTTGAACCGGATGTTCAACCCGGTCGTCGGCATCGTCAACCAGCTGCCCAATCTGGAACAGGCGCTCGTCAGCGCGGAACGGGTATTTGTGCTGATGAACGAGCGCGGCGAAGACGTCTCCGACGAGACGGTGCCGCGATTCAAAGGGCATGTGGCGTTCGAAAACGTGCGGTTTTCCTACAAGGAAGGCGAAACGGTGCTGAAAGACATCACCTTTACCGTCCGGCCGGGGCAGACGGTCGCGCTCGTCGGCCATACGGGTTCCGGGAAAAGTTCCATTCTCAATCTGCTGTTCCGGTTTTACGATCCGGACTCGGGGCGCATCTTGATTGACGGCGTCGATATCGCGGAGCTGCCGCGGCAGACCGTGCGCCGCCACATGGGGATCGTGCTGCAGGACCCGTTTCTGTTTACCGGCACGATCGCGTCCAACGTCTCGCTCGGCGATCCGCGCATTTCGCGGGAGCGGATCGAGCAGGCGCTGCGGGACGTCGGGGCGGACCGGCTGATTGCCCGCCTGCCGAACGGGATTGACGAGCCGGTCATCGAGAAAGGCAGCACCTTGTCGGCGGGCGAGCGGCAGCTCATCTCGTTCGCCCGCGCGCTGGCGTTCGATCCGGCGATTCTCATCCTGGACGAAGCGACGTCGAACATCGACACCGAAACGGAGGCGCTGATCCAGAAAGCGTTGGACGTCGTCAAGCGGGGGCGCACCACTTTTGTGATCGCCCACCGTCTGTCCACCATCCGCAGCGCCGACCTTATTCTTGTGCTGGACCGCGGACGCATTGTGGAGCGCGGCACGCACGAGGAACTGCTCGCCCTGGGCGGGAAGTACGCGCAGATGTACCGGCTGCAGCTGGGGCGGGATCCGAGCGGCGCGGGCGCATCGACATTGTCTCCGGCCATCGGCTGAAAACGATCACGGCCTCCGCCGCACCGGCGCCGCGACGCGTCGGTGCGGGTTCCCGGGGGAACGCGGCGCTAACGGACACCGGTGACCGTTACAAAGGCAAAACAGCGGAAATCGGCCGCTAACGGTCACGGATGACCGTTAGCTTTTTTTCATGAGTGTCGGTTCGGGGAAGTCGGTTCCACACGAGACCAATTTTAGCCGGTTCGTTTATTTTTGCCGCATCGTTTTAGCCGAATAGTGCGGATGAACAGCAAAATCGATCAGGTGGATATTCGCCGCGTCCGCATATAATATAAAGAAAGCGCTATCATTTTTCCGCGGACAACTTGTTTTTTGCCGCCACATCATTCCACACCCGGTCATCACCCGGGCGACACCGCGCACCAAAACCCGCCGCCCGTGCGGGAATGCCGCAAAGAATGCCGCCAAACTCGTCGCTGCCGTAAGCTGCCTTACTTTGCGGCGCCATCGTCCAAGCATTTTCCTGTTTGCACTTTGCACCGTGTTTGCGATCATGTTTTCGGATTTCCTGTCATATTTATGAAACGGGTTTCATCACTTCTCCATCGTTCCGCCTGGGATTTCACAGCACATTTCACGGATTCGGCCATCGGTCATCGTCATGAACCGGCGGATAGGCTCGGATTGAACTCCCGGTTTTGCGAAAACGCTTCACAAAAACGATAAGGAAGCGAGGAGATGAACATGACTTCCGGCGAAACGGCGGTCCGCCCGGTTTCCGCGGCGGGATCCGCGCGCGGAGGGAAGCGAATGGCGCGGCTCTGGCGTCATCGCTCGCTGCTCTTGATGTGCGCTCCGGCCATTGTGTTTTTCCTGATCTTCGCCTACCTGCCCATGCCCGACTGTACCTCGCGTTCATTCAATTCAACTATGCCGACGGCATCTTTCGCAGCCCGTTTGTCGGATGGGACAATTTTCGCTTTCTCGTCATGACCGGCGACTTGTGGAAGCTGACGTTCAACACGGTCGCCTACAACCTGGCCTTCATCGTGCTCGGCAACCTGTTGCAGGTGCTGGTGGCGGTGCTGCTGAACGAAATCCGCCGAAAATGGTTCAAAAAAGTGACGCAGACGATCATGTTCCTGCCTTTTTTTATCTCTCCCGTCCTCATCGGGCTGCTCGCCTATAACATTCTCAGCTACGACTACGGTTTGTTGAACCAATGGATTCAAAGTTTCGGCGGCGAGCCGGTGCAGACGTATTCCAACCCCTACGTGTGGCCGTACATCATCGTGTTCACGTTTTTGTGGCAGATGACCGGATACGGTTCCATCATCTACTTTGCCGCCATCATGGGGCTGGATTCGGAAATTGTGGAGGCGGCGGAAATCGACGGGGCCAACGCGCTGCAGCGCATTCGGTACATCATTTTGCCGTGGCTCAAACCGACGTTCATCATCCTGCTCTTGTTTTCGCTGGGCGGCGTGCTGAAGGGCAATTTCGGGCTGTTTTACAACCTCGTCGGCGCCAACAACACCGCGCTTTACTCGACGACGGACATCATTGAAACCTATGTGTTCCGCTCGCTGATGGTCCATTTCAATTTTTCGATGGGCAGCGCCGTCAGCCTGTACCAGTCGGTCTTCGGGTTTGCGATCGTCGTGACCGCCAATTGGCTCGTCAAAAAAATTTCTCCGGAAAATTCCCTGTTTTAGCCGGAAGGAGACGGGCGTATTCGCGGAGTTTCAGTCAAAGGAGGGACGGCCGGATGCCAAAAGGACTGCGGGCGATGGACGGATCGGCGCTGCTGGTCAAGGGGGTGGGGTACGTCTTCATTACCTTGTTCTCGGCGGCGTGCCTGATTCCGTTCGTCATCATCGTGTCCTCGTCGCTGACGACGGAAAGCTCGATCCTGCGTC